>Ga0308420_1000134_pt1 | contig 31370 bp, 29 predicted proteins | sample HotsprSampleMS55_FD_203802 | JGI IMG/M metagenome (GOLD analysis project Ga0308420, IMG submission 203802) | Hot spring phototrophic mat microbial communities from Mushroom Spring, Yellowstone National Park, Wyoming, United States - 20090730_MS55 ... | reverse complement strand
TACCGGCAGATCTCGCTCCTGCTGCGCCGGCCGCCGGGGCGCGAGGCCTACCCGGGCGACGTGTTCTACCTGCACTCGAGGCTTCTCGAGCGCGCCGCGCGCGTCAACGCCGCCTACGTCGAGAAGTTCACCGGCGGCGCGGTCAAGGGGAAAACCGGCTCGCTCACCGCGCTGCCGATCATCGAGACGCAGGCGGGCGACGTGACCGCCTTCGTTCCGACCAACGTGATCTCGATCACCGACGGGCAGATCTTCCTCGAGACCGACCTCTTCAACGCCGGTATCCGACCGGCGATCAACGCCGGGATTTCGGTCTCGCGCGTCGGCGGCGCGGCGCAGACGAAGATCATGAAGCGGCGCGACACCGGCGGAGGCGTGCGGCTGGCGCTCGCCCAGTACCGCGAGCTCGCCGCGTTCGCCCAGTTCGCGAGCGATCTCGACGAGGCGACGCGCAAGCAGCTCGAGCGCGGGCGCATGGTGACCGAGCTGATGAAGCAGCCGCAGTACCACCCGCTCGCGGTGTGGGAGATGGCGCTCACGCTGTTCGCGGTCAACAACGGGTATTTCGACGACATCGACGTGAAGAAGGCGCTCGCCGCCGAGCGCTCGATGCGCGACTGGCTGAAGACGAACTACGACGAGCTGGTCGCCAGGATGGAGGAGAAGAAAGATCTCTCGGCCGAGGACGAGAAGGCGCTGCGCGCGGCGATCGAGGACTGGAAGCGCAACGGCAGCTACTGAGATGCCCGGAACCAAGGAAATCCGCCTCAAGATCCGCAGCGTGCAGAACACGCGCAAGATCACCAAGGCGATGGAGATGGTGGCGGCGTCCAAGATGCGCCGCGCCCAGGAGCGCATGCGCATGGCGCGGCCCTACGCCGAGAAGATCCGTACCGTCGCCGCGCACATCAGCCACGCCAACCCCGAGTACCGCCATCCGTTTCTGGTGACGCGCGACACGGTCAAGCGCGTCGGGATCATCCTGGTCACCACCGACAAGGGGCTGTGCGGGGCGCTCAACACCAACGTGCTGCGCCTGGTGCTCTCCCAGTACAAGGCGTGGCAGGCCGAGGGCGAGGAGGTGGACGTCTGCTGCCTCGGCAACAAGGGCCTCGCGTTCATGCAGCGCCTCGGCGCGAACATCGTCTCGCAGGCGGTGCAGCTCGGCGACCGTCCCCACCTCGACCGCCTGATCGGGGCGATCAAGGTGATGCTCGACGGCTACACCCAGGACCGCTTCGACCGACTGATGATCGCCTACACGCGCTTCGTCAACACCATGAAGCAGGAGCCGGTGATCGAGCAGCTGCTGCCGCTTGCGGGCGAGCGCCTCGGCGCTCCCGAGACGGTGTGGGACTATATCTACGAACCCGAAGCGCGCGTGGTGCTCGACCACGTCCTGACGCGCTACATCGAGGCGATCGTCTATCAGGCGGTGGCCGAGAACATGGCGAGCGAGCAGTCGGCGCGCATGGTGGCGATGAAGGCCGCTTCGGACAACGCCGCCAAGCTGATCGACGAGCTCACGCTCATCTACAACAAGAACCGGCAGGCCGGCATCACCAAGGAAATCGCGGAAATCGTCGGCGGCGCGGCCGCTGTTTGAGGAGACGGAGCATGGCACAGGCACAGGGCACGATCGTTCAGTGCATCGGCGCGGTGATCGACATCGAGTTCGAGCGCGAGGCGATGCCGAAGGTCTACGACGCACTGGTGCTGGAGGATCCGGGCGAGGGCAGCTTCGTCGAGAAGGGGCTCACCTTCGAGGTCGAGCAGCAGTTGGGCGACGGCGTGGTGCGCTGCATCGCGCTGGGGTCCTCCGACGGGCTGCGCCGCGGCATGAAGGTGCGCAACACCGGTGCGCCGATCTCGGTGCCGGTCGGGCGGGCGACCCTCGGGCGCATCATGGACGTGCTCGGCCGGCCGATCGACGAGAAAGGCCCGGTCCTCGCCGAGGAGCGGCGTTCCATCCACCAGGCGGCACCGAAGTTCGACGAGCTCTCGCCCTCGATCGAGCTACTGGAGACCGGCATCAAGGTGATCGACCTCATCTGTCCCTTCGCCAAGGGTGGCAAGATCGGGCTTTTCGGCGGTGCCGGCGTGGGCAAGACGGTCAACATGCTGGAACTCATCAACAACATCGCCACCCAGCACTCCGGCCTCTCGGTGTTCGCCGGCGTCGGCGAGCGCACGCGCGAAGGCAACGACTTCTACCACGAGATGATCGAGGCGGGGGTGGTGAAGCTCGACAACCTGCCCGAATCCAAGGTGGCGATGGTCTTCGGCCAGATGAACGAGCCGCCGGGCAACCGGCTGCGCGTCGGACTCACCGGCCTCACCATGGCGGAGAAATTCCGCGACGAGGGCCGCGACATCCTGTTCTTCGTGGACAACATCTACCGCTACACGCTCGCCGGCACCGAGGTCTCCGCGCTGCTCGGGCGCATGCCGTCGGCGGTCGGCTACCAGCCCACCCTCGCCGAAGAGATGGGCAAGCTGCAGGAGCGCATCGTCTCCACCAAAACCGGCTCGATCACCTCGGTGCAGGCGATCTACGTGCCCGCCGACGACCTCACCGATCCGTCGCCGGCGACCACCTTCGCGCACCTGGACGCGACCGTGGTGCTGTCGCGCGACATCGCCGCCCTCGGCATCTACCCGGCGGTGGACCCGCTCGACTCGACCTCGCGCCAGGTGGACCCGAACATCATCGGCGAGGAGCACTACAACACCACGCGCGCGGTGCAGGCGACGCTGCAGCGCTACAAGGAGCTGCGCGACATCATCGCCATTCTCGGCATGGACGAGCTCTCGCCCGAGGACAAGCTCGCGGTGGCGCGCGCGCGCAAGATCCAGCGCTTCCTGTCGCAGCCGTTCACCGTGGCGCAGAACTTCACCGGCCAGCCGGGCAAGTACGTGCCGCTGAAGGACACGATCCGGGGCTTCAAGATGATCGTCGAGGGCGAGTGCGATCACCTTCCCGAGCAGGCGTTCTACATGGTCGGGCCGATCGAGGAGGCGTTCGAAAAGGCGAAGACGCTGCAGTAAGTCTCCCGGGAGATCGCCATGGCCGCGCCCACGATTCACGTCGACGTCGTCAGCGCCGAGGAATCCATCTACTCGGGCGAAGCGGAGTTCGTCGTGCTGCCCGGCGAGGCGGGCGAGCTCGGCATCTATCCCCGCCATGCTCCGCTGATCACCCGCATCCGCCCGGGCGCGGTGCGCATCGTGCCGGCCGGCGGGGGCGACGAGCAGCTCATCTTCGTCGCCGGAGGCATCCTGGAGGTGCAGCCGCGGCTCGTCACCGTGCTCGCCGACACCGCGATCCGCGGCGCCGATCTCGACGAAGCGAAGGCGAACGAGGCGCTCAAACGGGCGGAGGAGGCGCGCGCCAAGGCACGCGACAAGCAGGAAATCGCGGCCGTCGAGGGCGAACTCGCGATGCTCGCGGCGCAGCTCGCTGCGATCCGCAGGCTGCGAAAAAAGTAGCCGAAGGGCGCTTCAGGCGAACGCCAGCGCGTAGCCGGCGAGCGCACCGGCGAGGAGCGCGAGCGCGCCGAGGAGCGCGAGCAGGCGGACGCGCGGGGCGCGGCGCGCAGGCTCCGGCACCGGCAGCGCGCACTCGACGCCGAGGGCTACCTCCCCGTAGGGTTTCACGCGAGCAGCAGCACCACGGCGGCGAGTGCGAGACTCGCGCCGAGCGCGACGGCGGCGCCGAGGGCGACGAGCGCGGCGAGCTCGCCGAGCGCGGGCCGCGACCTCGCGGCGGTACGGGCGTTCTCCATGGCTCGCATTGCGCACGCGCGTGCGGGCGCGCGTCGGGCGCGATCCGGCCATCGCAAGGGCGAATTCGGGCAATCTGCGGGCAGGCGGCGCCCGCACCGCGACCTTCGGTCATAATCGGCGGGCTTTCATGCGCCGCATCGCCATCGTCGAGGACGACCCGGCTATCCGCGCGAACTACGCCGAGGCGCTCGCGCGCCATGGCTTCGAGGTCGCGGCGTACGGCTCGCGCGCGGAGGCGCTCGCCGCGATGCGCACGCGGCTGCCCGACCTCGCGATCATCGACATCGGGCTCGGCGCCGAGGTGGACGGTGGCTTCGAACTGTGCCGCGAGCTGCGCGCGCGCTCGGCGCAGCTTCCGATCATCTTCCTCACCGCCCGCGACAGCGACTTCGACATCGTCGCGGGGCTTCGGCTCGGCGCCGACGACTACCTCACCAAGGACGCGAGCTTGCCGCACCTCCTTGCGCGCATCGCGGCGCTCTTTCGCCGCGCCGAGCTCGCGCGCGAGCCCGCGCCCGCCGAGGAGGTGCTCGAGCGCGGCGACCTCTCGCTCGATCTCAAGCGCTTCACGGTGCACTGGAAGGGCCGGCCGGTGGAACTCACGCTCACCGAGTTCTGGATGGTGCACGCGCTCGCGCGCTACCCGGGGCATGTGAAGAACCGCAGCCAGCTGATGCGCGAGGCGGAGCTGGTGGTGGACGAGGCGACCGTCACCTCGCACATCAAGCGCATCCGTCGCAAGTTCGAGGCGGCCGATCCCGCCTTCGCGCACCTCGAGACCGTCTACGGCATCGGATACCGCTGGAAGGCGACGTGAGTCGCAGGGCGTTCGGGCTCGGCCTGCGCGGCAAGCTCGCGCTGGTGGCGCTGCTGCCGGTCGCGGTGCCGGCGGTGGGCGTGCTCTACGTGAACGAGATGGAGCGCGTGCTGCTCGCGGGCCAGGAGCGGGCGCTCGTCGCCACCGCGCGCGCGGTGGCGACCGCGCTGCACGACCGCCCGCGGCTCATGCAGAGGACGTCGGCGACCGACGAGCCGCTGCGCCGCGAGGCCGAAGCGGAGCTGCGCCGCCTTGCCGAACGCGCGCTCGAGAATCCGACCGAGCAGGTGATCCTCGAGCGCGAACAGGCGTCAGCCGCGCGCGCGGAAACGGAGGAGATCGCGGCGATCCTGCGTGCGCTCGAGCGCAGCGAGTCCCGCATCTGGGTGGTCAACCGCCGCTACGAGGTGCTCGCGCTCGCCGGAAGCCTGCGCCGCGCGCAGGATGCCGACCGGGGCGCCGAGGGGCTGCGCGCGCTCTGGCACTGGCTCGCCGGACGCCTCGTCCGCCGCCCGAGCGAGGACTTCGCCGACGCGGTCCCCGACGACGCGCTCGCCAGCGGCCGCGACATCCACGCGGCGTTGCACGGCGCACCGGCGACGCGGCTTCGGCCGACGCCGGACGCGCGTGCGGTGGTGATGTCGGCCGCGCATCCGGTGTGGAACGGCGACGAGGTGGTCGGCGCGGTGGTGGTGGAAGAGACCACGAACCCGGTGGCGGCGCTCCGCAGCGAGGCGCTCGAGCGACTGCTCGCGCTCACGCTCACGGTGTTCGCCGCGGTCGCCGCGGTGCTGATCGGCTGGTCGGTGCGGCTATCGCTGCGCATCCGGCGCCTGCGCGATGCGGCGGAGTCGGCGATCGACGCGCGCGGGCGCATCGCGCGCATCGGCGCCGGCTCCGAAGCGTCGGACGAGATCGGAGACCTCGCGCGCAGCTTCTCGGCGGTGCTCGGGCGGCTTGCGCAGCACCAGGCGTACCTCGAAAGCCTCGCCGGGCGGCTTTCGCACGAGCTGCGCACACCGGTCGCGGTGGTGCGCTCCTCGCTCGAGAACCTGAAGCTCGCACCCTCGGCCGAAGAGTCGCGCACCTACATCGCGCGCGCGGAGGAAGGGCTCGCGCGGCTCGCGCGCATCCTGGAGCGCATGAGCGAGGCGAGCCGGCTCGAGCAGAGCCTGTCGACCGCGGCGCGCGAGCGCTTCGACTGCGTGCCGGTGCTGCGCGGCTGCGTCGAGGGCTACCGCCTCGCCTACGCGCCCCGCGAGTTCGCCCTCGCACTGGAGGCTGAGCGCGTGCTTCTCGACGGCGCCCCCGACCTCTTCGCCCAGATGCTCGACAAGCTCGTCGAGAACGCGGCCGATTTCGCGGCGCCCGGCACCGCGGTGCGCATCTCGCTCGCCCGCGCCGACAGCAGCGCGCGGCTTTGCGTCGAGAACGACGGGCCCCGGATCCCGGAAGCGGTGAAGGACGCGCTCTTCGGCTCGATGGTCTCGGGCCGGACCTCCCGCGCCACCGGCGATCCGCACCTCGGCCTCGGCCTCTACGTCGCGCGGCTGATCGCGGAGTTCCACGGAGGGCGCATCCGCGCCGAAAACCTCGCGGCCGGCGTGCGCGTCTGTATCGAATTCGCCCAGGAGCCCCGCCATGGCTGACCGCGGCGCGGCGGATTGCGATCTCCTCGTCATCGGCGGCGGCATCAACGGCACGGGCATCGCGCGCGACGCGGCAGGCCGGGGGCTGGCGGTGTCGCTCGTCGAAAAGGCAGACCTCGCGGCAGCCACCTCCGGCGCCTCCTCCAAGCTCGTCCACGGCGGACTGCGCTACCTCGAGCAGCTCGAATTCCGGCTGGTCGCCGAGGCGCTCGCCGAGCGCGAAGTCCTGCTGCGGGTCGCCGGGCACCTGGTGTGGCCGCTGCGCTTCGTCATACCCCACGTGCCCGGACTGCGTCCGCGGTGGCGGATCCGCGCGGGGCTCTTCTTCTACGACCGGCTCGCGAGGTTCGCATCGGGCGTCCGGCCGAGCCTTCCCGGCTCAGCGTCGGTGCGCCTCGACCTACCGCCCTACGACGCCGGGCTGCGGCCGGGGCTGCGCCACGGCTTCGCGTACGCCGATTGCCGGGTGGACGATGCGAGGCTCGTCATCGAGAACGCGCTCGACGCCGAGCGGCGCGGTGCGCGCATCTTCGTTCGCACCGCCTGCGTTTCCGCACACCGCGACGGCGGGCTCTGGCGCGTGCGGCTCGACGACGGAAGGACGATCTCCGCGCGTGCGCTCGTCAACGCCGCAGGCCCCTGGGTGAAGGAGGTCCTCGCCCGGCGGCTCGGGGTGCGCTCGAACCTGGAGGTGCGGCTCGTGCGCGGAAGCCACATCGTGCTCCCGGCCCTTTATGCGGGCCCTCACGCGTTCGTGCTCCAGAACGACGATGGCCGGGTCGTGTTCATGATCCCGTTCGCCGGGCGCTACACCGTCGTCGGCACCACCGATGCGCCGCACGGCGGGCCCGACGAGCCGGTGCGTCCGACGCCGGAGGAGGTCGACTATCTCCTGCGCGCGGCGAACCGCTATCTCGCGCGCGCGGTGCGCGCCGAAGACGTCGTCTGGAGCTACGCCGGCGTGCGGCCGCTTTGCGACGACGGCCGCGCCGACCCCTCGAAGGTGACGCGCGACTACACGCTGCACCTGGACGAGGCGGGGGGCGCGCCGGTGCTCTCGGTCTTCGGCGGAAAGATCACCACCTACCGCGCTCTCGCCGAACAGGCGCTCGCGAAGCTCGCGCGGCATTTTCCCGGCCTGAAAGGAGGATGGACTGCGCGCACGCCGCTTCCCGGAAGCGACTTCGGTGGCGCTTCCCGCGCCGAAGCGCGCGAAGCGTTCTTCGCGCGCTACCCGGCGCTCGCCCCCGAGGTGCGGCGTGCGCTCTTCCGCCGCCACGGGGCGCGGGCGGACGAAGTGGCGGGCGATGGCGACATGGGGGAGCACTTCGGCGGCGGACTCACCGCGCGCGAGCTCGCCTGGTTCGTCGCGCGCGAATGGGCGCGGCAGCCCGAGGACGTGCTCTGGCGCAGGACCAAGGCGGGACTCTTGCTCGCACCCGAAGCGCAGGCGCGCGTGCGCGCGGCGATGGAGCGGCTCGCGTGAGGCCGCTTGCCGAATTCGTCGGCGCGAAGCGGGTGCGCGGGCTTCTCTTCGACATCGACGACACGCTCACCACCGACGGCGTGCTCGGCGCCGGGGCGTACGCCGCGATGGAGCGGCTCCAGCGCTCGGGTCGGCTGCTCGTCGCGGTCACCGGCCGGCCCGCCGGCTGGTGCGACCTCGTCGCACGGCTCTGGCCGGTCGACGCCGTGATCGGCGAAAACGGCGCCTTTTGGTTCGCGCGCGCCGGCCGGCGCGTCGAACGGTGCTGGCTCGACGACGCCGCAACGCGTGCGGCGAACCGCGCGCGGCTCGCTGCGATCGGCGCACGCATCCTCGCCGCCGTGCCGGGCGCAGCGCTCGCCGCCGATCAGCCCTGGCGCGAGACCGACCTCGCGGTGGACTGGTGCGAGGACGTGCAGCCGCCGCTTTCGCTCGAAACGGCGCTTCGCGTCCGCGACCTCATGGTGGCCGAAGGGCTCAGCGCCAAGGTGAGCTCGATCCATGTCAACGGCTGGTTCGGGCGCTACGACAAGCTCGAGACCGCGAAGCGACTCTTCGCCGAACGCTACCGCGTCGACCTCGCGCGCGCGAACGCCGACTACGCCTTCGTCGGAGATTCCCCGAACGACGCGCCGATGTTCGCCTTCTTCGGGAACTCGATCGGCGTCGCCAACGTGCGCCGCTTCGAGGGCCGGCTCGAAGCGGCGCCGCGCTACGTCACCCGCGCGCCCGCCGGCGCGGGCTTCGCAGAGGTCGCCGCGCACCTCCTCGGCGGGCGCTGAAGCTCGCGCCACCGCCCGAAGCTGGCGGTAAGGCGAAGCCCGCGGGCGGTACCGCGGCGCGCCGGCGCCGCCGCGATTTAGTCACTGTGCGCGGCTGCCGAAGACGGCGAGCAGGGAGTGCTCGCCCCAGGCCCCAGTGCGCGCACTGCGGCGGAGAGTCCATCGAGGCGCGTGGGCAGCGCATGTCCTTCGGGGAGCTGCGCGAGAACCCCGTGTTTTTCGAGCATCGCCATCACCTGCGCCGTCTTGCCGGTGACAAAGACGGTGCGCCTACTGCCCTGTGCGCGCTGGATCATGTCCTCGATCGAGCGCGTGGTGGTGTAGTCGATGGTAGGAACGTCGGACAGGTCGAGGACGAGGACGTCGTATTCGTCGAACGCGGCCATGCGCCGCACCATGTCCTTGGCGGCGCCGAAGCTCGCCGCAGCGCGCACGCTCGACTCCCCGTAACGCACTCCGAGTGCTGTCCCCGGCACGCTGACAAACAACGGGGGTAAGGGGGCACTTTGCCCGAAATCTGGAAAACATCCCTCGAAACGACACGCCTTGCCAGCAAATTCGCAAAATCCGCTCGCTCGACGACCGCCCAACCCCAAATCAGACTACTCGTGAAATATCCGGGCTAGTCGCGTCCGGGCTCGCAGCGTTCGCGCGGTTTCAGACGCAACCGCACCGACCGGCGACGCACGGGCCTTCCATCGCGTGCTCGGAGCCGGATGCGGGCACGGGCTCGGGCGGGTGCGCGGTTAGAATGCGCGCGCGATGCCGGGACCGCTCGCGCACATCCGCGTCCTCGACCTCTCGCGCGTTCTCGCCGGGCCGTGGGCCTCCCAGAACCTCGCCGATCTCGGCGCCGAGGTGATCAAGGTCGAGCGGCCGGGCACGGGCGACGACTCGCGCGCCTTCGGGCCGCCGTGGATGCGCGACCGCGCCGGGCGCGAGACGCGCGATTCGGCGTATTTCACCTGCGCGAACCGCGGCAAGAAGTCGGTCACGATCAACCTCGCGCACCCCGAGGGCCAGGGGCTCGTGCGCGCGCTCGCGCAGAAATCGGACGTGCTCGTCGAGAACTTCAAGTACGGCGATCTCGCGCGCTACGGGCTCGCGTGGGAGGACCTCCGGGCGCTCAACCCGCGGCTCGTCTACTGCTCGATCACCGGCTTCGGGCACACCGGGCCGCTGCGCGAACGCCCGGGCTACGATTTCCTCGTCCAGGGCATGGGCGGGATGATGAGCGTCACCGGCGAACCGGACGGTGAGCCGATGCGCGCGGGCGTGCCGGTGGCCGACATCATCACCGGCATGTACGCCTCGATCGCGATCTGCGCAGCGCTCGCGCACCGCGCCGAGACCGGCCGCGGCCAGCACCTCGATCTCGCGCTGCTCGACTCCCAGATCGCGCTTCTCGCCTACCAGGCGACGAACTACTTCGCGACCGGCAAGCCGCCGCGACGCATCGGAAACCTGCACCCGAACATCGTTCCCTACCAGCCCTTTCGCACGAAGGACGGAGAGCTCGTCCTCGCCTGCGGCAACGACAACCTCTTTCGCCGTTTCTGCGAGGCGGCCGAAGCGCCCGAGCTCGCCTCCGATCCGCGCTTCGAGACGAACGGCCGGCGCGTGGAAAATCGTTCCGAGCTCGTGCGCATCCTGGGAGAGATCTTCCTTCGGCGCACGACGCGCGAATGGCTCGAGCGGCTCGACGCAGCCGGCGTGCCCGCCGGGCCGATCAACGATCTCGCGCAGGTGTTCGAGGAACCGCAGGTCCGCGCGCGCGGCGTTCGCGTCGAGGTCGAGCACCCGGTCGCAGGAAAACTCCCCCTCGTCGCGAGCCCGATGCGATTTTCGGAGACGCCGCTCGCCCACGACCGCCCGCCGCCGCTTCTGGGCGAGCACACCGAGGAGGTGCTGGGAAGTCTCCTCGGCCTCGACCCGGCCCGCCTCGCGCGGCTGCGCGAGGCGGGGGTCATTTAAACGCCAGGAGGCTGCGAAAGAAACCGTCGCGAGCGGCCCGAGGTCGCGGCGAGCAGCGGACCCGTACCGAGGGGTACGGCGAGCAGCGCAGCCGCGAGATCGGGACGCGCAGCAGGTTTATTCGCAGCCTGTCAGTTGTCCACCTTCGCGCCGGAGTCCTTCACCACCTTCGCCCACTTGGCGATCTCGGCCTTGACGAACTTCTCCATCTCCTCCGGGGGCATGCCGCCGGCCTGGGCGCCCTGCTCGGCCCAGATCTTCTTCAGCTCGGGCGTGTTGAGCGCGGCGACCACCTCGCGGTACATGCGGTCCTTGATCTCCTTCGGCGTGCCGCGGATCGCCCAGATGCCGTACCAGGTGAGCACTTCGTAGCCGGGGACGCCCGCCTCCTCCACGGTCGGCACGTTGGGCAGCACCGGATTGCGCACGCGGCTCGTGACGGCGAGCGGGATCAGCTTCCCGGCCTTGATCTGCAGCGAAGAGGTGCCCATGCCGTCGAACGCGAAGTCCACCTGCCCCGCGAGGAGATCCACCATCAGCGGGCCCGCGCCGCGGTAAGGCACGTGCACGTACTGCGCGCCGGTCATCGTCTTGAAGAGTTCGACCGCGAGATGGTGCGTGGTGCCGCTACCCGCCGAGCCGAAGTTGAGCCGGTTCGGGTTCGAGCGGCCGAACTCGATCAGGTCCTTGAGCGTCTTGAACCGGTCGGCGTGCTTCGGATGCACGACGACGACGTTCGGCACGAAAGAGGCGACGGTGATCGGCTCGAAGTCGCGCTCCAGGCTGTAGGCGAGCTTCGCGTAGAGGCTCTCGGCGATCGTGTGGTGCACCGCGCCGAAGAACCAGTTGTAGCCGTCGGGGGCGCGCTTCGCGACGTTCGCCGCGCCCACCGTGCCGCCCGCCCCGCCTTGGTTTTCGACGATCACCTGCTGGCCGAGCGTCTGCGAGAGCCGCGCCGCGATCGGACGCGCGAAGGTGTCGGTACCGCCGCCGGCGGGAAACGGATTCAGGAACGTGACCGGCTTCGTGGGCCAGCTCTGCGCCTGCGCCAGCGTTGCGGCGGCGGCCAGCCCTGCCGCGAGTATCGTCTTCCGCATTGCCCCTCCTCGAATAGGTGAAAACCGCCCGCGGATGATACTCCAGCGCCCGCGGGACGGGCCGCTCAAGCGGCCGCGCGCGCGGGGCTGCGGCGGCAGTCAGCGAGGTAGCCGAGCGCCGCCTGCACCCCTTCCTTGCGGATCGGAACGCCCGCGAGCCCGAGCCCCATCTCGCAGCCCGCGAGCGTCGCCGCGAGCATGAGGTCGTTGAAGTCGCCGAGATGGCCGATGCGGAAGACGCGCCCCGCGAGCCTGCCGAGCCCCGCGCCGAGCGACAGATCGAAGTGCTCGAGGATCGCCGCGCGCAAGCGGTCGGCGTCGTGCCCGGCCGGAAGCAGCACCGCGGTGAGCGAGGCGGAATACTCGGCCGGGTTCTTCGCCAGCACCTCCAGCCCCCAGGCGCGCACCGCGCGCCGCGTCGCTTCGGCATGACGGCGGTGACGGGCGAAGACGTTGTCGAGCCCTTCTTCTTCCAGCATCCGGAGCGCTTCGCGCAACCCGTAGAGCAGGTTGGTTGCCGGCGTGTACGGGAAGTAGCCGGCCGCGTTGTGCGCGAGCATCTCCTCCCAGCTCCAGTAGCTCTTCGGGAGCTTCGCGCGCTTCGTCGCTTCGAGCGCTTTGGCGGAAAGAGCGTTGAACGACAGCCCGGGCGGCAGCATCAGCCCCTTCTGCGAGCCGGCGACGGTGACGTCGACGCCCCATTCGTCGTGCCGGTAGTCCATCGAGGCGAGCGAGGAGATCGTGTCCACCATCAGCAGCGCCGGATGCCCGACCGCGTCCATCGCCTGGCGGATCTCGGCGATGCGCGAGGCGACGCCGGTCGAGGTCTCGTTGTGTACCACGCAGACCGCACGGATCGCGCCCGTGCGGTCGGCGCGAAGCCGCTCCTCGATGCGCTCGGGATCCGCCCCCGTCCTCCAGTCGCCGGGCAGGAACTCGGGCTCGAGACCGAGCCGCAACGCCATGTTCCGCCACAGCGTCGCGAAGTGCCCGGTCTCGTACATCAGCATCCGGTCGCCGGGCGAAAGCGTGTTGACGAGCGCCGCTTCCCACGCGCCGGTGCCCGAGGCGGGGTAGATCACCACCTCGCCCGCGGTACGAAAGACGCGCTTCAAGCCCTCGAGCACTTCGCGCCCGAGCGCAGCGAACTCCGGCCCGCGATGGTCCATCGTCGGATGGTCGATGGCGCGCAGGATGCGGTCGGGTACGTTGGTCGGTCCGGGGATCTGCAAGAAATGGCGCCCAGCGCGTCGCGGCATGCGTTCGTCCTCGGACAAGGCCCCATTGTGCCACCGCCCGGGCGCGCCTGTTGCAAAATGGCGCCGATGCACCGGCGGCCCTTCTTCGACCCGCGCGACGATCTCGAGGCGCGGCTTCGGCGCGAGGTGGACGGCGAGGTGCTTTTCGATGCAGCCTCGCGCGGCCGATACGCGACCGACGCCTCGATCTACCAGCAGATGCCGATCGGCGTGGTGGTTCCGAGGACCGACGAGGCTGCGCGCACCGCGCTCGCGATCGCGCTCGAACTCGGCGTGCCGGTGCTCGCGCGCGGGGCGGGCAGCTCGCAGTGCGGGCAGACGGTGGGCGAGGCGCTCGTCGTGGACCACTCGAAGCACCTGCGCCGTCTGCTCGAGCTCGACGTCGGGGCGCGGCGCGCGGTGGTCGAACCCGGCATCGTGCTCGACGAGCTGAACGCGCAGCTGCGCCCGCACGGCCTGTGGTTTCCGGTGGACGTGTCCACCAGCGCGCAGGCGACGCTCGGGGGCATGGCGGGCAACAATTCCTGCGGTGCACGCTCGATCGCCTACGGCAACATGGTGCACAACGTGCTCGCGATCGACGCGATCACCGGCGCGGGCGAGCGCTGGCACTTCGGTCCGATGGCGGAGGAGGCGGGCCCGCCCGCCTACCGGGAGTTCGTCGCCTGGCTACGCGCGCTCTACGCCCACGAGCGCGAGGAGATCGAGGCGCGCTTTCCGAAACTCCTGCGCAAGGTCGCGGGCTACAACCTCGACCACCTCGGCCCGCCGCACGAAAACGCCGCGCATCTCCTCGTGGGCTCGGAGGGCACGCTCGCGTGGTTCGAGCGCCTGCACCTGAAGCTCGCGCCGCTGCCGTCGGCTCGCACGCTCGGCGTGGTGCATTTCCCGAGCTTCCGGGCGGCGATGGAGAGCACGCCGCACATCGTGCGGCTCGGCCCCTCGGCAGTGGAGCTCGTGGACCGCACCATGATCGAGCTCGCGCGCGAGATCGGCGCATTCCGCGACACCGTGCGCCGCGTCATCCGGGGCGAACCGCAGGCGATCCTGCTCGTCGAGTTCTCGGGCGAGGAGGCCGCGCGCGAAGCGCGCCGGCTCGAGGCGCTCGGCGAGCTCATGGGCGACCTCGGCCTCCCCGAGAGCGTGGTCTCGATCACCGACCCGAGACGGCAGCGCGAGGTGTGGGAGGTGAGGAAAGCCGGGCTCAACATCATGATGTCGATGAAAGGCGACGGCAAGCCCGTCTCGTTCATCGAGGACTGCGCGGTGCCGCTCGAGCATCTGGCCGAATACACCGCGCGGCTCGACGAGGTGTTCGCGCGCCACGGCACGCGGGGCACGTGGTATGCGCACGCTTCGGTCGGTTGCCTGCACGTGCGCCCGATCCTCGACATGCGGCGCGACGGCGCCCGGAAGATGCGCGCGATCGCCGAGGAGGCGGCGGCGCTCGTGCGGCGCTTCAAGGGCGCGTATTCGGGCGAGCACGGCGACGGCCTCGTGCGCTCGGAGTGGATCGCGCCCTTCTTCGGACCGCGGCTCACCGCCGCGCTCGGCGAGATCAAGCGCAGGCTCGACCCGAAGGGGCTCCTGAACCCCGGCAAGATCGTGAACCCGCCGCGCATGGACGAGCTGCGGCTGCTGCGCTTCCGGCCGGGCTACCAAGTCTTCGTGCCGCCCCCGGCGCTCGACTGGTCGGCGTACGAGACCGACGCCGAAGCCCGCGGACTCGGTTTCGCCAAGGCGGTCGAGATGTGCAACAACAACGGCCACTGCCGCAAGTTCGACGCCGGAACGATGTGCCCGTCGTACCGCGTGACGCGCGACGAGAAGCATGTCACCCGCGGGCGCGCGAACACGCTGCGGCTCGCGCTTTCGGGACAGCTCGGCAGAGCCGGCGACGACGCGGTGCACGAGGCGCTCGAGCTCTGCGTCGCCTGCAAGGGCTGCCGGCGCGAATGCCCCACCGGGGTGGACATGGCGCGCATGAAGATCGAGTTCCTCGCGCACGACCGCGCACGGCGCGGCTGGCCGCTTCGCGAGCGCGCGATCGCCGCGCTGCCGCGCATCGCGCCGTGGGCTGCGCGCGCGCCGCGACTCGCGAACGCGCTTCAGGACCTCGCCGCACCGCTCGCGGGCTTCGCGCGCGAGCGCACGCTTCCGCGCTGGCGGCGCGACTTCTGGCGCGAGGACGAGCTCGAGGATCGGCCCGGCGAGCGCGAGGCAGTGCTCTTCGTCGATTGCTTCGACCGCTGGTTCGAGCCGCAGAACGCGCGCGCCGCGGCGCGCGTTCTCGCCGCCGCGGGCTACGCGGTGCGCGTCGCGCGGCCGCTGCGCGGCGCGCGCCCGCTGTGCTGCGGGCGCACGCAGCTCGCGGTGGGAAGGGTCGAGGAGGCGCGGCGCGAGGCGCGCAGGCTCCTCGATGCGACCGCACCCTTCGTCGAGCGCGGCGTGGCGGTGGTGGGACTCGAGCCCGCGTGCACGCTGGCGCTGCGCGACGAGCTTTCCGCGATCCTGCCCGGTGCGCACGCGCAGGCGCTCGCGGCGCACGCGCTGCTCTTCGAGGAGTTTCTCGACCGGGAAGCGGCTGCGGGAAGACTGGACCTCGCGCTTCGGCCGCTCGAGGCCGAGGCGCTCGTGCACGGGCACTGCCACCAGAAGGCTTTCGACGCGATGGGCGCGGTCGAGCGCGCGCTCGCGCTCGTACCGGGGCTACGCGTGCGCACGATCGAGTCGAGCTGCTGCGGCATGGCGGGGAGCTTCGGCTACGAGGCCGAGCACCGCGCGATCTCGATGGCGATGGCGGAGGCGGCGCTGCTGCCGGCGCTGCGCGCGGCGCCAGCCGAGGCGATCGTGGTCGCCGATGGCACGAGCTGCCGGCAGCAGATCGCGGACGGCGCCGGGCGCCAGGCGCTGCACGCCGCACGCGTGCTGGAACTTGCGCTCGCCCCCGCGCGCTGACCGGTCTACGGCCTCGCCCTAGCCTCGGCGCAGGCTCCAGGCGTAGAGGAGCCCTCCGGCGGCGATCATCGGCAGGGTGAGCCACTGGCCCAGCGTCAGGCCGAGGGCGAGCAGTCCGATGTGGGCGTCGGGCTCGCGAAAGAACTCGGCGAGGAACCGGAAGAGGCCGTAGCCCAGCAGGAAGAGCGCGGCGACCTGACCCCGGGGGCGCGGGCGCGAGGAAAACCACCACAGCAGCGCGAACAGCGCCAGCCCTTCGAGAGCGGCCTGGTAGAGCTGCGAGGGGTGGCGCGGCTCGGGGCCCGCGGCGGCGAACACCATGCCCCACGGAAGATCGGTCGGACGGCCCCAGAGCTCGCCATTGATGAAGTTCCCGATCCGGCCGGCGGCAAGCCCGAGCGGCGCGAGCGGCGCGACGAAGTCCGCGAGCCGCCAAAGATCCACCCGATGGCGCCAGGCGGTCCAGGCGATCGCGGCCAGCACGCCGAGGAAGCCCCCGTGAAACGACATCCCGCCCTGCCAGAGGTAGAAGATCTCGAGCGGATGCGCCCAGAAGTGGGCGGGACGGTAGAAGAACACGTAGCCGAGGCGCGCGCCGCCGATCACGCCGAGCACGACGGCGAAGAGCAGGTCGTCGAACGCTTCGCGCGTGAGCGGTGCGCCCCCCGCGGCGATGCGACGCTGTCCGAGCCACCAGCCGGCGGCAAAGCCGACGAGGTACATCAGCCCGTACCAGCGCACCGCCACAGGCCCGAGCGAGAACGCGACCGGATCGAAGTTGGGGTGCACGAGCATCGGTGCGCCGCCGATTCTACGGGCCGCGCCCGCGCTCCGTTAGACTTGCGCCTTCCTGCAAGGAGAATCGCGATGGCGCAAACGAGGAAAGAGGCAGCCCCTTCGCCCCCGAACCGGCGCTCGCGCACGATCACCCAGGGCGTCGCGCGCGCGCCCAACCGCGCGATGCTGCGCGCGGTCGGCTTCAGGGACGGCGACTTCGACAAGCCGATCGTGGGAGTGGCGAACGGCCACTCGACGATGAATCCCTGCAACGCCGGCATCCAGCGCCTGGTGGACCGCGCGGTCGAGGCGCTCGAGGCGGCCGGCGCAAAGGCCCAGGTCTTCGGCTTTCCCACCGTCACCGACGGCATCGGCATGGGGACCGAGGCGATGAAGTACTCGCTCGTCTCGCGCGAGGTGATCGCGGATGCGATCGAGACCTCGGTCAACGGCCAGGCGATGGACGGCGTGCTCGCGGTCGGCGGCTGCGACAAGAACATGCCGGGTGCGGTCATGGCGATGGCGCGCATGAACGTGCCGGGCATCTTCGTCTACGCCGGCACGATCAAGCCCGGCTACTGGAAGGGCGAGCCGCTCACCATCGTGTCGGCGTTCGAGGCGGTCGGCGCCTACAGCGCGGGCCGCATGAGCGAGGAAGACTTCGTCGGCATCGAGAAGAACGCCTGCCCGACGGTGGGCGCCTGCGGCGGCATGTTCACCGCGAACACGATGTCCTCGTCGTTCGAGGCGCTCGGTATCAGCCTGCTCGGCTCGTCGCAGATGGCGGCACCCGACCCCGAGAAGGCGGACTCGGCGGCCCAATCCGCGCGCGTGCTCGTCGAGGCGGTGAAGAGGAACCTGCGCCCGCGCGACCTCATCACGCGCAAATCCATCGAGAACGCGATCGCGCTGGTGATGGCGACCGGAGGCTCGACCAACGCGGTGCTGCACTACCTCGCGATCGCCTCGGCCGCGGGCGTCAAGTGGACGATCGACGACTTCGAGCGCGTGCGAAGGAAAGTTCCGGTGCTCTGCGACCTCAAGCCTTCCGGGCGCTACGTCGCGGTGGACTTTCACCGTGCGGGCGGCGTGCCGCAGGTGCTGAAGATGCTGCTGGTGCACGGTGTGCTGCACGGGGAGTGCATGACGATCACCGGACGCACCCTCGCGGAGGAGCTCGAGAACGTTCCGGCGGAGCCGCGCGCCGATCAGGACGTCATCCGTCCCTGGTCGCGGCCGCTCTATCCCCAGGGCCACCTCGCGATCCTCAAGGGCAACCTCGCACCGGAGGGATGCGTCGCCAAGATCACCGGACTCAAGAAGACCTCGATCACCGGTCCGGCGCGCGTGTTCGACTCCGAGCACGCCTGCATGGAGGCGATCGTCGCGAAGAAGATCCGGCCCGGCGACGTCATCGTCATCCGCTACGAGGGACCGAAGGGCGGGCCGGGGATGCAGGAGATGCTCGCGCCGACCGCCGCACTCGTCGGCCAGGGGCTCGGCGAGTCCGTCGGCCTGATCACCGATGGGCGGTTTTCGGGCGGGAGCTGGGGCATGGTGGTCGGGCATGTCGCGCCCGAAGCTTTCGTCGGCGGCCCGATCGCGCTCGTGAAAAACGGCGACTCGATCACGATCGACGCCGAAAGGCGTCTGGTGCAGCTCAACGTGCCGGCGAAGGAGCTCGCGGCACGCCGGAAGAAGTGGAAGCCACCCCGGCCGCGCTACGAAACGGGCGTGCTCGGAAAGTACATCCGCCTCGTGTCGAGCGCTTCGCGCGGTGCGATCACCGACGCGCGCGACGGCGCCTAGAAGCGCGAGCCGGGCTGGCGCAGGAACGCGCACTCCTCGGCCGTGCTCGTGCGCCCGAGCGCTTCGTTGCGGTGGGGAAAGCGCCCGAAGCGGCGGATGACGGCGCGATGCTTTTCGGCCCACCGGAGGGCGTCGGCGGTCTCCGGGAACGATGCGAGCTCGCCGATGAGCGCGAGCGCGCGGTCCTGGTCGGCAAGCGCTTCGGAGTGCTCGAAGGGCAGGTAGAGGAAGAGCCGCTCGACGGGCAGCATCGCCCGGTCCCAACCCTGCGCGATCGCATGCGCGGCCGCAGCGCGCGCGGGCGCATCGGTCGCGTACGCGCGTGCGCTCGCGCGAAAGAGATGGCGCGGGAACTGGTCGAGCACGAGCACCAGAGCGAGGCATTCGCCGGGGCGTTCGCGCCAGCGCGCGAACGCGCCCGACGCGGCCGCCTCGTAGGTCGGAAGGAAGCGCGCGCGGATGTCCGCATCGAACGCCGGGTCTTTGGCGAACCATTCGCTGCGCCGCGCGGCGCCCCGAAACCAGAATCGGAGCACCTCGGCGGCGCGCGGATCGGTCGCGGTCGAAGAAGGGCGCATAATGCGCAGTATGCCCAATCGCCTCGCGCGCGAGACTTCGCCCTACCTGCTGCAGCACGCGGACAACCCGGTCGACTGGTATCCGTGGGGGGCGGAAGCGTTCGAGCGCGCCCGCGCCGAGGACAAGCCGATCTTGCTCTCGATCGGCTATTCGGCCTGCCACTGGTGTCACGTCATGGCGCACGAGAGCTTCGAAGACACCGAAATCGCCGCGCTCATGAACCGCCACTTCGTCAACGTCAAGGTCGATCGCGAGGAACGCCCGGACCTGGACCAGATCTACCAGAGCGCGCACCAGCTCCTCGAGCGCGGCGCCGGGGGCTGGCCGCTCACGATGTTTCTCGCGCACGACGGCACGCCCTTCTTCGGCGGCACGTACTTCCCGAAGAGCGCGCGCTACGGGCTGCCGGGATTCGGCGAACTCCTGGAGCGCATCGCCGAGGTGTGGCGGGAACGGCGCGCCGAGGTGCTCGCGCAGAACGCGCGGCTTCGCGAGGTGCTGCCGCGGCTCGTGCCCGCGGGCGGCGCTTCGCGCTCCGAGTTCAGCGAGGCGCCGATCCAGGCAGCGCTCGCGCAGCTTCGGGCGAGCTTCGACGCCGAGTGGGGCGGCTTCGGCCAGGCGCCCAAGTTCCCCCACGCGACCGATCTCGAGCTCTGCCTGCGCCGCGGCGAACGCGCGATCGCGCTGCGCACGCTCGAACGCATGTGCCGTGGCGGGATCTACGATCAGCTGGGCGGCGGCTTCGCGCGCTACAGCGTGGACCGCTACTGGATGATTCCGCACTTCGAGAAGATGCTCTACGACAACGGGCTTCTGCTCGGACTTCTGGCCGACGCGTGGCGCGCAAGCGCCGAACCGCTCTTTGCGCGCTGTGCGGCGGAGACCGCCGGATGGCTCGTGCGCGAGATGCAGTCGCCCGAGGGCGGCTACTACGCCTCGCTCGACGCCGACTCCGAGGGCGAGGAAGGGCGCTTCTATGTCTGGGACCGCGAGAACGTGCGCGCGCTGCTCGAGCCCGAGGAGTACCGCGTCGCAGCGATCGCCTGGGGCCTCAACGCACCGCCGAACTTCGAGGGGCGGCACTGGGTCCTCTACGCGGCGAATCCGGTCGCGCCGGCCGACGAGCCGCTGCTCGCCTCCGCGCGCGCGAAGCTCTTCGCCGCGCGCGAGCGACGGGTGCGCCCCGGGCGCGACGAGAAGGTGCTCGTCGCCTGGAACGCGCTCTCGATCGCGGGCATGGCGCGCGCCGCGCGCGCCTTCGGCCGTGCGGACTGGCTCGCGTCCGCGCGCCGCGCGCTCGAATTCGTGCGCGAGCGCACCTGGCAGGGGGGCAGGCTTTTCGCGACGTACAAAGACGGCCGTGCGCATCTTGCGGCCTACCTCGACGACTACGCGCTTCTCATCGAGGCGTTGCTCGAACTGATGCAGGCGGAGTTCCGCCTCGCCGATCTCGAATTCGCCGAGGCGCTCGCCGACGTGCTGCTCGCGCAGTTTGAGGACCGCGACGCCGGCGGCTTCTTCTTCACCGCGCACGAGCACGAGCGGCTCCTCTACCGTCCGAAACCCGGGCACGACGCCGCGCTGCCTTCGGGAAATGGCACCGCGGCGCGCGCGCTCGGTCGCCTGGCTGCGATCACCGGCGAGGCGCGCTACGCGCGCGCCGCCGAGCGCACGCTCGAACTCTTCTACCCCGCGCTGCGCGAGCAACCGTCGGGGATGGCGAAGCTGCTGCTCGCTCTCGAAGAAGCGCTCGCGCCGCCGGCGCTCGTCGTGCTGCGCGGCCGCGAACCCGAGCTCGGCCGCTGGGCGGCGGCGCTCGCGCGCGAGGACCTGCCATCGACCCTCGTGCTCGCGATTCCGGACGGCACCCCAGGTCTTCCGCCCGTCCTCGACAAGCCGGCGCGGCCGGAGCCGGTCAACGGATGGCTTTGCCGCGGCGTTAGCTGCCGTGCGCCGATCGCCGTGCTGGAAGAGTTGAAGCGCGCCTGCCAGGAAGGCGCGCCTGCGGCCGGTTGAGAGGGCGCGACAACCGGAGGGTCGAACGATGAGAAAAATCGCGATCGCCGCGGCGCTTCTCGCCTTCTCGGCGTACGCTCCGGCGCACGCGAGCGAGGAGCTCGCGAAGAAGCACGCCTGTGTCGCCTGCCACAACGTCAAGGGACCGAAGACCGTCGGCCCGACGTACGTCGAGATCGCGAAGCGCTACGCCGGCGACAGAGACGCCGAAGCGAAGCTCGTGGAGAAGGTGAGGAAAGGCGGTGTCGGGGTCTGGGGCCAGGTGCCGATGCCGCCCAACACGAACGTGCCGGAGGCCGACGTGCGCGCGCTCGTGAAGTGGATCCTCGCGACCAAGTAACCCGGAGCGCGCAAGGGGGTTGCCCCGCGCGCGGCTTCCCGTTTTCGGGTGGCCGTAGTATCATCACGCACTCGCTCAACCCGTTCATTTCTCGAAACTTTCCGGAGAAGCTATGAAGAACGCCAAGCTCGCTTTGACTGTGCTCGCGGCCTCGCTCGCTGCGGTCGGCTGCGGTGAAAAGGCCGAAGAGAAGAAAAAGGTCGCGGAGGTGAAAAAGGACGCGCCGCCGCCTCCACCGCCTACGATCGAGATCCGCATCGGTCATGTCGCGCCGCTCACCGGCGGCATCGCGCATCTCGGCAAGGACAACGAGAACGGCGTGCGTCTTGCGCTCGAGGAGGCGAACGAGGCGAAGATCAAGATCGAGGGCAAGGAGGCGAAATTCGTTCCGGTGTTCGAGGACGACCAGGCCGACCCGAAGGTCGGTACGACCGTGGCGCAGAAGCTCGTGGACGCCAAAGTGGCGGGCGTGGTCGGGCACCTCAACTCCGGCACCTCGATCCCGGCCTCGGCGATCTACCACCAGGCCGGGATCCCGATGATCAGCGGCTCGGCGACCAATCCCAAGCTCACCGAACAGGGCTTCAAGAATGTCTTCCGCGTCGTCGGTCGTGACGACCAGCAGGGACCGGCGATCGCGAGCTACCTCGCGGCCACGCGCAAGCCGAAGCTCGTCGCGGTGATCGACGACGCCACCGCCTACGGCGAGGGGATCGCCAACGAGGTCGAGAAGACGCTCAAGGCGGCGAACATCAAGGTGCTCGCGCGCGAAAAGGGCACCGACAAGACCACCGACTGGAAAGCCGTCCTCACCAAGCTGCGCGGTCGCAACCCTGACGCGGTGTTCTACGGCGGGATGGACGCCACCGGTGGACCCCTTTTGAAGCAAGCGCGCGAGCTCGGCATGAAGGCGGTGTTCACCTTCGGCGACGGCGCGTGCACCGACAAGATGACGGAGCTCGCCGGCGCGGCGGCCGAGGGGATGCTGTGCTCGCAGGCGGGCATTCCGCCGCAGGCCGCGGACAAGAAGTTCCTCGAGGCGTACAAGAAGAAGTTCAACACCGACCCGATCCTCTACGCCCCGTTCACCTACGACGCGGCGAAGATGATCATCACCGCGATGCAAAAGGCCGACTCGGCCGATCCGGCGAAGTACCTCCCGGTGCTCGCGAAGCTCGAGTACACCGGGGCGACCGGCCGCATCGCCTTCGACGACAAGGGCGATCGCAAGGACGCCGAGATGACGATCTTTACGCTGAAGGGTGGCAAGCTCGAGCCGATCGCGATCGTCAAGGGCGGCCAGACGATCGCCTACGAGGAATTCGTGAAGGGCGCTGCTGCGCCGGCGGCCGCGGCCCCGGCCCCTGCTCCTGCCGCGGAGGCGAAGAAGGAGGAGGCGAAGAAGTAAGCGCGCAAGTGTCGCACGAAGAACGGCACCTTCGGGTGCCGTTTTTCTTGGTAGGCTCGCCGCCGTGGACACCTTCGTCCAGCAGCTCGTCAACGGGCTCACCCTCGGTGCGGTGTACGCCGTGGTCGCGCTCGGCTACACCATGGTCTACGGCATCATCCAGCTCATCAACTTCGCGCACGGCGAGGTGGTGATGATCGGCGCGATGGTGGCCTTCACCGTGATCCCGATCCTCGCCGCGGGCGGGCTGCCGCCGGTGCTGGTGGTGGCACTCGGCGCGCTGTGCGCGGTGCCGGTGTGCATGGTGGTGGGCTACGCGATGGAGCGCTTCGCCTACCGGCCGCTGCGCGGCGCACCGCGACTCGCACCGCTGATCGTCGCGATCGGCGTCTCGATCATCCTGCAGCACCTCGCGATGATGATCTGGAGCCGCAACGTGCTCGCTTTCCCGCAGATCATTCCCCTCCTCACCTTCGAATTCGCTGGTGCGACCGTCACCGTGGTGCAGCTCGGGATCCTCGGCGTGTGCGCGGCGATGATGGCCGGGCTCGCCTGGCTCGTCTATCGCACCCGGCTCGGGCGCGCGATGCGGGCGAGCGCCGAAAACCCGCGCGTCGCGGCACTGATGGGCGTGGACGTGGACCGCATCATCGCCACGACTTTCGTCATCGGCGCGGCGATGGCGGCGGTCGCCGGCGTGATGTTCGGCACCTACTACGGCGTGGCGCAGTACACCATGGGTTCGATCCTCGGGCTGAAGGCGTTCTCGGCGGCGGTGCTGGGCGGAATCGGCAACGTGCCGGGCGCGATGCTCGGAGGAATCGTCCTCGGCGTGGTGGAGGCGCTCGGCGCAGGCTACATCGGCGACCTCACCGATCTTTGCCGCTGGGGAATCGGACCTGCGGCGCACTGCGCCGACGGCGGGCATTTCGTGCTCTTCGGCTCGAACTACCAGGACGTGTTCGCGTTCGTGGTTCTGATCCTGGTGCTCGTCTTCCGGCCCTCGGGCTTGCTCGGCGAGCGCGTCGGCGAGCGCGCATGATCCGCCTCGTGGACGCGCGCGGCCGGCCGGCTCTGCTGTGGGCCGCGGTGGCGGCGATCGCGCTCGCGCTGGTGCTGCTTCCCTTTGCGCTCGCCTCCGTCGGCATGACCTGGGTGCGCATCGCAAACCTCGCCGTGCTCTACGTCCTGCTCGCACTCGGGCTCAACATCGTGGTCGGCTTCGCCGGCCTGCTCGACCTCGGCTACATCGCGTTCTACGCGGTGGGCGCCTACTGCTACGCGCTCCTCGCCTCGCCCCACTTCGGTCTGCATCTGCCCTTCTGGGCGATCCTGCCGATCGGTGCGGCGCTCGCCGCGCTCTTCGGCGTGCTGCTCGGCGCCCCGACGCTCAAGCTCCGCGGCGACTATCTCGCGATCGTCACCCTCGGCTTCGGCGAGATCATCCGCATCTTCCTCAACAACCTCTCGCAGCCGGTGAACATCACGCGCGGGCCCCAGGGCATCGCGCAGATCGATCCCTTCCGGCTCGGTCCGCTCGACTTCTCGCGCACCGACACCGTGCTCGGCGCGACGATCGCCGGACCGATGAAGTACTACTGGCTCCTGCTCCTGGTGCTCGTGGGGGTGATCGTCGTCAACCTCCGGCTGCAGAACTCGCGCATCGGCCGCGCTTGGGAGGCGGTGCGCGAAGACGAGATCGCGGCGCGCGCGATGGGCATCAACACCACCCAGGTGAAGCTCCTCGCGTTCGCGATGGGGGCGAGCTTCGGCGGCATCGCGGGGGGCATGTTCGCCGCGATCCAGGGCTTCATCTCGCCGGAGAGCTTCGTGCTCGTCGAATCCATCATGGTGGTGGCGATGGTGGTGCTGGGCGGCATGGGCAACGTCTGGGGCGTGATCCTCGGCGCGGTGCTCCTGTCCTCGGTGCCCGAGGTGCTGCGCTGGACGGTCGAGCCGCTGCAGCGCTCGCTCTTCGGCCGCGCGCTCGTCGAGCCCGAAGTGATCCGCATGTTGCTCTTCGGCCTGGCGATGGTGCTGGTGATGCACCTTCGGCCGGCGGGCCTGCTGCCCTCGCAGGTGAGAAAGCGCGAACTCGCCGAGCGCGGCGCGCCGCCGCCGCCATGAACGCGATCCTGGAAGTGCGCGGGGTGAGCAAGCGCTTCGGCGGGGTGCAGGCGCTCGCCGACGTTTCGTTCTCGATCCGCGCGGGCGAGATCTACGGCCTCATCGGTCCGAACGGCGCCGGCAAGACGACGCTTTTCAACGTGTTGACCGGCATCTACCCGCCCGATGCGGGCGAGATTTTCTTCGAGGGCCGATCGCTCGCCGGCCTCAGCCCGGATCGGGTCGCCGCCGCCGGCATCGCCCGCACCTTCCAGAACATCCGTCTCTTCGCCAACCTGTCGGCGCTCGAGAACGTGATGATCGGCCGGCACGTGCGCACGCGCGCCGGTGTCCTCGGCGCGATCCTGCGTACGGCGCCGGTGCAGGCCGAGGAGGCGGCGATCGAACGACGCGCCGCCGAGCTGCTCGAGTACGTCGGCATTCCGGGGCACGCGAACGCCCCCGCCGGAAGTCTGCCCTACGGCGACCAGCGCCGGTTGGAGATCGCCCGCGCGCTCGCCACCGACCCGCGCCTGCTCGCGCTCGACGAACCGGCCGCGGGCATGAACCCGGCCGAACGGCGCGCGCTCGCTCGGCTCGTGCGCCGCATCCGCGACGACGGCGTCACGGTCCTTCTGATCGAGCACGACGTGCGGCTCGTCATGGACGTCTGTCACCGGGTGCTGGTGCTCGACCACGGAGAGCGCATCGCCGAGGGACTGCCGTTCGAGGTGCAGCGCGACCCGAAGGTGATCGAGGCGTATCTCGGCGCCGGCGCCGGCGCGTCATGACGCTGCTCGAGGTGCGCGGCCTCGAGGTGCGCTACGGCGGGATCCGCGCGGTGCGCGGCATCGACCTCGAGGTGGCCGAAGGCGAGCTCGTGTGCCTCATCGGCGCGAACGGGGCCGGCAAGACCTCCACCCTGCGCGCGATCTGCGGGCTCGTCGCGCGCACCGGCCAGATCCGCTATGCCGGCGAGGACATCGGCGCGACTCCGACGCACGGCCTGCCCCGCCGGGGGCTCGTGATGGTCCCCGAAGGGCGCGGCATCTTTCCGCGCCTCACGGTGGAGGAGAACCTCGCGATGGGCGCCTACGCGAGAGAAGACGAGGACGTCGGCGCCGACCTCGAGCGCCAGTACCAGATGTTCCCGCGCCTCGCCGAGCGTCGGCGCCAGATCGCCGGTACGCTCTCGGGCGGCGAACAGCAGATGCTCGCGATCGCGCGGGCGCTGATGGCGCGCCCGCGGCTGCTTCTGCTCGACGAGCCCTCGATGGGACTCGCTCCGATGCTGGTCGCGAAGATCTTCGAGATCGTGCGCGAGATCGCCGCGCGCGGCGTGACGATCCTGCTCGTCGAGCAGAACGCGCGGCTCGCGCTCGAGATCGCGCACCGCGGCTACGTGCTCGAGTCGGGCGCGATCGCGCTCGCGGGCGAGGGCCGGGCGCTGCTCTCCGACCCCCGCGTGCGCGAGGCCTACCTCGGCGAGGGGGCGGGGTAGGCGGGCGCGTTCAGAGCTCGGCGTCGAGCGCGCGCAACATGCGCGCAAGCCCGACGGTGAGGCGCGCAAGGCGCGCGTAGTCCACCTTGTCGGGGGTGTCGGTCGGCAGATGGTAGTGCGGGTAGCGATAGGGCGCGGTGTCGGTGATCATCAGCGCCGGGATGCGATGGCGCCAGAACGAGCGCTGGTCGGACCAGTCCACGCCGGGGACGAGCGCCGGGGCGGCGACGCCCTCGGAGGGAAAGCGCGCCTCGCGGCGAAAGGCGGCGAGCGCGCGATGGAGCAGGGCGCGCGAGCCGAGGTTCGCGACGAAGGCGACGAAGTCGCCGCGATCGGGGTAGAAGAAGCCGAGCGGGAAGGGATAGCGCTGGCTTCCGGGCTGCTCGGTGTAGTAGCCGATCGTCTCGAGCGAGAACATCGCCGCGACCGGCACGCCGCGCGCGACGAGCTCGTCGGCGTAGAAGCGGCTTCCCATCGCCGGCGTCGCGAACCAAGGCGGCTCCTCGTTGACGAAGAACGCGAAGCGCAGCGTGAGCCGCGGCGCTTCGGCGCGCAGCAGCCGCGCGAGCTCGAGCAGTGCCGCCACGCCCGAACCGTTGTCGTTGGCGCCGACCGCGCCTTCGACCGAGTCGTAGTGCGCGCCGACGACGATCGAGCGCGGCTCGCGCCCAGCGAGCACCGCCTCCAGGTTGCGCACGACGCCGGCGCCGCTGTCGTAGGGCTGGGCGCGCACCGCGTAGCCGTAGGAGGCGAGCTCCGCCTCGAGGTAGCGTGCGGCCGCCTCCAGCGCCTCGCGCTGCCGCGGCACGTTGCGCTCGGCGCTCGCGGCGCTCCTCACGTGCCGGCGAAGCTGCGCGGCGAGCGCCTCTTCCTCGGCGTCGAGCGGCGCGAACGCTCCGCGCCACGATTGCCCCGGTACCGAGACCATGTACCAGAAGAGCGCCCCGGCGAGCACCGCGGCCGCCGCGAAGGCGAGCGCGGCGTTCAAGCGGCTGCGCCGGCGCGGCTACGCGGTCTCGCCTGCGCCCGCGATGTCGGCCTGGGTGGTGAAGCTATCGGCGTAGAACTCCTCCTCGGGAAGCCCGCAGAGCGTGGTGAAGTCGCGCTTGGCCGATTCGACCATCACCGGAACGCCGCAGGCGTAGACCTGGTGGCCGGAGAGATCGGGAAAATCCTCCATCACCGCGCGGTGCACGAAGCCGCTGCGCCCGCGCCAGCCGTCCTCGGGCAGCGCGTCGGAGACGACCGGCACGTAGCGAAAGCGCCCCGGATGCTCGGCCGCCCAGCGCTCGGCGAGCGCGTTCATGTAGAGATCCTTCGGTCTGCGCCCGCCCCAGTAGAGCACCGCCGGTCGCGCGATGCCCTTCCAGAACATGTGCTCGATCATCGCCTTGATCGGCGCGAAACCGGTTCCCGAGGCGACGAACACGATCGGCTTGTCGGACTCCTCGCGCAGGAAAAAGGTGCCGAAGGGGCCCTCGAAACGCAGGATGTCGCGCTCCTTCATGCGTCCGAAGACGTGATCGGTGAACTGGCCTCCCGGCACGTGGCGCACATGGAGCTCGAGCAGCGCCTGGTCGTGGGGGGGGTTCGCCATCGAGAAGCTGCGCCGCGCGCCGTCGCGCAGCAGGAACTCGAGATACTGGCCGGCGAGATAGACGAGCGATTCGTTCGCCGGGAGCTTGAGCCGCAGCACCATCACGTCGTCGGCGAGCCGCGCCATCTGCTGCACGCGGCAGGGCAGGATGCGGATGCGGATTCCGGCGACCGCGCCCACGCTGCGCGCCTCGATGACGAGGTCGCTGCGCGGCTTCGCCTGGCAGAACAGCGCCTTGCCCTGTGCGCGCTCGGCATCCGTCAGCGCCTTCTTCTGGTAGGTGCCGTAGTCGACCTCGCCCGAGAGGATTTTCCCCTTGCAGCTTCCACAGGCGCCGCTCTTGCAGCCGTAGGGCAGCACGAAGCCCTGGCGCAGCGCCGCGGCGAGGACCGACTCGCCTTCGGCGACCTCGAAGACGTGACCGGAGGGCCGGACGGTGACGGTGCGCATACAATGTGGCCGGTGAAAAGGCTCCTGATCGCGGGCTTCGGCGACATCGCGCGCCGCGCGCTGCCGGCGCTCGAGCGCCGTTTCGAGCTGCGCTGCGGCTCGCGCGCGACCGGCATGGACCTCGATCGCCCGGAGACGCTCGCCGGGATCGAGACCGACGCGGTGCTTCACTGCGCGCCGCCGCCCGCCTCGGGCGAGACCGACTCGCGGACCGCGAACCTGCTCGCCGCCCTCGAAAGAGGCCGCATTCTACCGGCGCGCATCGTCTACGTCAGCACGAGCGGCGTCTACGGCGACTGCGCCGGGGCGCTCGTCGGCGAGGACCGTGCGCCGAATCCCCAGAGCCCGCGCGCGCGAAGGCGCGCCGACGCCGAGCGGCAGCTCGCCGCTTGGTGCGCCGCTCGCGCGGTGGCGCTCGTCGTCCTGCGGGTGCCCGGTATCTACGCCGCGGATCGGCTTCCGCTGCGCCATCTGCGCGCGGGCTTTCCGGCGCTGCGCCCGGAGGACGACGTCTACACGAACCACGTCCACGCGGAAGACCTCGCCGCGATCGCGGTGCGCGCGCTGGAGGACGACGCGCCGCCGGGGATCTACAACGCGAGCGACGACAGCGGGCTCCGGATGGGGGATTGGCTCGATCTCGTCGCCGATACGGTCGGGCTTCCGCGCCCCGCACGACTGCCGCGCGCCGAGCTCGAGCGGCGGGTTCCGTCAGAGCTCTATTCGTTCATGCGCGAGTCGCGACGGCTCGACAACGCGCGCCTGAAGAGCGTGCTCGGCGTGCGGCTCGCGTACCCCACCGTCCACGAGGGGTTGAGAGATGTCCGTGCTGCTGGTGCTCACGAATTTGCCTGATCGCGCCGCCGCCGAGCGCATCGCCGACGCGCTCGTCGAGAGGCGGCTTGCGGCCTGCGTCAACATCCTCGCACCGTGCCGCTCGGTGTACCGCTGGAAGGGTGCGGTGCAGCACGACGAGGAGCACCCGATGCTCGTCAAGACGACCGCAGAGCGCTACGCCGAGCTCGAGGCGACGATCCGGGAACTGCATCCGTACGAGCTGCCGGAGATCGTCGCGTTCTGCGTCGAGCGCGGACTCGAAGCCTATCTCGCGTGGGTCGGCGACGAAACGACAGCCCGCGCGTGAGTCGCCGCACCGCGCCGGCGACGCAGGCTGCATAGCGCTCGCGCCGATGCCCGGCGAGCGGTTCGGCATCGATCATGCGGTGATCGCGGTGCGCGATCTCGAGCGTGCGCGCGAGACCTGGCGGCGGCTCGGCTTCACGCTCACCCCGCGCGGCGTGCACACGCTCGGCTCGCAGAACCATTGCATCGTGTTCGAGCGCGACTATGTCGAGCTGCTCGCGGTGCCGCGACCGCATCCGGCGCTCGAGTATTACGCCGGCTTCCTTGCGCAGGGCGAAGGGCTCGCGGCGATCGCGCTCGCGACCGACGACGCGGTCGGCGCGCACGCCGGGCTGCGCGCGGCCGGCATCGCGGCGGACCCGCCGCTCGATTTCTCGCGCCCGGTCGAGTTTGCCGGCGGCGCGCGCGACGCCGCGTTTCGCATCGTGCAGCTACCGGTAGCGGCGACGCCCGGCTGCCGGGTGTTCCTCTGCCAGCACTTCACCCCGGAGCTGGTCTGGCGTCCCGAATACCGCGAGCACGCGAACGGCGCGACCGGCATCGCCGCGCTCGCGCTGATCGCCGAGGATTGCGCCGGCACCGCAGCGCGCTATGCGCGCATCTTCGGCACCCGTCCACGACCGATTCCCGAAGGCCGGCTGGTGGAGACCGCAAGCGCGCCGATCGCGATCGCCTCGCGCGCGCGGCTCGGGCGCAGGCTCGACGGCGTCGGACTTCCGGTGCGGGCGCGGCCGCTGGTCGGGGCGCTCTTCGTCCGGGTGGCCGACCGCGCGCGCACCGCGCGGGTGCTGCAGCGCGGGGGGTTCGAGCCGGTGCTGCTCGCCGACGGCTCGCTTGCACTGCACGCCGCGCAGGCGAACGGCGTGACGCTCGTCTTCGGCTGAGAGGCGCTAGCGCCGCAGCGCTCGAGCCGCCTCGAGCGCGAAGTAGGTGAGGATCCCGTCTGCTCCGGCGCGCTTGAAGGCGAGCAGCGATTCCAGGATGCAGGACTCCGGCAACCAGCCCCTCGCGATCGCCGCGCGCAACATCGCGTACTCGCCCGACACCTGGTAGACGAAAGTCGGGGCGCGGAATTCGTCCTTCACGCGGCGCACGATGTCGAGGTAGGGCATGCCGGGCTTGACCATCACCATGTCCGCACCTTCGGCAAGGTCGAGCGCGACCTCGCGCAGCGCCTCGTCCGAATTGGCCGGATCCATTTGGTACGTCTTCTTGTCGGCGCGGCCGAGGGCTTTCGCCGAGCGCACCGCCTCGCGGAATGGACCATAGAAGCCCGAGGCGTATTTTGCCGAGTAGGCCATGATGCGCGTGTGGATATGGCCGTTTGCCTCGAGGGCATCGCGGATTCGCCCGATGCGCCCGTCCATCATGTCCGACGGAGCGACGATGTCCACGCCGGCGGCCGCCTGCACGAGCGCCTGCTCGACCAGTACGTCCAGCGTCTCGTCGTTGAGGATGTAGCCGGTGTCGTCGACGACGCCATCCTGCCCGTGGGTGGTGTACGGGTCGAGCGCGACATCGGTCATCACGCCGAGCTCCGGAAAACGGCGCTTCAGCGCAGCGACCGCCCGAGGGACGAGGCCGTCCGGATTGCACGCCTCGCGCCCGTCGGGGGTCTTCAGGCGCGGATCGATCGCCGGAAAGAGCGCGATCGCCGCGATGCCGGCTTCGAGCGCCTCTTCCGCCCTGCGCAGAAGCCGATCCACGGTCATGCGCTCGACACCAGGCATGGAAGCCACGTTCTCGACACGGTTTTTCCCCTCGATGACGAACAGAGGGTAGATGAAGTCGTCGGCGCAGAGGGAGGATTCGCGCATCAGCCTGCGCGAGAACTCG
>Ga0308420_1000120_pt1 | contig 32298 bp, 21 predicted proteins | sample HotsprSampleMS55_FD_203802 | JGI IMG/M metagenome (GOLD analysis project Ga0308420, IMG submission 203802) | Hot spring phototrophic mat microbial communities from Mushroom Spring, Yellowstone National Park, Wyoming, United States - 20090730_MS55 ... | reverse complement strand
CGCTTGACGGCTTCGGAGACAAAGCCCAGATCCAGAACATAGCCCTGCAAAGAAGGTGGAATGGCCGGATCGCCGGACCCCGTCAACACCAACCGAATATCCCGTCCCGTTCGGGACCGAAACGCCGCCAGATAGTCGAGAAGAAGCGGGGTGCCCTTCATGGGTTCCCGGCGGCCGGAGTAGATCAGATAGGGCTGGGTTATGCCGTGCCGGACCGCAAACGCGGCCGGGTCGGCGTCAAAAGGATCCAGGCCCATGCCGACCACACGTCCTTTTCCGAGAGGAATGCCGTAAAGACGAGCGGCCAGGCGTTGTTCGGGCGCCGAGTTGAAAATCAGCCCGGCCACGCTTTGGAAAACCGACCGGAATACGGAAAGGCGGGCGAAGGGTTCGTCATGGAGACAGGGGAGAAGAATCGTCCGGTCCGGAAATTCCCGGCCGATCGCTACCGTCAGTCCGAAGAGGTAGGGCCCCACGACGATCCGATCCCACGACCGTTGGCGAAGCGCCTCCAGAAGCGCCCGACTGCAGACGCTCTCCTTCAGCCAGGTGGCTTCATCATCCGGACTACGGCAGCCCCGGAAGAGACGCTCCTGTGCCTGTAGGAAGCGGGGGATGTTGCGGCCGCTATCCACCGGGAAAAAATGAATCGGCAACCGACCAATACGACGTTCGCCAGGCGGACGTTCATTGGCCCACGTGAAATGATCCACGGCGCAGGTGGTGTAGAGTGCAGTGTCGAGGCCAGCTTCTGCGGCCTTTTCGGCGAGGGCCCGAATTAGGGTTTCCGCTCCGCCGGCCGCGCCTTCCCCCCCCAGCCGGGGAGCGACAAAGACGACCGATCGGGGCGCGGTCACGAGCCTTGCTCCCTCGGGCGACTTTCCAGCTCTCGGATCCGGGCTTCCAGCGCCTCGATGCGCCGCCGGTATTTGCCGTCCAGTTCCTCGATGAGCGCCAGAAAGAGGGCATTGACCTGATTCTGCTGCGACCAGAGCCGGTAGGTATAGAACTTGAGGAGATTCCAGATGAGCGTTTTGAGTCGGATGAGCAGAGGCGCAAGAAACCGTCGGCGTTCTGTGATGGGGAAGTCATTGATATCAATGGCTGCCATCTCCCGAAGACTCGCCAGATAGAGGGCGAAAAACTGGTCTTGATCGGCGATCTGGGAAAGGTTGGTTCGCTCGGCGGCGGCGACTCGGACATCCTGATAGACGCCGTCCGCCATTTTCCGTGCCACCGTCTGGCGAATTTCGTCCATTAGGGCGGCGACATTGATTCCTTCGGCTCCGATGTGCACGTTCAGGCTCATGCGTGCAGTATGCCCGCCGTGCCGGGGCCGTGTCAACTCACGGCGCTTGTGCCTTCCGGCGCCTTGCGGCAGCGGCGCGATAAAACACCATTGCCTATTTTCAGCCGTCGGGTGATAATTAGAGAAAAGGGAGCACCTCATGAATTCCAGGCTGCTCTATTTTCTTCTCGTTCTGCTGGCGAGCGGGATGGCCAGTCGGGCGGCGGAGGTTTCCCCGGCGCCGGCCTTTTCGCTTCCGTCCACCTCGGGCCGAAAGATTTCGCTGGCCGACTTTCGAAAACGATGGCTGGTGCTCGTTTTTTTCCCGAAAGCGGGGGCGGTTCGGGATGTTCAGCAGATGAAATCCCTCAAGGACGCCTGGCCTGAGTGCCGGGCCCGGGGCGCCGAGATTCTGGCGGTAAGCATGGATCCGCTGGCGGTTTTGCAGAAGTTCAAACAGGATCTGGACCTTCCCTTCGAATTGGCCAGTGACGAGCAAAGGCGGGCCAGCGAAGCCTACGGCGCCATGGGCATCGGGGGGCTCTTCTCGGCCCGGAAGACTTTTTTAATCGATCCCGAAGGGCGGCTGGTTCGAACGCTCGATCGCGTTCGGGGAAAAGAGCACGGGCGGCAGGTCCTCCAGGTACTCGAGGAGGCACAGACCGCCTATTCGGCGCGCTGAGAGGAATCTGAGCCATCTGAGCCCGCGGGCGGCGAGCGAAGGTGCTCGCGGAAACGGAGGGCCTCTGAGGCCTCCAGTTTCCGCCATCGGCCGATGCGGAGACGGTGTTCCAGCGCGGGCGCTTCCAACAGAAAACTGGTGATATGGCGGCCGGTCTCGCTGAATAGATGCGCCCGTCCTTCCGGGGTTACCGCGACCCGGGCGCCCGTTCGGGTATCCTCGTGCCATCCCTCCGGCGCTAACGCCAGGGCATCCTGAAGGGCGGTGTGCACAGGCCGTGTTCCCGCGCTTCGACGGTCCTCCGCATGTTGGGTGCGGCGCTTCCGCTGGCGCTCCCCGCGTTCAAGGGATTCCGCAAGGCGGGACAGCACGACCGGCACCTGGCGCATCAGCCGCGAGGCCTCGTCCCGCCGATGGCCCTCGCGGGCGAGCCGTGTTTTCCGTTCGATCTCCTGGATGGCGCGGGCGGCGATTTCCTTGGCCCGGAAGACCACCGGCGCCCAACCGCGATCGTCCGCCAGAAGCTCATCCAGCACGGCGGGTTCGGAAAGCCCGCCGATCACGTTCAGCGTTAGCCGAAGATCACCCCCGGGGGTCCGGGATTCGACGGCTTGAAAGGTTAGGGCCAGACGTTGTGGCGGACCTCCCGAGGGAGAACGGAGAGGAAAATAACCGGCGACGGTCTGGGCCAGGATGGCATAGGTTTTTGAGGCACGACCGAACGAGGCCAGTTGACGTTCACGGAGCGGGCGTCCATAGAGCATGCGCGCAAGAATCGCCGGGGGGCTGCCGAACAGTTGGTCGGTTCGATCGTCGCCCCAGTGGATCAACGCTTGCGCAAGCTCCCGCCACTCGGGTTCCCCGGTTTGGGAGTACCCGAAAAAAACCTGAAGCGGGTCCGGCGGTCGCGCATGCGCGCAGGTCGAAGATCGGCACCGATAGCAATAGACGCGGCCGGGAAGAGGTGCCATCCGCTCGGCCTGCGCTTCCTGAAGCTGCTCCAAAACCTGCGTTTCGAGCGGTGGATCAAAGCGCAGAGCCCAGTTCTCCAAAGGCCGCACGGCCACCTCCAGCGGGAGCCGCAGCTCGGCTGGGCCCGAATAGGCCCCAAAATGGTAGGTCTGAATATCCCGCATCAGCGCGCGAAGCGCGTCAGCAGCCGCCTGTTCCCGCCGGACCAAGGGGGGCCGCCGTTCACGCGCTTCAACGCCATCCGGCGTGGGGACCTCCGGAGGCGGATGGGGGGCCATCTCGTCCATGATCCTGCTCCTTGTCCCACGTTCCGGCCATTACGATAGCGCATTCCGCGGGATGAGGGCAACCCTGCCCTTTGTTTGAGCGGGTTGTGTCCCTTCGAGATGAAGAACGGCTATGCTTAATGGCCCTCGAACTTCGGCCCGCTATTGGGCGTTCGCCGAGACGGAGGATCATGAGGACGACTCCTCCCGATAGCCCTTGCACAAACGGGCGGGGTTCTGGATAACGGCGTCGAGGAGGCTGTTCACGAACTCTTGGATTGAAAAGAGGCGGCAATCCGCATGCCCCACCCGACCGCGCCGCAGACGACCCTGGGCATCCCACCAGGCGCCGGCCTCTTCCCGGTTGATATAGAAATAAGGAGCCCCAGGCCGACGATGACGTCGGTAGTCCCAGGAGAGCACCTCCACGAGGTGGCAAAAGGTCGCCGAATGGTAGTCCACCCCCAACATCAGGAGACGGCCCCGCGGATCCTTCCAGGCCATGACAAACGGCGAATGCAGGCCGTAGGTATATCCCCACGGTTCCCGATCCCAGGGGCTAGGATATCCCTCGCGCCGCCAGTGCCCTTCCACATAGGCGCGAGCCCGCCGGCCAGCGGCCGCGACCGAATGGGAATAGTGGTCGGAACGAAGGGTGCCGGGCCGGGTGCGAAAGTATTCCGTCAGCCAACCGACCGTGGACGGGGTTGTTTCCGGGTCCCACCCTCTGGCCCGCTCCTCAGGATCCCTCGAGGCGAGATTGAAGGCGGGCATGAGCAGCGTGCCTTCCGGTCCGATCGCCTCGAGAAGTGCGCCGATCACTGCCTCGGCACCTCCCTCGACAGGCCCGAGACTCTTGAACGACGAGTGAACAAACAAGGTGTCCCCCGGCTCGACGCCGAGGCTTCGGAGATCGGCCAACAGCGTCTCCTGACCGATGGGCGTGGGATTCATTTGGAGGCATTCCCGGTGTCCACGGCGAGCGTGAGGAAGGTGATAGGCGCGGCCGAGGGCAAGGGTGGGAAGAGAACGACGCCCTTGAGACCCGGATCGCCGGCCATGCGACCGACCAGGATTTTCGGGGGATATGGTGCTGCTGACTCTTTCAGCGTTTCAAGTACAATTCGACGACCGGCACCGTAGCTACAGGTTTTTGCGCCGGTAGCCGAAGACTGAGCGTGTTGGGGCCGAGGTGCGTCCGCATCTGGTTGGCGTGCCATCCGTCCACCGGGCGAACTTCGGAAGCGTCGTTGAGGAGCTGCGCATATTCCACCCGATCGGCCAGATTGTCCAGATGGAGGATTCCACATGAGGGCCAGGCGAAGAGATGGACATAGAGTCGTCGGGTCTCTGGGTGGTAGGTCAGACGACTGCACTCGGGCGGGGGGATGTCGTCGGGGGCGGCCGTGCATCCGTAGATCGCGCGGCTGTGGCGGCGCATCCAATCGCCGATGCCCCGCAGACGGTCCATGGCCCGGTCGTCGAATTCTCCACGGGCGGTGGGGCCGACGTTCAAAAGCAGATTGCCGCCCTTACTGACACAGTCCACGAGGGTCCGAATCAGTTCATCGGTGGAGCGCCAACTGGACTCGTCGCGATAATAGCCCCAGGAGCCGCTGAACGTCTGGCACGCTTCCCAGACGACCTTTCGCCCCTCCACCGTCACCCATTGGCGGGGCTGAACCTGTTCGGGCGTCTTGACATCCCAGGCATTGGGCAGATCGAGCCGATCGTCCAGGATGATCGAGGGACGGAGCTTGCGGACGAGGCGGTACAGTTTTTCCGACTCCCAGGCCAAGCGGCCTTTGCCCTGAGTGAAATCGTCGGGGGAGTAAGGTTCGGGGGGAGGATAGGAGAAGTCGAACCACAGAATGTCCACGTCTCCATACCGCGTCAGAAGTTCGGTGACCTGGTTGCGGATGTAGGCAGCATACCGGGCCTGATTCCGCCTACGATTGAGCGCTTCCCGTTCGGCTTCAGGCCGGTTTCGGTAGGGACCGATACGATCGTCCACAATGTAGTCGGGGTGATGCCAGTCCAACAGCGAATAGTAGAATCCGACGCGGAGTCCGCGACGGCGAAAGGCCTCGACCATGGGTTTCAGCAAATCGCGGCGGGCGGGAGTATTGGGCGCCTTGTAGTCGGTGTAGCGGGAGTCCCAGAGGCAAAACCCTTCATGGTGCTTGGTGGTGACGACAAAATACTTCATGCCGGCCTGGGCGGCCGCTTCTGCCCAGGCTTCTGGGTCATAGAGGTCGGGATTGAACCGGGTGAAATAACGCCGTTCGTACTCCTCGACCGGAATCTGTTCGTTGTGCATCAACCATTCATGCCGGGCGCCAAGCGAATACAGGCCCCAGTGAATGAAGAGGCCGAATCGGGCCTCGGTGAACCAGCGCGTGTCGCCATGAGGGAGCGACTCAAGGGGGGGTTCCGCCGTGCTGGACCTTGTTGTGCGAGGCATGCGGATTCTCCGTTTCTGGGTTGGACATGGGGGCGTTCGCTGGTGGAGCGTTGGAGGAAACGCCGTTGGCCGCCAGAAGGGCGTGTGGCCCAACCAGGAGGTCGGCCAGAATTCGCAGGGCCTCCTCTTCGACGAGATCGGCGGCGGTCGGCCGGGCGGTCGTGGCGCCGCTTTCCTCGGATGTCTGCTGGATTTCGATCAGTTCCCGTTCGGCCCGGGCTAGGGCCAGCCGTTCCTCCAGCATGAGCGGCACTTCGGCTTTTTGATGGAACTCGGCGAGACGCTGACTCTGTTCGGCCCGGGCGGCAAAACGCGGATCCGCCATCCGGCGCGCGAGCGATCGGGTGGCCAGATTCGTGAGAAGGGGTGCCCAATCGGCGACGCGTTCAAAGGTGAGACCGGGAAGGCTGCTCCAGGGCAGGGGATTCCGAAGATACTCTTCGCCGATTTCCAGAGCTTCGAGGGGCGAGGGAATCACGATGTCTGGTTCCACACCCTTGAGCTGCGTTGAGCCTCCTGTGATCCGATGGAAGGTGGCCACCGTGATCTTGAGAGATCCCTGAGCCGGGTCAATATCGCTCAGCGGGATGAGCGATTGAACGGTCCCTTTTCCATGCGTCTTGGAATCGCCGACAAGCAGGGCCCGTCCGTAATCCTGAAGAGCAGCCGCCATGATTTCGGAGGCGGAGGCGCTTTGGCGGTTGACAAGGACGACGACCGCGCCGGTAAAGACCACGCCCGGATCGGGGTCGTAGAGGGTATTGACCCGCCAACTCTCCTTGACTTGCACGACCGGACGCCGTGGCCCTTCGAGGAAGAGACCGGTGAGCTCGACCGCCTCGCTCAGGGAGCCGCCTCCGTTGTTGCGGAGATCGAAAACGACACCGGCCACCGCCTGGCTCATCATGCCCTGAAGCAAATTTCGCACATCCCGCGCGCAGCTCCGTAAGGATTCCTCCTCCCCGTCACGCCCCCGGCGGCGCATATCGCCGTAAAACTGCGGTAGCCGAATCAGTCCGACGCGGCGTGCCAGCCCGTCCGGGCAAAGCACCTCTCGGACCTCTGACTTGGCCGCCTCCTCTTCGAGTTTCACCTCATCCCGGATCAACTCGATCTTTACGATCCGTCCGCTGACATCCCCGGCCGGGAGCACCGAAAGGGTGACCTTGGTTCCCCGTGGGCCACGGATCAGGCGTACGGCGCGAGAGAGGGGCCAGTGGAAGATATCCACCGGGTCTTCGTTTTCCTGCGCCACGGCCACGATGCGGTCGCCGGGCTTGAGCCGTCCATCCATATCGGCCGGCCCCCCTGGAATGATTCGAACCACCTTTGGAAAACCGTCTTCCGGCATCAGGACAGCGCCCACACCGCTCAGGGAGAGCTTCATATCAATGTCGAAATCTTCCTGAGTTTCGGGCGAGAAATATTCCGTGTGCGGGTCGTAGGCCTGGGCGAAGGCGCTGAGGTAGGTTTGAACGAGCCATTCGGCTTCATGATCCTCGATGATCATGAGTGTCTGCTGATACCGCTTTCGAACGAACTCGGCCGGTGAAAGCCGATCCCAGGTATCCGAAGGCGACGCATTCGTGACGGCCCCGGAGTCGCTCTTTTTCCGGCTGGCTTCTTCTTCCTGGAGCGTTTGAGCGACTTGCCGCGCCAGGACGTCGTTCTTGACCTTGCGCCGCCAGAGATCATCCCATTCCGCCACGGTGGCGGGCCAGGGTGCGGTCCGCCGTTTCCAGTGGTATGTTTCCGAAACCGAAAAGTCGAGGGGGTGATCCAGGAGGGACTCCACAAAGCGGACGCGATTTCGGAGCCGATTTTTGTAGAGGGTGAAGACGCGGAGGGGGAAATCAAGATTTCCCTCTTTCAGGGCAGGAACCAGCCGGGGTATTTCCCCTCGAAACTCCTCCACATCCGATGCCAGAAAGATGCTCCGATCGAAGTCCAGTCGTTCGAGAAAAATATCGAGCGCGGTGGCCGCCGTCTCTTCGGTCAGAGGCGCGCGGGTGATATGAAGGACGGGCAACCGTCGGACCAGATTGCGCGCCGATAACCGGTGGCCAGGTGTCGGTTCAAGAACCTTGACGCCGGAGGTTGCGGCGGTCGGAACGACGTCGCGATGATCCGGCGTTAGAGCTCCGGCCGCCGCGAAGGGACGTGCCGCCGGAGATTCCACCGGCGCAGCGGCCATGGACGTCGTGGAAAGACGCCAGGGAGCCCGGAGGAACACGGCCGCAAAAGCCGAAACAAGGGCGACCAGCAGCCACGCCAGCGCCCGTCCCTTTCGACGGCATGTCTTCATGGATCGGCATAGTTATACCAGCCATGGTGCCTAAAAGCGAGAAGAAAGCAAAATGGCGCGTGACACGGAAAAAGGACGTTATCTGTCGGGTTTGGCTTCCGAGCTACGGGCCCACCGAACCCCCCGCGAGATGCCGTTCTATAGAGACAAGTCGGCGTGGTATCAACGGTTGAAAGGGACGGCTTGGCTGGGCTGGGGGGAGGAACGGAGGGGATTTCTTGCCCCGTTTCTCGATTTTTCCTATACTCCTCCTATTATTCCAAAACGGATGTTCCTATGCCGTCAATCCCTTTCCGGCTCCCTCGGTTCTTGGTGGCAGGCCTGTTTCTGACGAGGGTGGCTCTGGCCCAAACGGCTCACGCATGGAGTGGCGCTCCGAGCCCCCTCGACGGGCACCACCTCCTCCTGCTTTGGGCCGATGGTTTTCACTTGGAGGGCGGGAAGCGGGTGCCTGTTCAAAAAGAGGCGGCATGTATCGGCGGAACCGGATGGGCCGTAGAACCCGGAGCGACCGCCGTTCAGGATGTCCGTGTCCGACACACCGGCGACTATGCGCTGTGGGTTCGCGTTGCTCCTGGCGAGCGGCCGCCGTCATGGCCACTGAAGATTCAAATCCTCGGGGAGAAAGAACAGTCGCTCCTGGTCGGTCGAATCAACGACGGCGAAGGGTCGGCGGAACGGGGAGGTCCGGCTGGATTGGCGCTGTTCGTCCGACACTGCATCGAGCAGACGCCGGGCGGACCAGCCATCGCGCGCATCAAAGGATATGGGGTGGAAGGGACGGTGGGCCCCACGAGTGCCGGGGCTTCGGCCGATGAGATGGACGACCTGGTGGCCGAGTTGAAGCAGGACATAGCCAGAGAGGAGGGTCATTCCGAACTGGGGTGGTTTCGAGATGCCAACCGGCTTGATTCTTTCGATCGCGCGAATCCTTTCTACTGGTGGAAAGTGGGGCGTATCTCGTTGACCTCAGGGGTCTATCGGGTGGCTGTTCGCGGCGAGGGGGCGGCGGAGGCGAAACGGCCCCGGCTGGATCTTCTGGTCCTGACTACGGCCGGTGATAATCGGCTGGAGTATCCGGTGGCCGGCGATTTTACGCGGCAGCCGGGCAGTTACGTCCGGTTTCGAATCGCCTCGCTTCCGGCGTCCGGCCGTCTGACGATCCAGGGGAGCATGAAAACGCATTACGATCCCTTTTCGGCCGGCCCCTGGCTGTTTAATCCGGAGGGGTTCCCGACGGGATCCGAAGGGCTTCGTCCCCATGTCCGAACCGGTTACACTCGCTGGTACCGGCTTCAAGACAGCGGGGGCGAGAAAGCGCCGGGGTACGGCGATATGGAAGTTCGATTCGATATTCAGCTTTCCGATGCGGGCGCCGAAGGCTCGACCCAGTTTGCCGGCTATCCGCACGAGGACTATATCGTTCGGGAGTTTCAATGGCAGGAACCCGATGGTCGGTTCCTCTCGATGCGGATGAATTTCGACAAGCGGCCCGAACATCTTCGGACGATCCGAGACCATTCGCGCGAAAACTATGACCGGGCGCTCCGGGCCACGCGGGATCGCCTCTTTCCGCTGACGCCGACGGATTTTCAAACCTTCGGCAATGCGGCCGGCGGAGGATTTGGGGCTGCGCAGGACTACGAATTCAAGGTGCTTCGTCTCCTGGGTTTCAATGTGCCGTCGGTGAGTGATGGGCTCCTCTATCGGCGGCTGTATGGGGGGGACTTGGCGGGCGGCCATTATTGGCCGCCGGTGTTCATGCCCTATGACGAGGAGGAGGCCCGCGCCCGGTATCAGGCCCATTATCAGCAGTCGCGCCATCTGTTCACACCGCATACGCGGATTTTTCAGCTGGCGGACGAGCCTGGCGAAATTGATCAGAATTTCAGCGCGCCGATTTGGCGCTATCGGCAGGAGGGGAAGGAGGCGTGGTGGCAAGACGAATCCGGCGGCAGCGAGTGGCTCAGCCGCCTGACCAATCTGTCCAACTATGCCGTGGAAGGAGAGATTCAGGCTGCGTCGTTGACGATCGCCATTGGCGTCAATCCGAACACCCCCGAGGCCCCCCATGGGTTTTGGACCGTTGGGCAAATCTCCCGGCTGACCCCCGCCAATCTTCGATTCGGAATTGGGCCGACGCCACACCCCGGTATGGCCACGCTCGCTGTCTGCCAGCTCGGCGAAAACCGCCGTACGACCTTCCGCGTCGTCCATGAAGGGTCTCGGGCGCAACTCTTTGTGCAGGAGCAACCGACGGCGACCCTCGAACAGGTCCCCCCTTCTGGCGCCATTCGAGTGGCCATGGGGGGACGCGGACGGATCTATCGTCTGGCGATCCGCCCCCTTCGCCATTCGGAACGGATGGCCAGCCCGGAGGGCCGTGAGAGCGGACAGGGCCTTGATCCCGCTCGAAAGGGTGGGGGGGGTTCAGGGGAGCTTCTCGATGACATGATGGATGACTTGACGCAAGGCCCCGGCGAAACGCGAAAGCCGTTGGATCTGAAAGCGCAGATGGAGAAGGACTGGGTCGCCTGGGGAGGCAATCCCAGGGCGCAGGAGGGGTTCCGGCGCTGGCTGCGTGATCGGGGAATTACGGCGGATCTTTTCGGCCTCCGCGACTGGTCGGAGGTTCGAATGATGAAGATCTCCTCGCTGGCGGAGACGCCGGAGCAGAAGCGGCTGTACTATTGGAGCCGGCGCTACAGCGGATGGTTGACCCCCCGGATGTTTGCGCTGGCCGCCGAGGCCGCACATGACGCCTCTCCCAACAGGCAGATGGAATCCTTTGTGGCCTTGAGCGGGCATGCGCTCTACATGGGAAGAACGGCGATGCCTCTGGACATGTTCGAATTGGCCCGATGGGGGGAATCGTCTCATATGCTGGCGGGGGTTAGCGACGGAATGACCCTGGGGAGCTGGCGGTGGGACAGCCATCAGTCGGTGGCCTACTCTGTGGCGCCGTACAACGCGGGGGGGCGGGTGATCGGTCGGCCCCGCCGGAACTTTCCGATGATGTTCTGCCATTGGCCTTCGGAGTTCAAGGTTTACACGATGCTGGGGAATCAATGCAAAGCCATCAGCCTCTTCTGGTATGGACCGCAATGGGCCATTACGGAATGGTACTGGGCGGACAACGAGGGGTCCTATCATGCTGCTTCGACGTTGGCGAATCGGACGGCTCTCGAGGCCGATATTATTGGACCGGGCGTGATGCGGCCGTCTTCCGTTGCCATGCTCTATGCGCATGCCACCGAGTACTGGTCGGGAGCCTCATCCTATGCCGACAAGCGCGCTCTCTTTGTGGCGTTGGCCAACGCCTATTACCAGCCGGAACTGGTCACAGAGGAGCAAGTGGTTCAGGAAGGGGCGCTGGACCATTACCGAGCCCTGTACCTTGTGGAACCCCATGTCCCACGCGCGACCACTCGGGCGATTATGGAGTGGGTCCGGCGCGGCGGGTTGATCGTCGTATTTGCCGATGCCTGGCGTGCGGATGAATATGATGAGCCCCTGGACGGTCTGGCCGCGTTGGCAGGGGCGGAACGCCAAGTGGCGACGTCACCGTTTTCGAACAGCCGGATTCTCCCCGTCGCTGGAGAGGCGGACTTTCATCCCCATCGGGTGGAAGGCCGGACCGTCTCAGAAGTGCGTTGGCCGGGATCCCGCGTTCGAGCGGTCTATGAGGATCAGACGCCGGCCTGGTTGGAGGGTGATGTCGGGAAAGGGCGGGTCATCTACTTCGGACATCGAGGGGGCCTGACCTATTCGCGGCGCGCGATCGTCCTGGGCGGACGTCACACGGTCTGGACGGAGGCGCCACGGACCGTGATCGCCACGCCGCTCATGGAAGCGGGGGTGGAACGGGAGCTGGAACTCTCGCATCCGGCGGTGGTGGCCTATCCATTGACGGCATCCAACGGTACCGCCATCATTCTGTTCAATTACCATTGTTATGCCCTCCACGATCTTGAGTTTCGTTTGAAAGAGTCTCAACCTCCTCGGTCGGTCACACGTTACATCAACGGCTTTGACCGGGAACCCTTACCCTTCGAATGGACCAATGGCGTCGTCCGTTTCGTCTTGCCGACGTTGACGGAAGCCGAGTCCCAGATGATCGTGGTGCGAACCCGGGAGCCGGAGGGCGATCGCCGTCTCGAGGCCATGAAGGTGCACGCGCAGGGGTTGATCGGGGAGGAGGATTGGCGAGCCCGTTCGGCCGGAGTCTGGATCGCGGGATTCTTTCCGGATTGGGGGCTGACGGAGGTGTTGACCGAACGCCTCCGCGATTCGCATTATGCGGTACGGCGGGCGGCCGCGGAGGCGCTGGGCCGCCTTGGCGCCTCCTCGGCCATCGGCCAACTCCGAACTCAGATGAGCGTCGAATCGGATTCCCATGCCCTGGCCGAGATGCTGATGACGCTGGGGCGGATCGGATCCGCGGAGGAGGCCATGACCTGTGCGGAGTTTATTCGACACCCCGACGTGATGGTGCGGCGGGGAGCCCTCCTAGGGCTGCGTCAGGCGGTGGGCAGGGATCCCCTCAAGAGTGATGCCCGAGTGCGGCAGAAGGCCGAAACGGTGGCCCGCGAGGCGATCGAAGATCCCGATGCGCGGATCTTCGGGCCTGCCTTGCAACTTCTGGCGGATGTGAATCCGGATCGGTGTTTGACCGTTGTCCTGAACCCCGAGGCCGAAGGAGTCGAGAATTCTCGATGCGACGAGTGGTTGGCCCTGATGATTCCTCGCGCGGATCTGTTCGAGGCGTGGTGTCGGGCCGGCATGCCGGAGCGAGAACGGCTGGCCGGTCGCTGGGCGGCTTCGCATGTTCATCCCGCGCTGGTCGAAACCCTGTTGGCCCATCCGGAATCCATCACGGACCCAGGGATGTTCTTGCGATGGACCAACCCAGCGGATGTGGCACGTCTCTTCGAGCGGAGAGACCGACTTCCGAAAGGGGTTCAACCCTATGTCATGATCGCCCTGACGCGGGCTTTCCGGGTGCACCTCGGCGCCGACGCGGAGGATTGGACCGACTATCTGAAAAATCGCGTGGCGCCTTAAGCCGGATTGGATGCCGCGGGCGAGCCGCCTGTTGGGACCGCCGGAGGATTTAGGATCTGGGCGAGTTTGGCCAAAAGGTCGTATTTGGCCACGAATTGGCGTTCGGCTTCTTCCAGTAACTGTTTCCCGTGGTTCGGGTCCATCTGTAGGAGAACTCGGAAACGGTTTTCCTTGGCCGCCACTTCGCTGAACCGCAGAGTTGGCGGCTTGCTGTCCAAAATGAGGGGGTTTTTGCCTTCTTTGGCCAGGGCGGGATTGAACCGGAAGAGCGGGAAGTGACCGGAGAGAACGGCCGCCTTCTGGTTCTCGACCCCTTGCGTCATATCAATGCCATGGTTGATACAGTGGCTGTAAGCGATGATCAGAGCAGGACCGTCGTAGGCTTCGGCTTCGGCGAAGGCGCGAACGGTTTGATTCGGATCGGCGCCGAAGGCGACGGTGGCCACGTAAATGTGGCCGTAGGTCATGCACATGAGGGCGAGATCCTTCTTGTTGATCGGTTTCCCGCTGGCCGCGAACCGCGCCACGGCGCCCATGGGAGTGGATTTGGACGCCTGGCCGCCGGTGTTGGAATACACTTCTGTGTCCAGCACAAGAACCTTCACCTTTTCGCCCGACGCGAGCACGTGGTCAAGCCCGCCGTAACCGATGTCGTAGGCCCAGCCATCGCCGCCGAGGATCCAGACCGATTTCCGGACGAGATAGTCGGCCAGGGAGGCGAGGGCAATGCAATCCGGGCAGAAGCAGGACGCGAGTCCCTGTTTGAGGCGTGCCACGCGTTCCCGCTGCGCTTCGATTCCGCTCTGAGTGGACTGATCGGCGGAGAGGATTTCCTGAAGAAGCGTCTTCAGTTCCGCGGAGCAGGACGAGGAAGCCAGGATGGCCTGAGCCCGCTCCCGGGCTTGCACTTCGAAGGTCTTGAGCGCCAACCGCATGCCGTACCCGAATTCGGCATTGTCTTCGAAAAGTGAATTCGACCAGGCGGGGCCGCGTCCGTCGGGCCGGGTGCAGTAGGGGGTGGTGGGTAGGTTGCCGCCGTAGATGGAGGAGCAGCCGGTCGCATTGGCGATCATCAGCCGATCCCCGCAGATCTGCGTCAGGAGTTTGACGTAGGGTGTTTCACCGCAGCCGGCGCAGGCTCCAGAGAACTCGAAGAGCGGGCGAACGAGCTGGCTTCCCTTAACCGTGGCGCGGTTGATTTTTTCCTCCGGCAGTTCCGGAAGGGAAAGGAAGAAACGGAAGTTCTCGGCTTCATGCTCCCGAACGTCAATTTGCGGCACCATGTTGAGGGCACGGATCCCGGTTTCCTGTTTGGTATTGGGATCGCGTTCACGACCTGGGCAGGTGTAGACGCAGGCTCCGCACCCCGTGCAATCTTCAGGGGCCACCTGGACGGTAAATTTGAGCCCGGCGAATTCTTTGCCCTTCGAATCGGTGGATCGGAACGTTTCTGGAGCCCCAGTGAGATGGGCCGGATCGTAGGCCTTGATCCGAATCGCCGCATGGGGGCACACGAAGGCGCACCGACCGCACTGAATGCAGAGTTCCGGCTTCCAGAAGGGAATTTCGACGGCGATATTACGCTTTTCGTATTGGGTGGTGGCCGTCGGCCAGGTGCCGTCGTCGGGAATGGCACTGACGGGCAGTTCGTCACCCTTTTGCGCCAGGATCTTGGCCGTAACCGTTTTGACAAACTCTGGCGCGTCGTCGGGGACGACCGGCGGTCTCTTTTTGATCCCGGCTGGCGCGGCGGGCACCTGGACCTGATGAATGGCCGCCACCGCCGCATCCACGGCTTCCCAGTTTTTCTGGACCACCTCCGGACCCTTGCGGCCGTAAGTCTTCTCGATGGCCTTCTTCAGGGCGGAAATGGCCTCGTGCTCCGGAAGAACGCCGGAGATTTTGAAGAACGCGGTCTGCATGATCGTGTTGATCCGGCCGCCGAGACCGAGCTTGTGCGCCAGCGCGATGGCGTCAATCACATAGAACCGGATCTTTTTGGCGATGATCTGTTGAGCGACCTCGTCCGGAATATGCGACCAGACCTGGTCGGCAGGGAATGGGCTGGCTAAGAGGAAAACGGCGCCTTCCTTCGCATTGGACAGCATGTCGTACTTCTCCAGAAAGGAGAAGTTGTGGCAGGCGACAAAGTCGGCTTTCGTGCACAGATAGGGACTGCGAATCCGCTCCGGCCCGAATCGGAGATGGGAGACCGTGATGGTGCCGGCTTTTTTCGAGTCGTAGACGAAGTACCCCTGGGCGTAATAGGGGGTATCCTCCCCGATGATTTTGATCGAGTTCTTGTTGGCCCCGACGGTTCCATCGGATCCCAGGCCGAAGAACATGCACTCCACGCGCCCTTTATGTTCCAAGTGGAAGTTGGGATTGACCGGGATCGACGTGAAGGTTTTGTCGTCGGTGATGCCTACGGTGAAATGGTTTTTCTGTTCGCCGGAGAGGTTGTCAAAGATCGCCTTGACCATCGCCGGCGTAAATTCTTTCGAACCGAGCCCGTAACGCCCCCCCAGCACGAGCGGCGTGCCGCGGAAGGGACTGAAGCCGCCGGCGCGGGCCTCGGCCAGGGCGGTTCGAACATCCGCGTAGAGCGGTTCTCCGACCGCACCGGGCTCCTTGGTCCGGTCCATGACGGCGATCGCTTTGACGGTCTTGGGAAGGGCGGCAGCAAAGGCGCGGGCATCGAAGGGACGGTAGAGGCGGACAATAACCGCTCCCACCTTTTTCCCTCGCGCCGCCAGGTATTCCACCGTTTCATGGACGGTTTCGGCGCCCGACCCCATGATGACGATGATCTGGCGAGCTTCGGGGTGACCGACGTAATCGAAAAGATGGTAGCCCCGGCCGGTCAGGCTGGCGAAGCGGTCCATCTCCTTCTGGACGATACCGGGCGTGGCGAGGTAGTAGGGGTTGACCGTTTCCCGGCCCTGGAAATAGACATCGGGATTTTGAGCCGTTCCCCGGATGCGGGGACGGTCCGGCGTCAGCCCCCGCGCGCGATGGGCACGGATCAGCTCGTCGTCGAGCATGGCCCGCATGATCTCCTCCGTCACGGCTTCGATTTTTTGAACCTCGTGGGAGGTGCGGAAGCCGTCGAAAAAGTGGACGAAGGGGACCCGGCTGCGGAGGGTCGCAGCCTGCGCGATGAGGGCCATGTCCATGGCCTCCTGAACACTGCTGGAAGCGAGAAAGGCGAAGCCGGTTTGGCGAACCGCCATGACATCCGAATGATCGCCGAAAATCGAGAGGGCCTGGCAGGCCAAGGAACGGGCGGAGACATGGAAGACCGTCGGAAGGAGTTCTCCTGCGATCTTGTACATGTTGGGGATCATGAGGAGAAGCCCTTGCGAAGCCGTGAAGGTGGTCGTCAGGGCACCCGACGTCAGGGCGCCATGAACAGCGCCGGCGGCGCCGCCCTCGGACTGCAATTCGACCACGAGGGGCACCGTTCCCCAGAGGTTTTTCTTTCCGGCCGCCGAGAGTTCGTCGGCCTTTTCGCCCATTGGCGAAGAGGGGGTGATGGGGTAGATGGCGCAGACCTCATTCGTCGCATGAGCGACGAGGGCGACGGCTTCGTTTGCATCCACAACGATCATATGGGGGGGCATAATAAACTCCTGGGTTGGGGGGAGGGCTCAGGCCTTGTTCAAAAACGCGCGGACTTCGTCCACCTTTCCGGCACTGCCCAGCTTTTCATTTTTGTGCATGATGAACTTGGCATACTCCGCCATAAAGACCTTGCCAATGGGGCGGAGATCGAAGTTTTCAGGATGTTCATCGAAATATTCCCGGTGAACGCGGGTCCAGACCAGGCGTCCGTCGGTGTCAATGTTGACCTTCGTCACGCCGAGCTTCGCAGCCAGGGCGAAGCAGTTTTCGTCCACCCCCTTGGCCCCTTTCAGCTTGCCGCCGTGGGCATTGATTCGGCGGACCTCCTCTTCCGGAACCGAAGAGGAGCCGTGCATGACAAGGGGGAAACCGGGGAGGCGGCGCTGGATCTCTTCGAGGATATCGAACCGGAGTTTCTGTTCGCCCTTGAATTTGTAGGCGCCGTGGCTGGTGCCGATGGCACAGGCGAGGCTGTCGCAGCCGGTTTCGTGGACAAAACGTTCAGCTTCCGCGGGATCCGTGAACACATGCTCGGCCGAGGCCACATGCTCTTCGACGCCTTTCAGAATGCCAAGCTCCGCTTCCACGACCAGTCCCCGGGTATGGGCGGCCTCGACGACGCGGCGAGTGATGGCGATGTTTTCATCCAGGGGACGATCGGAGGCATCGATCATGACCGAGCTGTAGACACCGGACCGGATACAATCCATGCAGGTCTCCTCGTCACCATGGTCGAGATGAATGGCGAAGATGGCTTCAGGGAAGATCTCATCCGCTGTTTTCAGCATGGCTTCGAGCATCTTCTTGTGCGTATAGGAGCGGGCGCCCTTCGAGATCTGGACAATGAATGGGGCCTTGCTCTGGATGTTCCCCTGGAAGAGGCCCATGCACTGTTCCAAATTGTTAATATTATAAGCTCCGATGGCATACTTGCCGTAGGCATGAGCGAAAAGTTGTTTGGTGGTCACGATCATGGCCGATCCTCGGTCGGTTCAGGTTTTTGGAGTGGATAAACGGGTCAACTATACGGCAACGGTCCCCGACCTGTCAAGGCAGCGTTTGGAGATCGTGGGGGCTGATTAGAAAGATCGGTCCAACCTGCCAGGAACATTGACGGGTGGAAGGAGCGGGTGTAGCATAATCCTGATGAGGATAGGGTGGCTCATAGCGGGTTCACTGGTACCTTGGCTTCTACGGGCGGATCCCAGTGCCCCGCAGGCGCCTTTGGGCGAAATCCGGGTCCACGTGACCGATGAGGAGGGACGTCCCGTCCCCTCCGTTCGGGTTCTTCTTTCCACGGCCGCAGCCTGGGTGCCGGATTCCGAGATGGGCGTCCGCAGTGAAGCCGATGTCGTTCGGAGTCGAACGGACACGAACGGCCTGGCGACACTTCAATTGCGAAGTTGGGATGGCCGATACGGTTGCACCATCATCCCTACCGCCGAGTATCGATGGCCCCGCGCCGTCGAGATTCGACTAACGAACTCGGTGGAGGGCTTTTGGCAACCCTTTCCGGCCCACCTGCCCGTCGTCCTGAAGCGGAGCACGGGATCACCCTGGAAGCAATCGTCCTCGGATGCGCCAAACGGCCGGGCGTCCCGCGCCTCTCTGCCCGGTTATGTCGAAGGGCAACGAGTCGAGACATGGCCATCGGTCAAGGGCCGTTAGCTCAATGGGTAGAGCGCTAGCTTTACACGCTAGATGTCGGGGGTTCAAATCCCTCACGGCCCACCATGCGCCTGCGGGCGGCGGCACCCTTCTATTCTGAAACTCCGGCTGGCCAGACACGGGGAGAATTTCGTTTCGGCCAAACGAGGACTCTTATTGCCCGGCTTATCGCCAGAGGATCGTCATCCCTTCTCCGCGGTCGAAGCGGACGTCGCGGATCCCCTGGCAGTCGGACCCGACGGGTACAGCCGTCAGAACGAACTCAGTCTCCACCGACCCACGGGCCGGCAACCACTGGAAGGTTTTCTCCCCGAACAGCGAGCCACGGTCCACGGCCTTTCGAAGGCCTTCAGGGAAGGGGCTGTTTGAAAACTCCATGCCCCGACTGACTGTTTTTCCATTCCAGGGCGGGTTCTGCCGGGCGTGATGCTCCTCCCAGTTACCAAGCCAGGGATAGTCCCGCCGCGGCCAGGCATAGACGACAGCCAAACCGAACCGGGGGTGGACGGCGCCCATCCACGCCTGCTCACGGGCGGGATCCATCAATTGGGCGGTGAAATCGCTGCAATTCGGTGCAAGGGTGCGGAGGTCCACTGTGCCCCCGGAAACGCCGGGCGCCAGTGGCCAATCGAAGGAGGCGTTTGCCACCACACGCGGCCGATCGCTGAAGGCGCCGGGGAAGGTATGGCCGCGGGTAGCCGACATGTCGAAGAGAGTCACGCCCGCTTCGACAAAGGGGGATCCGAAGGTCGCATGTTCGCAACACGTGAAGGGACGATCGTGCCGGAGCTCGTTCACGAAACGACTGCGGACCCATACGATCGGCTCATCGGCTTTCATCCGATACTGCCGGATCACACGCATTCCGGCCAAAGGCAAATCGCACCCGCAGGAGAAAACAATCTCCCGTTTCGTGATCCGTTTTTCCAGCGCCTTCCAACGCGCGACCGGCGCTTCGCCATGGGCGCCGAGCCCCTGTCGTTTTTCTTCCTCCGAGGGCGGTCCAAAATAGCTCAGACACAGATTGTGACCCAGAATGGAAGCCAGCAGCTTTTCGCTATAGCGGCGATCATGAATAGGGGGACGGTAGGTCCAGGGTTCCATGGACTTCCAGGGTGGGATCCAGAAGGGATTCACCTCGGAACGTACGGCCAGGCGAAGTTCAGCCAGATGGCCGCCCCCCACAGCGATAGCGAGCGTCAGCGCTCCGTTGTCCAGTTCCCACATTCGGCGTCCATGCCGCACGACGGTTCGGATAATCATGACACTCCCTTTCAGGTTTTGATGGGCATTGCTTCGTTGAGCCAGAGGGCTTGGGAGACGGTCAACCCAACGGGAATTCGAGCACGCAGCGCTTCCGGGGAATCCGCAACGAGTGGATCAATCTCGATCGCAAACGGGATTTCACCATCGGCGCGTCGTGCCACCCGGGCTCCGGCCTGTTCCAGCCACCGGGCGAATTTCCGCGTCATGTCCCGCTGGGCGGTGAGGGGAGAATCGGCGCCGGTGGCGTTCTTGACGGGCGAAAATTCTTCCGCCCGGTCGAATGCCACTGCCAGAGCGGTTTCCGCCATCGGCAAGGCATCGAAGATAAACTTCTCGAATTTGTAAGCATTCGGCTGCGCGGGCTGAACGGTCCGGGCGCCATCGAAGTAGGGAACTTTTTTGTGCGCCACGTGAAGCGGTAGGCCGATCCGCGCGGTTTGTTCGAGAAACGATCGGGAGAACAGATGAATGGCGACACTGCCCCAGTAGAAGCGCAGACGGCCGTCCGGCCGTCGCGCCTTTTTCTGTTCAGGCGTGAGTTCGGTGTACTCGACGATCCGAAGACCGTTCTGCCCATGCCGGACGATGACCCCAAGCCCCTCCTCGGCATCCCGTTTGCCGCACACTTTGAGGGAGTAGTCGGCGCGGTGCAGGCGGTGGAGTCCGACGAACACCGGATCGGCGACGGCCACCAGCGGGTTGTCGACTTGGAAGTAGAAGAGAGTTTCAATGCCCTGGCCACGCATATGATCGAGAAGGCCGTTGACCTCCAGCGCTTGGAGCAGGCCTCCATGGCCATCCGGGGCCCAGAAGAGGCGGCCGCGATCTTCGAGAACGAGCCGGCCGTCGGGAAACATGGCCGGCAACATGCCCTGGCGGAAGAAGTGGACCGTTGGAGGGGGGAGACCGAAGAAATGGTGCTCTTCGAAGAACGCGCGGGTGGCCGAATCATTGGCCTCGCTGGTCATGATGTAGAGGGGGAGCGGGATGCCGTAACGCCGCTGGAGGGCGAGCGCCTTTTTGGCGTGGATGGCAAACAGAGAGTCGCCGGAAAGCGACCCGATGGAAAAGCAGCCCTTCGGGCCCTCGAACCCCAGCCGCGTTCCCTGTCCCCCGGCGACCAAAATCAAACCCACCTTTCCCCGCCGCAGCGCCCGTTCGCCTTCCGTGAGGGCGGCGGTTTGTTTCCCTTGGGAAATCTCCATGGGCTCGGCGGGTTCAGGCTCGTCCGGGCGGGACGCGGCACGGGTTTGGACGAGTTCCCGCATCTGCCGGATGAGAGGAGGGTTCAGGGCAGCGATTTGCTCCAAGAGATGTTTTCGTTGGACCTCGGTCAGATCCGCCCACCCCTCCAGGAGGTGGGATTGGCCGAGGGTGTCAAGAAACGACAGGGCTTCTGTAAAGGTCATGCCAGTTCGCCTATTTTTTGGTCTCTTCTATCACAACACAATCCCTATTTCCAAGGAAAAACAAATAGTTGACAAACTCACCGATATCTTTTTAATATAATTTAACAATTTTCCAGGGAGGTGACCATGAAAAGGAGGACTATAAGAGAGGGGGTGGCGATCGTTTTTTCCGTTGTTCTCGGAGGCCTTATTGGAAACGCTCAAACCCTGAGACGATGGACGGGGACGGTGGGGTCCAATTGGTTTGAGAATGCCAATTGGGATCCAACGGGGGTCCCGGTTGAGGGAGACACGGCGTGGCTCGGTGCCGGTACACTTTTCGTCACGAACCAAACGGCGGGACTGGGGCAATTTATGATGACCGGGGGTACCCTCGTCTTTTCGAATTGGGAAGCGCGCCTGATCGCGTCCAACCTGATGATTCTCACGGGAACCGTCACGCATGTGGCCAATTCCGCCACGAATGCCCCCTGGGATCCGGACGCCCGTGTGTTTTTTCAGTGTGTGAACTTTTTCCTTGGGACAGCGGCCGTTATCAATGTGACGGAAAAGGGGTATCGGGGAGGCACCACCAGTGCTTCGGGCTGTGGACCGGGGGGAGGCATCTTCTACTCAGGGGGATATCCCTCAGGACCCAGCCATGGCGGATTGGGAGGCAGCTCTCCTTCATACACCTATCCTCGAAATCGCTTGCCTTACGATAAGGACGACGAACCGGCCCTGCCGGGGAGTGGGGGAGCCACCTCTCAGTATGGTCGAGGAGGACACGGCGGCGGAGTCGTCGTGATCGAAGCTTCGGACTGGGTGATTCTCAACGGAAAGGTGATCGCCAATGGCGGATCTCATCCGACTGACTTTACTGCCAATCATGCTTCGGGAGGAGCCGGAGGATCCATTTTCATCCGTTGCCGGCGTTTTGCAGCAACGAATGCCGTAGTCGAAGCCAGAGGCGGAAATACGGCTTCCCAGGCTGGCGCCTCCGCGGGAGCCGGAGGCCGTATCTCGATTCAGTACGATCCCGAATGTCAGGCCTCAGGGCTTGTAGCGGGCACGCGTTTTTCCGTGGCTCCAGGCCCCTGGAACAATCCAGGAGATATGGGCACGCTCTATTTTTTACAGAACCCCGTTTTCTCGAAGCTGAAAACTCTATGTTCAGCGGTCAGGTAGTTAATGCCACCTCCTGGTCGGTCCCTGCGCTGACGATTACGAACAGCCGGATCCGCTTTCCATCCGCCGGCTTTCGCCTCTCTGTTACCGGAGATCTGGTGATTGCCGGACCTTTTGCGGCCCTGGAGTTTGGAGGCCGCGTGGATCTTCCTTCCGATTTCTATCGGGCGGATCTCTTCGGGGTGACGTCTCCTGTGAGCCTTGACGTGGGAGGGCATCTTATTCTTACAAACGGCAGATCGATGATTGTCTATGCCGGGATTACGAATTCGGAGGTGGGCCCCGCTGGCGCACGCGTTTCCGTCGGCGGAGATCTGGCCATTTACACGGGTTCCGTTTTGTCCGTTAAATCCTGTCCTACAAATGGTAGCAGCGTCTCAATTACCGCGCGGCGTCTTCGGTTGGCGCCGGGGGGAATGATTTCGTCCCTGGCTGCGGGATTTGCCGGTGGTACGAAGCAGTTTGGTACTGGGTGGGGATACGGCCCGGGGGCTGGAAAGGACACCAGCGGTCGGGGCGGGGGCGGGTACGGAGGGACAGGCGGGGGCTATCCGACCTATGGGGGGGCCACGTATGGATCCCCAGAGAGGCCTCACCTTCCTGGCAGTGGAGGATCCAGTGGCATTTATGGACGGGGCGGTTACGGAGGGGGGATGATTCGAATCCAGGTGGCAGATCTCCTTCAGGTGGATGGGACAATTACTGTGGATGGGGGATTGTATGTGGGCAACCACTCAGCGGGCGGTTCCGGGGGAGGTATCTTTCTGATGGGCCGGCGTTTTCAGGGGAGCGACACGGGGCGGATGACGGCCAGGGGGGGCAATGGGTACAGTTCCGCATACAACGATGCTGGAGGAGGTGGGGGACGAATAGCCGTGTGGTTCGGTGACATTTCGGATGAGAACGTTCCATCCAATCGGCTGGTCATCAGCACAAATCCTCCCCCCTCTTATACGGGGATCTTCGACGTTGGGGGGGGAACCACCTACAGCGGCTCTCGTCCGGGCCAACCAGGAACGGTACAATTATTCAAGTTCTGCGACCGGCCGGAACGGTGATCGCCGTCCGCTGACCCTGCCGTTTATTTCCATAGGCCGGGAATGGTCTTTTGGCAGGAGGGGCATTGCCCTTCGGATAGTCGGTTTTCCAGGACCTGGAAGCCCCGGCGCCGAATCACAGGTGTTCCGCAAGCCGGACATGAGGTCACTTCCCCCCCCAGGCCAGGCGCGTTTCCGATATATACGAAGTGAAGCCCCTCTTCCCGCCCGATCTCCCGGGCCCTCAAAAGGGTTTCGTAGGGCGTCGGCGGAAGCGAACGGAGTTTGTAGGCCGGATGGAAACGACTGAAGTGGAGGGGGACATCGGGCCCAAGTTCTGCCGCGATCCAGGCGCAGAGACGACGAATTTCGTCCTCGCCGTCATTGAGAGTGGGGATCAGAAGTGTTACGATTTCGAGCCAGACCCCCGACTGCGCGACGAGTTTCATGATGTCGAGCACTGGTTGAAGACGTCCCTCGCAGACGTCGCGGTAGAACGAATCCGAAAAGGCTTTGAAATCGATTTTGACCGCCGCCAGATGGGGCAGCAGCGCCTTCATGGGTTCCGGGCGGATAAAACCGTTCGAAATCATCAGGCTTTGGAGTCCGGCCTCGCGACCGGCTTTTGCACAGTCGGCCATGTACTCGTAAAAGACCACCGGCTCGGTATAGGTGAAAGCGAGCGTTGCACACTGCGACGCGCGGGCCATGCGGACGATCTCGTCAGGGCTCCGAACGGGCACCGGAATCTCTTCGGGCGAGGCTTGAGAGATGTCGAAATTCTGACAGAACCGACAGGCGAAATTGCACCCAACGGTCGCCAGAGAAAAGGCCCGCTGCCCGGGCAGCACGTGAAAGAAAGGCTTCTTTTCGATCGGATCAGGGGTCAGCGCTACCGCGCGACCGTAGACAAGGGCCATGAGACGGCCCTCCCGGTTTTCGCGCACCCGACAGGAGCCTCGTTTGCCCCTGGGAATGAGGCAGCCCCGCGGGCACAACCGGCAGGCGACGAAGCCGTTGGGCCGTTTCTCGTAAAAGTCCGCCTCCCGCTCCGAGGACGGCGGAACAGGGGGTGGTGGGGATCCCCGCTCACGGAGGAACGGCCAGCCGAGGATCGCCAGCGCACCCGTCGCCAGAAATTGCCGGCGCGATGGATTGAAATCCTTCATGTTTTAAATTATAGGATGAATCCCGTGGTTCGACAACCGGCTGGCTATACGGCTCCGTGATCCCGCCGATTCATCGGTCAACTGCGGAAAAAGCTGGACCGGAACTCGCCTCTGGTGTACGTTGTACTGCTTTCACAACCCGTAGGACGGAATCGCGCATGAACAGATTGATATTGGGTTTGCCAAAAGGGAGTCTTCAGGAGGCGACCTTTTCGATGATGGAAAAGGCGGGTTTCCGAATCAAGGTCGGCTCACGGTCGTATCTTCCCGAGGTGGATGATCCCGAACTGGATCTCCGGCTTCTCCGGGCGCAGGAGATCAGCCGATATGTCGAACGGGGCATGCTGGAAGCAGGGATTACCGGATACGACTGGATTGTCGAGAACGGTTCGGATGTGGTGGAGGTGGCCGATCTCATTTACGCCAAGCAGGGGCTTCGCCCCGTGCGTTGGGTGGTGGCCGTCCCGAACGATTCGCCCATTCGAACGCCGAAGGACCTGGAGGGCAAGCGGATTGCCACGGAGGCGGTCGGTCTGACCCGTCGCTACCTGGCGGCCCAAGGAGTCCGAGCCGAGGTGGAGTTCTCCTGGGGGGCGACGGAAGTGAAAGTGCCCGAGCTGGTGGATGCGATTGTCGAACTGACGGAGACCGGCTCTTCGCTCCGGGCGCACAACTTGCGCATTTTGGACGTTGTGCTTGAAAGTACCACAAAGCTGATCGCGAACCATGCGGCGTGGGCGAATGAGTGGAAACGGGCGAAGATCGAGCAGATCGCCCTTCTTCTGAAGGGGGCGCTGGCGGCCACGACTCGGGTGCTGCTCAAGATGAACGCCCCCCGGGAGAAGGTGGACGCGTTGTCCGCCATTCTTCCGGCTCTCCATGCCCCGACCGTGAATCCCCTCAGCACGGCGGGGTGGGTGGCCATAGAAACGGTGGTCGAGGAGAAGGTCGTCCGAGAGATCATCCCGGCGCTCCGACGAGCAGGAGCGGAAGGGATCATCGAAATTCCCCTCAATAAGGTAATTCCCTGATATCATCGGAGGTGAACCGTGGGTTCCATCAAGAAAAAAAGACGGCTGAAGATGTCGAAGCACAAGTACCGGAAACGCCGTCGTGCTAATCGCCATAAGAACAAATAGTGCAGCGGGGCGGCGTGACGCCGCCTGGAGGGGCCGAATGGCGACGGCCCTGCTGCTTATCCTTGTCGCAGCCGTTCTGGGATCGTCCTGCCGGTCGGTAACTCGCCGGTCGGTTGTGGAGGAAAAGGGTGGGGTCTATCCGCCTCCGGGGGGCGAAGCGGAACGGATGGCGCTCCTCGCGGAATGGATGATGGCGGTTCAGGACGGTGCTCCCGTCGAGCGGCTTACGCAGATCTTGGAAAAACTCGCGGCGGCGGACCCCGATCAAGAAGTTTATCCGCTGACGATCAGCCGGCTTCTGTGGGAGAAAGGGGAGGCGGAACGCGCCCTGTCGGTGCTCGAGAAGGCGCGCCGGCGTTTTCCGCAATCCGTCGCCGTGCTGGAACTGATGGCGCTCGTTCAGCAGCAGCTTCGCCGGCCGATTCAGGCCCGCCAAACCCTTGAGGAGGCTCTTCGGCTGGATCCGACGGAAGGCCGGCTCTATGGATTGCTGGCGGCCGTGTTGCAGATGGACGGCCAGACCAACGACTCCTTTCAGGTGTTGGAACAGGGCCTTCAACGCGCGACCAATGACACGGTCCTCGTCGGTTGGGTGAACGAACTGGCCCGAACGCTGGCCTCCGCCGGTCAGACGGATCTGGTGATCCGTTGTTTTCGTCTGATCCGGGATCATCAGCCGGAAGACGCCGGCGCCCGTGAGCAGCTGGCGGCCGTACTGACCTTTTCCGGGCGCATGGAGGAGGCGCTGGCGGAGTGGCAGTGGCTGGAATCCCGTCAGCCGGACGTGCCCGCCTGGGCCCATCGTGTGGGTCAGGTTTTGGAAGAACTAGGACGCGAAGAGGAGGCGGTGGAGGCCTACGGACGGGCGATGCGGAAGCCAGGCGCCGAATTGGCCAGTTGGCTTTCCTATGCGGTTTTGAACACCCGTCGGGGACGGTGGGAGGAGGCGAAGCGCGCCCTGGAAGAGGCGGCCGAACGTTTCCCCGATCGACCCGCGCCCTCGATCGTCGCCGGCATCCTGGCCTGCGCGGCCCGGAAGTGGGCGGATGCGGTGGCTGCGTTTGAGCGGGCCGAGTCGGTCGTGGACCAGAAAGTGGCCGGTGACGATGGCTATGGCGATTCCGCGGAGTTTCGGTATTGGTACGGAGTAGCCTGCGATCGGATCGGGGCCTTCGATCGAAGCGAGCAACAGCTCCGGCAGGCGATCCATATCCGTCCCGATTACCATCAAGCCATGAATCATCTGGCCTACCAGTGGGCTGTGCGGGGAACAAATCTGAGTGAGGCGCTCGATCTCTCGCAGCGGTCTCTGGAACTTCAGCCGGAGGAACCGGCCTACTGGGATACGCTGGGCTGGATCTACTTCCAGATGGGCGATGTGACGAATGCTCTGATGTGGGTCGGGCGCGCGGCGGAACGGATTCAGGACCCCGAGGTGGCCGAGCATATGGGCGATATTCTTTCCGCGCTGGGCCGGGACGAGGAGGCCATCGCGTGGTGGGAGCGAAGCCTGGCCGCCGACCCAGAAAACGAAGCGGTTCGCCGCAAACTCAAGGGCCCACGCGAATCCCGATCCGCGCCTTCGTCCCCGGCGCCATGAAAGCGTTTCATCAGTTCACGGCCGGATTTGCGCGAGGCGATGCGATCAGCAACTGCGCCCGAGCGCTTCAGTCCCTTTTTCGATCCTGGGGCTGGACCTCGCATCTCTACTCCGAAGCCTCGCGCATCCATCCCGATTTCCGCCACGAGGTCCGGGATGTCTCCCTGGCACGGCGCGAATGCGGCCCCCGCGATGGGGTGTTGCTCCATCTTTCCATCGGTTCGACCGTCAATCGAATCTTTCGGGAATGGCCCGGGCCAAAGGTCATCCTGTATCACAACGTGACCCCTCCCGAGTATTTCGCCCGGCTTCAGCCGGAGACGGCGGCCCACCTGCGGCGGGGACGGGAAGAGGCGGCGGCCCTGGCCGGCACCGCCGACCTCAATCTGGCCGTCAGCCGCTTCAATGCCCAGGAGCTCGAGGGGATGGGGTATCGCCATGTGCGCGTCATGCCCCTCTATTTCGGGCCCGCCCGTCTGACCGGACCGGCCGATCAAGGGGTGATCCGCCGCTACCGCGACGGAAAAGCTGTCGTGCTCTTTGTCGGCCGGTGCGCACCCAACAAGAAGATCGAAGATCTGATTACGGCCTTTGCTTTTTTCCAGAAGACGGTGGAGCCCGCATCCCGGCTGATTGTGCTGGGATCCTGGATCGGATTGGAGCGCTACTACCACCTTCTCCAGGCGCAGGTGGCCGAACTCGAACTCCGCGATGTGATCTTCACGGGCCCCGTGCCCTCGGACCATCTGTACGCCGCCTATCGAGCGGCCGATCTCTTTCTCTGTCTGAGCGAGCACGAGGGGTTCTGCATTCCGCTGCTCGAGGCCATGGCCCATGACGTGCCCGTCATCGCGCGAGCGGTGGCGGCCATTCCCGAGACCATGGACGGCGCGGGTGTTCTGGTTGCCGGCGAGGATTACCCGGAACTGGCCGAGCTGATGGGGCGGGTGATCCGACCGGGCTCCCTGCGGGAAGCGATCCTCAAGGGACAACGGGATCGTCTGACCCGTTATTTCGCACGCGACCTCGAAAGCGAGTGGCGGACCCTGTTGGAACCCCTGCTGGCCGGTGCCGAGCACGGACGATGAATCTGGCTGTCCTGGCGCGAAGCGAGGAGGAGACACGGGCCTTTGCGGCGCGCTGCCTCCACCATTTCGGGACGACCCGAGTGTATGCCCTCCAAGGCGATTTGGGGAGCGGGAAAACGGCGTTTGTCAAGGGATTGGCCGAAACCCTCGGCAGCATGGGTGCCGTGACCAGTCCGACCTTCACCCTGATCCAAGAATACCCTCTGCCTCAGGGCCGGCGGCTGGTTCATGTGGATCTCTACCGGATCGAGCATCCTTACGAACTGGCAGCGCTGGGGTGGGATGAGATTCTTGACGATCCCGACGCCCTCGTGGCGGTTGAATGGGCCGATCGCGCCAGGGAACTGATTCCGGCCGATGCGGTTTGGGTACGGTTCGAATATGGACTCGTGTCGAGCGAGCGCAGGATTACCGCCGGACGCGGAGAGGGATAACAATAAAAAGAGCCGCCTGTTCGAGGCGGCTCCTTGACAGGGATTCCGACGTCGGGAATCTCAGCCCAGAATGGCCTCTTTCGCAGCCTTCGCCACGCGGAACTTGACCACCTTCTTGGCGGGGATGTTGATGACTTCGCCGGTCTTGGGGTTACGGCCCTTCCGAGGTCCGCGCTTCACCAGAACGAGCTTGCCCAGCCCAGGAATGGTAAACCCGTCCTTCGCATACTTGTACGCCATCGAAACGAGGCACTCGAGGGTAGCCGCAGCCTGCTTCTTAGTGAGACCCATCTTCTCCGCCAACTCCGCCACGATTTGACTTTTCGTTTTCGCCTTGGCCATAGGAACTCCTTCTGGTTGCGAACCGCTTTGCGGTTCTTTTATCTAGCGGGACTATAAAACGAAAGGCTAACGCTTGCAACAACGAAATATCGTCTTTTTGTTTTTTTATTCCAGCGACCGAAAATCGCCGCCTCACCGGGGCCAGGGCGGCGCCACCTGGGTCATCCCCGGAGTGGCATCGTACGGGCGCCGTCGGAGGGGCGGAGGAGAAGCGGCTCCACAGCTCGACCGAATTCAACTTCCGCGGTGCGCGCGAGGGTTTGTCCAACAGAAACCGCCCGGCCGCTTTCGGCCAGCACGATCACGCTTCCGCCGAAGCCTCCTCCGGTGAGGCGGGCCCCCAGCACGCCCGGCAGACGTTGGCACCGTTCGACGAGAACGTCGAGTTCAGGACAGGAGTTCTGGAAATTGAAGCGGGAGCTGGCATGCGACTCGAACATGAGGCGGCCGAACCGATCAAGGCGACCCTCGCGTAGAAAGGCCACTCCTTTTTGCACCCGCTCGTTTTCGCCGATGACATGGGCCGACCGTTTGGCCAAGAGGGGCGGCATTTCGGCGGCCCATTGTTCCCACTCGGCCATCGAGACGTCCCGCAGCGTAGCGACCGGGTGGGCGAGTCGCGCCCGGAACCAGGCGGCCGCCTCTTCGCAGTGGGCGCGGCGGTCGTTGTACGCGGACTCGACGAGCCGGTGCTTGACGCCGGTGTTGCAGACGAGAAGACGGACGGCGTCCGGAAGCGGCGCATGCTGGATCGTCAAGGTCCGGAAGTCGGTTTCGACCAGGTGATCGGCCCGCCCGAAGAGGCTGGTGATCTGGTCGAGGAGACCGCATCGGACGCCGGCGAACCGATGTTCGGAGGCTTGTCCCAGGCGGGCCAGCTCAAGGGGAGGGGTCGTCAGACCGGCCATCGCTCGAAAGGCGACGCCGGCGCTGATCTCAAGTGCGGCCGAGCTCGAAAGACCGGCCCCCAGCGGAATGTCTCCCGCGATCACCCCCTCGAAGCCGGTGGCGTGTTCGGACGGGACGAGAAGGACCCACATTCCCCGGACGTAATTGCTCCACGCCTGCTCGCCTGAAACCGGAGGGGGATGGACGGCGGGGAATTCGGATTCGAGTTCGGAGTGAACGGCATCGGCCAGAAGGCATCGCCCGTCCGTGCGCGGGGCCGCAAGGAAGAACGTGCCGCGGTCAATTGCGGCCGATAGAACGAACCCTTCGTTGTAATCGGTATGGTTGCCCAGGACCTCTACGCGGCCCGGGGCGAAAGCGGCGACCGCCGGTGGGTGGCCGAAGCGTTTTTCGAAAAAGGCCAACGCCTGTCGGAAAAGCACGTCGTTGGGCATGGCGGATCAGCGTCGAAGGCTTAGGACATCTCGCTCGTAGCGACGAACCTCATCCAGCCAAGCGGGGCCGACGGGGACGTCGTGTTTGAAGCAGTAGTAATCCCAGACCGCACCGAAGGGGAGGGTCTTGTACTCCTCCTGGAGGGCAAGTCGGGCGGTGAAATCGCCGCTTCTTTCTCTCTTTTGGAGTTGGCTGGTCGGCGTCAGTAGCGCGATGAGCAGAGCTTTGAGAACGTTCCTGGCCCCGATCACCCAGGCCGCAATGCGATTGATGCTTGCATCAAAGTAGTCGGTGGCCAGATGGACCCGATCGAGGGCATTTCCGACAACCAGTTCCCTCGCAACCGCCTGCAGTTCGTCGTCGAGTATCACCACATGGTCGCTGTCCCAGTGGATCCCGCGACTGACGTGAAGAAGGAGTTCGTCCAGGAAGAGGAGACAGGAGGAGATCTTGTCGGCGATGCTTTCGGTGGGGTGGAAGTGGCCGAAATCGAGGGTGAGTATGAATCCTTTTTTGAGGGCATATCCCAGGTAGAATTCGTGGGAACCCGCCACGTAACTTTCGGACCCGATTCCGAAGAGTTTGCTTTCCACCGCATCGCGGATCTGGGAACGGGGCATAGGCTGGTCATAAATCGCTTCGAGCGATTCGAGCAGCCGTTCCCGGGGGGCAAAACGATTGGCTGGGGTATCCTTATAGCCGTCGGGGATCCAGAGGTTGACGATGGAAGGAGTCCCGAGTTTTCGGCCGAAGGCGGCGCCGATCCGTCGGCTCGCGATGCCGTGCGCGATCCAGAAGCGGCGGACCGCCTTGTCCGGGTGGGTGAGGGTGAGACCGTCGCGAGCCAGCGGGTGGGAGAAGAAGGTGGGGTTGAAGTCGAGCCCGATCCGGCGTTCTCGAGCCCAGGCGATCCAGCCGGCAAAGTGCTCGGGACCCAGCGTGTCCCGGTCCATGCCCGGCTTTCGGGTGTCGGCGTACAGGGCGTGGAGGTTGACTCGGTGGGAGCCGGGAATGAGGCGGAGGGCGAGATCCAGATCGGCGCGAAGCTCATCCGGCGTTCGGGCGCGTCCGGGATAGTTGCCGGTGGCGGCGAGTCCGCCGTCGAGCGTGCCGCCGCCTTCGAAACCGGTCACGTCATCGCCTTGCCAGCAGTGCAGGGAGAGAGAGACCGATCGGAGGGTGCGGAGGGCGCGTTCGATCGAGACGCCGTATTCGGCGAACTGATCGCGGGCCGATTCGTAGGCCCGCGTAAGACGGGTGGCGTTCATGACCGCTCCTGAGGTTCGCTGCTCCGGTGAGCATATCCAACGCCTTTCCCCGCGTCAACCTTGGCCTCGGCCCCTTGCGACGGCTTGCCCCGCTCCGGCCCGCTCTGATACCATAGCCTCATGAGTCTTCTTCCCCCATGGATTCGGGTCCGTCTCTCATCCGGTGATAGCGCGGCCGAGGTGGAGCGGCTGTTGCGTCAGAACGGCCTTCATACGGTCTGCGATGAGGCCCACTGCCCGAATCGCGGCGAATGTTATGGCCGCGGAACCGCCGCCTTCATGATTCTGGGCGATGTGTGTACCCGGCATTGCCGCTTCTGCGCGGTGCGGCATGGGGTTCCTTCTCCTCCAGATCCTCGCGAACCCGATCGGGTGGCCGACGCCGCGGCTCGTCTGCACCTCCGGCATGTGGTTGTGACCAGCGTCACGCGGGATGATCTCCCGGATGGCGGGGCGTCTGTTTTTGCGACGGTGATCCGGACCCTTCATGGCCGAAACCCCCGCCTTCGGGTGGAAGTGTTGATTCCCGATTTCAAGGGGTCCTCGCAGGCGCTTGAAACCGTCCTGCAGGCCGAACCGGACGTGTTGAACCATAACCTCGAAACGGTTCGACGGCTGCAACGGTCCATTCGGCCTCAAGCCGATTACGATCGTTCGCTCGGCGTGTTGGCTCAGGTGGCCGCACGGCGGACCGAACGATCG
>Ga0308420_1000117_pt1 | contig 32515 bp, 33 predicted proteins | sample HotsprSampleMS55_FD_203802 | JGI IMG/M metagenome (GOLD analysis project Ga0308420, IMG submission 203802) | Hot spring phototrophic mat microbial communities from Mushroom Spring, Yellowstone National Park, Wyoming, United States - 20090730_MS55 ... | reverse complement strand
TCGAATCCGGCGGCGAGGCGCGCGACGCCTGGCGCCTCTATCACCTGATCGGCGACAGTCTGCGCGAGACGCGGGTGCTGTCGCACGGTTTCAGCGCGCGCGTCGGGCGTCGCCTGGCCGAGGAACCGACGCTGACCGTCCCAGCCGCTGCACTGCGGCCTTGGCTGCGCCGGCGTTTGCCGATCGTTGCCGTGGGGGCGATCGCTCTCCTCGTAATCCTCGTAGCCGAGGCTTTGCGCCAGGCCGGCGGCCCCGGGCAGGCGCCGGAGAAGATGGCGCGGCTCCCCGAGCCTTCGGCCGTCCGCGCTCCCGAGCCGGCGCAGGGTGCGGCCGACGTGGCAGGGGCAGAACTGCCGGAAGGCGCGCGGGACTATCTGCTCGCGCACCAGGGGTACTCTCCGCGCCATGCGCTGCAGGGCTACGCACGCACGGTGTCGGACATCGGAACCCGACGCAAATGAGGTGCGCACTCGGCATCCTGCTCGCCGCCGCGCTCGGCGCTCCGGCGTTCGCGCAACCGTCCGAAGGAGCGCTCGAGCTGCTGCGACGCATCTATCAGGCGACCGGGAAGCTCTCCTACAGCGGTACCTTCGTTTACCAGCAGGGCGACCGCGTGGAGTCCTCGCGCATCACGCGCTACGCCCGCGCGGGCGAAGAGATCGAGAAAATCGAGGTTCTCGACGGGCCGCCGCGAGAGATCCTGCGCACGCGCGACACCATCAAGTGCTATCTACCCGAGAGCCGCACGGTGAAGGTGGAAAAGCGCGTGGATCCGCGCGCGTTCCCGGCGATGTTGCCGGAGACCTTCGTCGAGCTGTTGCGCAACTACCGCGTGTCGCGAGGCGAGAGCGCGCGTATCGCGGGCTACGATTGCGAGTCGGTGGTGCTCAGCCCGCGCGACGAGCTCCGCTATGGGTACCAGCTCTGGGCCGACGGCGCGAGCGGGATGCTGCTGCGGGTGCGCACGTTCAACGCGCGGGGCGAGACAGTGGAGCAGTTGACCTTCACGCAGCTTGCGATCGGACCGGTTGCGCGCGAGAAGCTCAGGCCGCGGCACGCGGCGCGGGACTGGAATGTCGAATACGTCACGGTGACGTCGGCCGACCTCGAAGGGCAGGGCTGGCGGCTTGCGGCGGAGCTTCCAGGCTTCCGCAAGATCGTCGAGGTGACACGTCGCGTCGGGGCCGCCGACGCGGTCAACCAGGTGGTATTCTCCGATGGCATGGCGGCGCTTTCGGTGTTCATCGAACCGGCGTCGCGCCGCGCCGGGCGGATCCGGCCCGGGCTAGCGAGCCTCGGTGCGGTGAACATCTATACGAGGGAGGTCGCCGACCACATCGTGACGGTGGTCGGCGAGGCGCCTGCGGCGAGCGTGCAGCGCCTCGGAAATACGGTGGAGTACCGGAGGCCGAACCGGTGACAGGGTGGAGCGAGGAAGGCCGATGACGGCGGCGAGCAGGTGGATCGTGTGGTGCGTGGCGGTGTGCGCCACGGCGCTGACGGCGCAGGCGCGGGAACTGCCGGACTTCACGCGGCTGGTGGAAGAGCACGCACCGGCGGTGGTGAACATCAGTACTGCCCAGACGGTGCGGCGCTCCGCTTTGCCGCAGATTCCGAACCTGGAGGACGAGGAGTTCCAGGAGTTCTTCCGCCGCTTCATCCCGCGCCCGCAGCCCGGCCCGAGGCCGGAGAGCCGCTCGCTCGGTTCGGGTTTCATCATCAGCTCCGATGGCTACATCCTCACCAACGCGCACGTGGTCGAGGGCGCCGATGACATCACGGTGAAGCTGTCCGACAAGCGGGAATTCAAGGCGAGAGTGATCGGGGCCGACCGTCGCACCGACATCGCGCTCATCCGCATCGAGGCGAGCGGACTGCCGGCGGTGAAATTCGGCGATCCGGACCGCCTCAAGGTCGGCGAGTGGGTGGTCGCGATCGGCGCTCCGTTCGGTTTCGAGAACACGGTGACGGCAGGGATCGTCTCCGCGAAGGGGCGGTCGCTGCCGCAGGAGAACTTCGTGCCCTTTATCCAGACCGATGTCGCGATCAATCCGGGCAATTCCGGAGGGCCGCTGTTCAACATGCGCGGCGAGGTGGTCGGAATCAACTCGCAGATTTACAGCCGCACCGGCGGCTTCATGGGGCTCTCGTTCGCCATTCCGATCGATGTCGCGCTCGACGTCCAGAAGCAGCTGCGCGAGCGCGGTCGGGTGACTCGCGGGCGGATCGGCGTCGTGATCCAGGAGGTGAACCGCGATCTCGCGATCTCCTTCGGTCTCGACCGCGCGCGCGGTGCGCTCGTCAGTTCGGTGGAGAAGGGAAGTCCCGCCGACAAGGGTGGGATCGAGGCGACCGACATCATTCTCAAGTTCGACGGCAAGGCGGTCGAATCTTCCAGCGACCTGCCGCGGCTGGTGGCGGCGACCCGTCCGGGATCGAAGGCCGAGGTCGAGGTCTGGCGCAAGGGAGCGATGCGCACGCTCAGCCTCACCGTCGGCGAGCTGCAGGAAGAGCGCGTCGCCGGGCGCGAGCCACCGCGTGCGCAGAAGCCGACCGAGCTCGCCAACCGGCTGGGGATCGTCGTGGCCGAGCTGACCGTGAAGCAGAAAGACGACATGAAACTCGGACACGGCCTGATGGTCACCGAGGTGCGGCCGGATGCGCGTGCGGACGTGCGCCGAGGCGACGTCCTGCTCGCGCTTGTGCACAACGGACGGCACACCGATCTCAGGACCGTCGAGCAGTTCAACAAGCTCCTGGCGGGTCTCGATCGCAACGCGGTGTTCGCGCTCCAATTGCGGCGCGGCGAGAGCATGGCCTTCGTTACCGTGAGCGGGCTGGGCGAAAAGGGCTAGCGGCGCTAGCGAACAGGCCGGGCCGGCGGCCCTGCGGTAAAATGTCGGGCGACGGAGGGTGCTGCGGCACCCTCTTTGCTTATGGACCAGAGCCGCATCCGCAATTTTTCCATCATCGCGCACATCGACCACGGTAAATCCACGCTCGCCGACCGATTCCTCGAGCGCTGTGGCGCGCTCGCGCGGCGCGAGATGGGAGAGCAGGTGCTCGACACGATGGAGCTCGAGCGCGAGCGCGGCATCACGATCAAGGCTCAGACTGCAGCGCTCACTTACCGCGCACGCGACGGCGAAACTTACCTTCTCAATCTGATCGACACGCCGGGCCATGTGGATTTCTCGTACGAGGTGAGCCGTTCGCTCGCCGCGTGCGAGGGGGCGTTGCTGGTGGTGGACGCCTCCCAGGGAGTGGAGGCGCAGACCGTCGCCAACTGCTACAGCGCGATCGAGCTGGGCGTGGAAGTGATCCCGGTGCTGAACAAAATGGATCTGCCGTCGGCCGATGCGGAGGCCGCGATCCGCGAGATCGAGGACGTGATCGGAATCGGCGCCCAGGACGCGCTGCGTGCGAGCGCGAAGACCGGCGAGGGCGTGGCGGAGATTCTCGAGGCGGTGATCGCGCGCGTGCCCCCGCCGCGCGGCGACCGGCGGGCGCCGCTGAAGGCCCTCGTCATCGACTCCTGGTTCGACAATTACGTCGGAGTGGTGATGCTGGTGCGCGTCGTGGAGGGAACGCTGCGCCCCGGCGAGCGCGTGCGCCTGATGGCGACGGGCGCCGAGCACGTCTGCGAACAGCTCGGCGTCTTCACTCCGAAGTCCGCGGCGCGCGAAAGCCTCGCGGCGGGCGAGGTCGGATTCGTCGTCGCCGGCATCAAGGACCTGCGCGAAGCGCGCGTCGGAGATACCGTGACGCATGCGGAGCGCCCGGCACAGCATCCGTTGCCCGGATTCAAGCAAGCCAAGCCGCAGGTGTTCGCGAGCCTCTATCCGGTGGAGACCGGCCAGTACGAGGCGCTGCGCGAGGCGCTGGAAAAGCTTCGCCTCAACGATGCATCGTTGCACTACGAACCGGAAGTGTCGACCGCGCTCGGCCACGGCTTTCGTTGCGGTTTCCTCGGCCTGCTGCACATGGACATCGTGCAGGAGCGGCTGGAGCGCGAGTACGGAATGGCACTCGTCACCACCGCACCGTCGGTGGTGTACGAGGTGCAGCTGCACGACGGCACGGTGCAGTCGGTTTCCAGTCCGGCACAGCTACCCGACCGTATGCGCATCGCCGAGATCCGTGAACCGGTGATCGCGGCGCGCATTTTCGTACCGCAGGAATACGTCGGGGCAGTGATGTCGCTGTGCGTACAGAAGCGCGGAGTGCAAACCGACATGCACTACGCGGCACGCCATGTCGTGCTTTCTTGCGAGCTGCCGCTCGCGGAGGTGGTGATGGATTTCTTCGACCGGCTGAAATCGGCCACGCGCGGCTATGGTTCCCTCGACTACGAGTTCCGGGGATACCGCGCCGCCGATATCGTCCGGCTCGACATCCGGGTGAATGGCGAGCGCGTGGATGCCCTCTCGACGATGGTGCACCGCGAGGCGGCGCAGCGTCGCGGGCGCGAACTGGTGGAACGGCTGCGCGAGCGGATTCCGCGGCAGATGTTCGATGTCGCGATCCAGGCTGCGATCGGCTCCCAGATTATCGCGCGGGAGACGGTAAAGGCGCTGCGCAAGAACGTGCTCGCCAAGTGCTACGGGGGCGACGTGACGCGCAAGCGCAAGCTGCTCGAAAGGCAGAAGGAGGGCAAGAAGCGCATGAAGCAGATCGGTTCGGTCGAGATTCCTCAGGAGGCGTTTCTTGCGGTGCTGCAAACGGGAGAACGATGACCTTCGCGCTGTTCCTGCTGGCGCTGCTCGTGCTCACCGGAACGCTATCGGCGCTGGAGCGGCTGTGGCTCGCGCGCCGGCGCGCACCGGGGGCGAAACAGCCGTGGTGGATCGAGTACTCGGTGAGCTTCTTCCCGGTGATCCTGATCGTCTTTCTGCTGCGGTCGTTCCTCGTCGAGCCGTTCAAGATACCCTCCGGTTCGATGATTCCGACGCTGCTGGTCGGCGACTTCATCCTGGTGAACAAGTATGCGTACGGCATTCGTCTACCGGTCCTCAACACGAAACTCATCGAGGTGAACGCGCCGCGGCGCGGGGACGTGGTGGTATTCCGGTTCCCGGAGGATCCGACCCTGGACTACATCAAGCGGGTGGTCGCGGTTCCGGGCGACCGCCTCGAGTACCGCGGCAAGCGCCTCTTCCTCAACGGCGCGCCGGTACCGCTGCGGCAGACGGAGGATTACTTGCACCGCGAACGCATGCAGTTCGCGCGCCGTTACATCGAGACGCTCGACGGCGTCGAGCACGAGATTCTGGTCGAAGACGACGCGCAGACGATGCCGCCGCCGCCACGCCCGTTTCCGCACGCGGACAAATGCACCTACAATAGCGAGGGTCTCGCCTGTACCGTGCCGCCGGGCCACTACTTCGTCATGGGCGATAACCGCGATAACTCGAGCGACAGCCGCGTCTGGGGGTTCGTGCCGGACGCCAACATCGTCGGCAAGGCCTTCTTCATCTGGCTCAACCTGAACGAGCTGGGCCGCTTCGGCACGTTCCGGTGATTCGAAAAGGAATTCCTCGCATGCGCAGACAACAACTCGGGATCGGTCTGCTCGCGGTGCTGGCCGTCGGGATCGTGCTGGTCGTGCTCGCCTTGCTCGGGATGAAACTCGCCCCTTCGTACATCGAGTTCTTCGCAGTGAAAAAGGCGGTGAACGCGCTCGCTTCCGAGCGCGCCGGGGCATCTCCGGCGGAGATCCGCAAGGCATTCGACGCGCGCGCCACGGTGGACGACATCCGCTCGATCCGGGGCGCCGACCTCGAGATCACGAAGGATGGCAACCGGATCGTCATCGCCGTGGCGTACCGCAGGGAGATTCCGCTGTTCGGGAACGTCGGCATCTACATCGATTTTGCGGCGACTTCCGGAAACTGAATCTTCCGCGACGCGCGGGGGCCGACCGGCGGCGCTGGAGCGTGCCCTCGGTCATCGGTTCGAGCGCGCGGCCCTCCTCGAACAGGCGCTCACGCACCGCAGTTTCGGCTCTCCGCACAACGAGCGGCTGGAATTCCTCGGCGACGGCGTGCTCGGCTGCGTGATCGCCGAGGCGCTGATCGTGCGCTTCCCCGATCTCAGCGAGGGACAGCTCTCGCGGTTGCGCGCTAGCCTGGTGCGCGAGGCGGCGCTCGCGGCGCGCGCGCGGGAGCTGGGTCTGCAGGATCACCTGCGCCTGGGCGAAGGCGAAGCCGCGAGTGGCGGAGCGACGCGACCCTCGATCCTTGCCGATGCCATGGAGGCATTGTTCGGTGCGGTTTTTCTCGATGGCGGTTATGCGGCCGCACGCGCGGTGGTGTTGCGGGTGTACGGCGAGGCGCTTTCCGGACTCGATGCGCGCGCCCTTGGGAAGGACCCGAAGACGCAACTGCAGGAGTTTCTGCAGGCCCGCCGTCGGGCGCTGCCGCAGTACCGTGTGGTGGCGACACGCGGGGCGGCGCACCGGCAGATCTTCGAGGTCGAGTGCGTGGTCGTCGGCGCGTGCGCGGGCGCGCCCGAACAGCGGGCGAGCGGTACGGGCAGTTCGCGGCGCCTCGCCGAGCAGCAGGCTGCGGAGGCGATGCTGAGACTTCTCGGAGAATGAGCGCCTCGCGCTGTGGCGTGGTGGCGCTCGCCGGACGCCCGAATACCGGCAAGTCGAGCCTGTTCAACCGGCTCGTCGGCGAGAAGCTCGCGATCGTGTCGCCGCGACCGCAGAGCACTCGGCATGTGGTGCGCGGAGTGCACACCACGGCCGAGTGCCAGTACGTGTTCGTGGATTCCCCGGGTTGGCAAACGCGATACGGAGGTGTGCTCAACCGCGCGCTCAACCGGCGCGCCGAGGAAGCGGCGCGCGATGCCGACGTGGTGCTCTTCGTCGTAGAAGCGATGCGCTTCGGCGCCGAGGACCGGGCGGTGCTCGCGCGCCTCGCGACTGACGCGAAGATCGTCTGCGCGGTGAACAAGGTCGATCGACTCGCGCGTGCCACCGATCTTCTGCCCTTCCTCGCCCGGTTGGGTCGCGAAGAGCGGTTCGCGGAGTTGGTCGCGGTGTCCGCCAGGACCGGCCGGAACGTTCCGGAACTGCTGAAAGTGCTCGCCGGACTGCTGCCCGAGGGACCGGCGCTCTACGATCCCTCCGAGCTGACCGACCAGGACCAGCGCTTTTTCGCCGCCGAAATCCTGCGCGAGAAGATTTTCCTCTTCCTCGGCGAGGAGCTCCCCTATCGGTGCGAGGTGGTCGTCGACCGCTTCGAGGAAGCCGAAGAGCTGCGACGTATCGGCGCCTCGGTGTGGGTGGAGCGCGAGAGCCAGAAAGCGATCGTCATCGGGCGCGGCGGCGGGATGCTGAAGCGCATCGCGAGTGCTGCACGGCTCGATATGGAGCGGCTGTTCGGCGGCAGGGTGTACCTCGAGGTATGGGTGCGGGTGCGGCGCGCGTGGACCGACGATACGCGCGCACTGCGTCGGCTCGGCTACGTATGAGTATGAAACGCCGTGCGCACAACGAGCCAGGGTTCGTCCTGCACGCGTATCCGTACCGGGAGACGAGCCTGGTGGTCGAGGTGCTGACACGGCGCGCCGGTCGGATGGCGATGCTCGCGCGCGGGGCGCGCCGGCCGCGCTCGTCCCTGCGCGGAATCCTGCTCGCGTTCCAGCCGCTGCGACTTTCCTGGAGCGGAGCGACCGAACTGGTGACGCTCACCGGTGCGGAGTGGGCGGGTAGCGCCACGCCCCTCGCCGGAACCGGGCTGATGTGCGGGTTTTACCTCAACGAGCTCGTGCTGAAGCTGCTTGCGCGCGAGGATCCACACGAGGCGCTGTTCGATGCGTACGCCTCAAGCCTTGCACGGCTGGCGGCCGGCGAGGCACACGCGCCGGTGCTGCGCGCCTTCGAGCGACGGCTGCTGGCGGAGCTGGGCTATGCTCCGCTCTTGGATCGCGAAGCCAGCGGGGCGGAGATCGAACCCGGGCGGCTCTACCGCTACGAACCCGACCGCGGCCCGGTCGCACCGCGCGGCGAAGCAGGGGAGCTGTTGGTGCACGGTCGCACCTTGCTGGCGATGTCGCGCGACGACTACCGCGAGGCCGAGACGCGCGAGGAGGCGCTGCGCCTGATGCGCATGCTCATCGAACAGCGCCTCGGCGGTCAGGCGCTCCACACGCGGGCGGTGCTGGCGGAACTGAAGGTCCTATGATCGAGCTGGGCGTCAACGTCGATCACGTCGCCACCGTGAGGCAGGCGCGCCGCACGTACGAGCCTGACCCGGTATGGGCGGCGATCGAGGCGCATCTGGGCGGCGCTGACGGCATCACTGTGCACCTGCGCGAAGACCGGCGGCACATTCAGGACGAGGACGTGCGCCGGCTGCGCGAACTCGTTCCGCTCAAGCTCAATCTGGAGATGGCGGCGACCGACGAGATGGTCGCGATCGCGCGGCGTATCCGGCCGGAGATGGCGATGCTCGTGCCCGAAGGCCGCCACGAAATCACCACCGAAGGCGGACTCGATATCGTCGCGCAGGAGGCGCGGTTGCGCGAACAGGTGACGAAGCTCGCACGGGCCGGAATCGTGGTGTCGGTTTTCATCGATGCGGAAATCGCGCAGGTGGAGGCTGCACGGCGCATCGGGGCCGCGGTGTGCGAGGTGCACACCGGGCCGTACGCGCATGCGTACCAGGCCAGCGGGCACGACGCCGACGCACCGGCGGTGCAGGCCGAGCTCGAGAAGATCCGCGCTGCCGGAGAACGCATCCGCGCGCTCGGTATGCGGTTCAACGCCGGGCACGCACTCAATTACTTGAACGTCGGGCCGATCGCGCGCCTGCCTGGCGTGCGCGAGCTGCACATCGGCCATGCGATCGTCTCGCGTGCGGTGTTCGTCGGCATGCGCGAGGCGGTTCGCGAGATGAAGCGGCTCATCGCCGCGGCGACGGGGGCGGGCCCTCGGTGATCTACGGCATCGGAACCGATCTGGTCGAGATCGCGCGCATCGAACGCGCGCTTGCGCGCTTCGGCGACCGCTTCGCTCTCCGGATCCTGTGCGCGCCGGAATTCGACCGCTTCCGCGGTCATCGCGAGCCGGCGGCGTTTCTCGCCAAGCGCTTTGCGGCCAAGGAAGCCTTCACCAAGGCGTTGGGAACCGGCATCCGCGCGCCTGCCAACTGGCACGGCGTGTGGGTCGCGAACCAGCGCTCCGGACGGCCGGTGCTGGCGTATTCGGAGCCGCTCGCGGCGCTGCTCGCCGCGCGCGGGATTACGCGTGCGCACCTTACGATCACCGACGAGCGCGAGATGGCCTGTGCCACGGTGATTCTCGAATGCGACGGCTGAAGGCGCGTTTGCCGCGTGGCGTGGTGGTCCTCGATCCGCGGGGGATCGCGCTCGACGACGACGATCGGCGGCGGCTCCTGCACCCCGCCGTCGGCGGTGTGATCCTCTTCGGCCACAATTACCACAGCCCGCAGCAGCTCGCGGCACTCACCGCGGAAATCGCTGCCCTGCGCGAGCCTCCGCTCTTCGTCTGCACCGACCACGAGGGCGGTCGCGTGCAGCGATTTCGCGAAGGTTTCACCGCGATCCCGGCGATGAGGCGTCTCGGTACGCTCTGGGACCGCGATCGAGAGGCGGCGCGCGCGTGCGCGCGCGCGGTCGGCTACGTCTCCGGCGCCGAGCTTTCCGTGCATGGCGTGGATTTCGCTCTCGCTCCCGTCCTCGATCTCGACTACGGCGCGAGCGCAGTCATCGGCGACCGGGCCCTGCATTACGATCCGCACGCGGTCGGAGCCCTTGCCGCCGCGCTGATCGAAGGATTCGCCGCCGCGGGCACGGCGGCGGTCGGCAAGCACTTTCCCGGTCATGGCTTCGTTGTGCCCGATTCTCATCGCGAGGTGCCTTGCGACGAGCGCAACACCGCCGACATTTTGCGCAAGGATGCAGCTCCCTACCGCATGGCGATCGCTGCCGGGCTCGCGGGCGTGATGCCGGCGCACATTGTGTACGTGCGTGCGGATCCGCAACCCGCAAGCTACTCGCGTTTCTGGCTCCAGGAGGTGTTGCGCCGGCAGCTCGAGTTCGACGGCCTGATCCTCAGCGACGATCTCGCGATGGAGGGAGCTCGCTTCGCGGGTGCGCCCGTCGAGCGCGCGCGTGCAGCGCTTGCCGCCGGCTGCGACATGGTTCTTTTCTGTCAGGACCCGGCAGCGCAGGATGCGTTGCTGGAGGCGCTCGGGCCGTTGCCGATGGAAAGACCGGAGCGCGCCGAGCGCATGCACCGAAGGGGCGCAGGGGATCTGCGAAGGCGCGTCGCCTACCGAGAGGCGCGCGCGCTGCTCGAGCGCATTCCTTGAGAGAAAGACGTTACGCCCGCTCCAGGTAGGAGCCGTCGTTCGTGGACACCTTGATGCGCTCGCCCTGGCCAATGAACGGAGGAACCTGCACCACCAGGCCGGTATCGGTCTTCGCCGGTTTGAAGGTGTTGGTGGCGGTCGCATTCTTGATCCCGGGTTCGGTCTCGACCACGGTGAGCACCACCGCGGGGGGGAGTTCGAGGCCGATGGGTCGCCCGTCGTAAAAATTCACCTGCACGTCGGCGTTCGGCAGCAGGTATCCGGTCTGCCCCTCGAGGAATTCGGCCGGTAGGGCGAGCTGCTCGTACGTCTCCTTGTCCATGAACACGTAGGTGTCCCCGTCCCGGTAGAGGAATTGCATCGCGCGGGGCTCGACGAAGGCGCGTTCCACCTTGTCCTCCGTGCGGAAGCGCTGGTTGGTCTTGGTGCCGGACTCGATGTCCTTCATCTCCACTTGCATGAACGCGCCGCCGCGCCCGCCCACGTGCACGTGGTAGCACTTGAGTACACGCCACACACGGCGATCCCATTCGATGAGATTGCCGACGCGAATGTCGACCGCAGAAACTTTGGCCATGGCTTTCGCCACCTCTCGGAAAAGCGCCGAATTTTACACGGAATCCTCCGCCCAGCGATAGAATCGCCTCGCCGTGCGCGAGCATTTCGACGCGAAGAGATTCGTTTCCGGACTGCCGAATCTCCCCGGCGTCTACCGCATGCTCGGCGCCGCGGGCGAGGTGCTGTACGTCGGCAAGGCGGCAGACCTCAAGAAGCGTGTCGGCTCGTACTTCGCCGCCAAGAGCCAGAGCCCCCGGCTCGAGAAGATGCTCTCGCAGGTCGCGGCGATCGAGGTGACAGTGACGCGCTCGGAGTCCGAGGCGCTGCTGCTCGAGAACAACCTCATCAAGAGCCTTGCGCCGCGCTACAACATCCTTTTCCGCGACGACAAATCGTACCCGTATCTTGTCCTCACCGGGCACCGGTTCCCGCGGCTCGAGTTTCGCCGCGGGGCGCGCGAGCGCTCGAGCCTTTACTTTGGGCCGTTTGCGCACGCACACGCCGTGCGCGAGAGCATCCAGATCCTGCAGCGGGTGTTTCGCCTGCGTACCTGCGAGGACACGGTATTCGAGAACCGCTCGCGGCCCTGCCTGCTGTACCAGATCGACCGCTGCAGTGCTCCCTGCACGGGGCGCATCGATGCGGCGAGCTACGCTCAGGACGCGAAGGGTGCAGAGCTGTTCCTGCGCGGGCAGGGCGAAGAAGTGCTGCGGATGCTCGAAGCGAAGATGCAGTCGGCCGCTGCGGCGCAGCGTTACGAGGAGGCGGCGCGATACCGCGACCGCATCCGCGCCCTGGCACGCGTGCAGGCGCGGCAGTACGTCGAATGCGGGCGCGGGTTGGACGCCGACGTGGTCGCCTGCACGATCGAGGAGGGGATCGCGTGCGTCAACCTTGTGATGATCCGCGGCGGGCGCCACGTGGGCGATCGCAGCCTGTTTCCTCACAACGCCGCCGGCGCCAGCGCGGCGGAGATTCTGTCGGCCTTTCTCGGCCAGCACTACCTCGATCAGCCTCCGCCGCCCCAGATCGTCACCGCGGTACCGGTCGAGTTCTCCCACCCGGACACTCAGGTGCTGTGCGCGCCGCAGGGCGAACGGCGGGTGTGGGTCGAGATGGCAGAGAAGAACGCCCGGCTCGCGGCCTCGCAGCGTGCGCGCGAACGGCGCACGCAAGAAACACGCCTCGGGGCGCTGCGCGAGGCCCTCGCGCTGCCGGAAACCGCTGCCCGCATCGAGTGCTTCGACGTCAGCCATACGAGGGGCGAGGCGACGGTCGCCGCATGCGTAGTGTACGACCGGACCGCGCTGCAACGCGCCGAGTACCGCCGATTCAACATCCGCGGCGTGATCCCAGGCGATGACTGCGCTGCGCTGCGCCAGGCGCTCGGCCGGCGCTTCGCGCGTCTGATCGCGGAAGGAGGCCGGCTTCCCGATCTCGTCCTGGTGGATGGCGGCCGTGCCCAGCTCGCGGCGGCGCGCGCCGCGCTCGCCGAGCTCGGAGTCGACGAGCTACCGGTGGTCGGCGTCGCCAAGGGCGCCGTGCGCCGCGCCGGGGAAGAAACACTGGTGCTCGAGTGCGCAGGCCGCGTGCTGCGCCTTCCTCCGGAACATCCAGGTCTGCACCTCGTGCAGGCGATCCGCGACGAGGCGCACCGCTTCGCGATCGCGGGCCACCGCGCAGGGCGCACCCGGATGCGCATGGCGTCAGCGCTCGCCGGCATTCCCGGCGTCGGCGCCCGGCGCCGGCAAAAGCTGCTCGCGCATTTCGGTGGCCTGCAGGGCGTGCAGGCCGCAGCGGTGGACGAACTCGCCAAGGTGTCCGGAGTGTCGCGCGCGCTCGCCGAGCGCATCTACCGTCACCTGCACGGCTGATGACCGCCAATCTGCCGAACCTGTTGACGTGGCTGCGAATTTCGCTGATCCCGCTGTTCGTCGGCGTGTTCTACGTTCCGGAGCAATGGCTTTCGGCGTCGGTGCGCGATAGCGCCGCGACGGCGATCTTCGTCGTGGCGGCGGCGACCGATTGGCTCGATGGCTGGCTCGCCCGGCGCCTGAACCAGACGTCCGCCTTCGGCGCGTTCCTCGATCCGGTAGCGGACAAGCTGATGGTCGCGGCAGCGCTGGTCGTCCTGCTGCACCTCGATCGTGTGGATGCGATCGTGGCGCTCGTCATCATCGGTCGCGAGATCGGAGTATCCGCGCTGCGCGAGTGGATGGCGAAGGCGGGGCAGGCGAGAAGCGTCGCGGTGGCGACCATCGGCAAGGTCAAGACCGCGAGCCAGATGGTCGCGATCCCGTTGCTGCTCTATGGCGAGCCGTTGCCGGGATTACCCGATAGTCAGTGGCTCGGGACGATCCTGATCCATGTCGCCGCAGTGCTGACCGTGGTCTCGATGCTGTACTACCTGCGCAAGGCGATTCCGGAGGCGGTGCACTGAGCTATAATCGCAGCGCCGCGCGGGAGTAGCTCAGCTGGCAGAGCGTAACGTTGCCAACGTTAAGGTCGCGGGTTCGAGACCCGTCTCCCGCTCCAGATTGCCCGAAGGGAAGGCCCGAGCGCCTTCCCTTCGCGTTCCGTCCCGGCGGGGTGGCAGAGTGGTCATGCAGCGGCCTGCAAAGCCGTGGACGCCGGTTCGATTCCGACCCCCGCCTCCAGCTTGCGTGTGCCGCGCCCGGGTGGCGAAACTGGTAGACGCAGGGGACTTAAAATTCCCAGGCCGCGAGGCCGTGCCGGTTCGATTCCGGCCCCGGGTACCCCTGCGACCTGCAACGCGACGATGCGGCGATTGAAAAACCGTGCTCCCCGCATCGAGCGCGCGGGGGAGTGGCTCTATGAGGCACACCGGCGGGGCGAGCCGTTCGCGCCTCTACCGGCCGAGCTCGCACCGCAGAACGCGGCCGAAGCGTACGCCGTCCAGGGCGAGTACGTCGGCATGCGGGGGCGCGAGCTCGGTGCGGTGGCCGGCTACAAGATCGCGCTCACCACAGCGCAGATGCGGCGCAGGGCAGGGCTCGAGGAACCGATCGCCGGCGACATGCTCGAGAAAACCATCCTGCGCACACCCGCACGGGTACGCGCGGCTGACTACCAGCGGTTGCTGGTCGAGTTCGAGATCGCGGTCGAGCTGGGCGAGGATCTGCCGGCGGTCGGCGCGCCGTACACGCGCGAGGGCGTCGCTCGAGCCGTCGCCGCGGTGATGCCGGCGCTGGAGCTCGCCGACGACCGCAATGCGGACTACCGCGCGCTCGCGCAGCACCCGCTGATGTTGATCGCGGACAACGCGTGGAACGAAGGTGCGGTGCTGGGCGAGCCAGTACGCGCATGGCAGCGCATCGACCTCGCCGCGCTGCGGGGCACGGCGCTCGCCGACGGAACGACCTTGGGGGAGGGATATGGCCGGGACGTGATGGGTCACCCCTTCGAGGCACTTGCCTGGCTCGCGAACCACTTGGCTTCGCGCGGTCTGGGTCTGTGGCGCAGCGACATCGTCCTCACCGGAAGTCTCGTGCCGAGCCACTTCGCGCGCGCGGGCGAGCGCATCCGATTCGAGACCGACGCCCTCGGGAGGGTCGAGCTGGAGGTCGAATAGGTCTCAGGCGGCGCCGAGCCGTCGGCGCAGCTCCTCGCGCTGGACTTTGCCGAGCGCATTCTTCGGCAGGTTCTCCAGGAACACGATGCGCCGCGGATGCTTGTAGCGTGCGAGCCGGTCTTCGAAGAGCCCGAGCACCTCGGCTTCGGTGAGATGGTCGCCCGGCCGGAGCACGATGCAGGCGCACGGAACCTCGCCCCATTTCGGGTCCGGCACGCCGATCACCGCCGCCTCGGCGATCGCCGGGCAGTCGGCAAGGACGTTCTCCAACTCCGCCGGGTGGATGTTCTCTCCGCCCGAGATGATGACATCTTTCGCCCGGCCGGTGATCCAGAGAAAGCCTTCCTCGTCGAAACGGCCGAGATCCCCGGTGCGGAACCACTCGCCGTCGAACGCGGCCCGCGTCGCCTCGGCGTCGTTCCAGTAGCCGCGCATCACGTTCGGCCCGCGTACCTGGATCTCCCCCTGCACGATGCGCACCTCGCAATGCGCTGCGGGTTTGCCGGCGCTGCCTTCTTTGCGCATCGCATCCTCGCGCAGGAGCACGGTCGCGATCGGCGCCGTCTCGGTGCAGCCGTAGATCTGTCCGACCGGGATGCTCCGGGCGTGAAAGGCGCGGATGAGCGAACGGGGCACCACCATCGAGCCGGTGTTGAGGAGTCGCAGGGAAGAGAGGTCGGTCTGCGCCCAGTGCGGATGCGAAATCACCGCCTGCATCGCCGCGGGCACGAGAAGAGAGAGCGTCGGCCGGCGCGCGGCGACGTCGGCGAGCCACCGCCCCGCCTCGAAACGCGGATGCAACGTCACCCGCGCACCCGCTTGGAGCGCCGGCAGGGTCTGGTTGTTGAGCCCGCCGACGTGGAACATCGGCAACGCGCTCAACACATGATCGGACTGGGAGAGATCGTGCGCGTGGATCGAATTGAAGCCGTTCCAGAGCAACGCCGACTGCGTGAGCACGGCGCCTTTGGGACGCCCGGTCGTCCCCGAGGTATACACGATGAGCAGGGGATCGTCGTCGCAGCCCTCGGGGCGGCTGCCGTCGGCCGGCGGCGCGGGGGGCACAAGCGGCACGCCGAGGGTCTTCGCATGGGCGGCGAACTCTTCCTCTGCCACCAGATAGCGCGGGGCGCAGTCGGCGAGGATCGCACGGTGCTCTGCGGCCGTGAGCCGCCAGTTGAGCGGAACGAGGATCGCACCCGCGCGCGCGGCGGCGAAGAGCAGTACCAGCATGCGCGGATGGTTGTAGCCGAGGTAGGCCACGCGCTCGCCCCGCGCGAGGCCGAGCGTCGCGCTCGCTTGCTCGATTCTGTGCCACAGTTCTCCGTAGGTCAGATCCTCGCCGCGGAAATGAAGTGCGGTTTTTTCCGGCCGCTGGTGCGCCCAGTGCTCGACGATGCGCGAGAAGTTAATCGTCGGCCTCCCCCGGCTCGTAGAGCGCCTCGCGCCCGATGCGGTCGAGGCACAGTTCGGCAGTCCACGGCAGCATCAGCGAGCCGCAGCGCGAATCGCGGTACAGGCGTTCGAGCGGCAGGTTGCGCAGCATCGACTGCCCTCCGCAGGTGCGGATCGCGAGCCGGCACAGCTCGTTCGCGTTTTCCATGATCGTGTACTGCGCGGCATAGGCACGCAGGCGCGCGTCCTTCGGTGGATCCAGACGCGCGTCCTCCAGCATGCGCAGAAAAAGCGCCCGCGTCTGCTCCAGCTTCACCCACATTTCCGCGACCGCGATCTGCTTCGTCGGGTACATCCGGCGTTTCACCGGCGGCATGCCTTCGATCTCGCCGCGCAGGTAGCGCACCGTGAATTCGAAGGCGGCGATCGCGATCCCGACGTAGGTAGGCGCGAGCGTGGTGAACATGTGCGGCCAGCGGTTCGCAGCCTGGTAGTACACCCCGCGCGGCATCATCTGGGCGTCGTCGGGGACGAAGACGTCCTTGAAGAGGAGGTTGCGCGAAACGGTGGCGCGCATCCCGAGCGGATCCCACTCCCCGACGACGGAAAGCCCCGGTGCGTCGGCCGGGACCGCGAGGTAGAGCGTGTCGCGCACGGAGCGCTCGGGCTTGTCCTCGGTGCAGAGCACGCCGTAGTAGTGCGCCGCGCCCGCGAGAGAGGCGAAGATTTTCTTGCCGTTGACGAGCCAGCCCCCGTCGACCTTGGTGGCGACGGTGCCGAAAGGCGCGCGGCCCGCCGCGGCAGCGCTGCCCTCGGAAAAGGGCTGGGCATAGATCGCGCCGTCGCGGATCACGCGCGCGAAGTGCAGGCTGCGGTTGCGCTCGTGTTCGGCGCGCTCCTCGGCGCTCATGTCGAGATCGTCGGCGAGGGCGCCGGGCCACAGCGTCGAGCAGACGTGCATGTTGAAGGTGAGGGCGGTGGCGCCGCAGTACTTGCCGATCGTCGCCGACACGAGCGCGTAGGTCCTGAGGTCGGCGCCGAGGCCGCCGTAGCGTTCGGGCACGCAGATTCCGAGCAGGCCTGCTGCTTTCAGGTCGGCATAGTTCTCGTGCGGGAAGCTCGCTTCCTGGTCGTAGCGGCCTGCGCGTTGCGCAAAGCGTGGGCCGAGGGATTCCGCGAGCGCGATCAGCTCGCGCTGGCGGGAAGTGAGCGGCACGTTCGAGCCGGCCACGGCGTAGCGAGGATCGAGGATCGAGGAATGGACGTCCATACGGGCCTCAGAGCGAATGCCGGCGCAGGAACGATTCCAGCGCCGCGTTGAAAGCGTCGGGTTGGTCCATCGGGCCGAGGTGCCCGCAGCCCTCCAGCAACACGTATTCGGCACCCGGAATTTTCTGCGCCATTTTCTCCATCAGCGCCGGGGGCGCAGTGCGATCGTCGCTGCCTGCGACGAGCAGCACCGGTACGCGGATGCTCGAAAGCTCGCGGCGACGATCGAACGTCGTCAGCATCGTCACCGCCTTGCGGTAGGTTTCGGCCGGAACGGCCGCCATCACGCGCTCGGCGAGCGCAAGACCCGACGGGTCGGACTTCGTGCCGCGCATCTTCGGCACCAGCGCCGCCGCGACCTCCGCCATCGTGCGCCCGGCGTCGAGCGGTGCGAGGCGCGCGGCGACGAATTCCTTCGCGAAGTCGCTGTCGGCAGCGGGAAAGGCGGCGCTCGTGAAGCAGAGTGCGAGCGCCCTGACCGACTCCGGATAACGCACCCAGGTCTCCTGCGCGACCATGCCACCCATGCTGTGCCCGACGAGTACCACCGGTTCGCCACCGAGCGCCTGGATCAGGCGGTGCAGGGCTGCGCTGACCTGCTCGAAATCGTAGGGCTCGACGGCCGGACTGCGGCCGTAGCCAGGCTGGTCCCATGCGTGCGAGGGGTAGCCGAGCCGTGCGAAATACGGCAGTTGCCGCTCCCAGGCGTGATGGCCGCCGCCGACTCCATGAAGAAAGACGAGCGGCGTCATGCCAGCTCTGCGGCCAGCCGACCCGCCTCGACGACCGGCCTGCCGTCGAGCGCGATGGTGCAGTTGCGCAGCGGCAGGTCGAAGTGCCCGAGCGTGTAGCGTCCGGCGGTCTCGTTCGCGCCGGTGGAATAGAGGAAATTTCCAGCGAACGCGCGCTGCTCGGTGCCGTTGACGTCGCGCCGGTCGTACATCACCAGAGCATCCCAGCGTGCGCGCGGATTCATGCCCCAGCCGACATGAGAGACGGCGTAGGCTTCACGGTCGCCCCAGGCGGCGAAATAGGCGCGCATCAGCTCGGCATCGAGCGATTCGCCTTCGATGCGCGTGATGTAGTCGGCTTCGATCGCGAGTCGCACCGGCGCTTCCAGGTAGCGCTTGAAGGTGAGATTGGCGTCGCCCGGAGCGAGCACCAGCGTGCCGTCGACGCTGCCTGCGCGGGGAAAGCAGAGGCAAAGCCCGCCGGGCCAGTGCGAGAGCGTGCCGGGCTTGTCGGTGTAGCCCCAGACCCCTCCGACCCGGGCGCCTTCGAGGCGCACGCGCAGATCGGTACCCGCCGCGGAGACGACGGTCATTGTTTTCGCCTCGCGCAGCCACCGCATCGCGACGCGCACGCGGCGTTCGTCCTCGGGCGAGGGCGCGAGGCGCTCGAGCGCTTCAGGATGCTCGTTCGAGATGTAAAGCACCCGCGCGCCGCCTCTCAGAATGTCCGGCAGCTCGGGGGCGTGCATCAGCCCCTCGAGGGTGCAGTCGGCGACGAAGCGGGATGCGGCGAGTGCGGCGACCGCCGGCCCCATGTGGCGCAGCGCGACGGAGGCGCCGGTGGAGCGGATCGGCACCGGAGCGCTCTGGCGCGGTGTCGGCACGACGAGGTGGAACGGGCGTGCGCCGAGGCGCTCGAGGGCGAGCTCCGCGAGCTGCACGTTGAGCGTACGGGACTGCGTTTCGGAGAGCACGGCGCAGACGTCGTCTGCGGCGACCTTGCAACGGGCGAACACCTCGGCGAAGAGGTCGATCCACTTTCCTTCGATGCGGTCTGCGATCATGGTTCTACGACGAACGGAAGGAAGAATTCTAGCGGCGCGGTATCATGTCGACATGATCGTGTTCGACCTGCGCTGTCACGAAGGCCACCGCTTCGAGGGGTGGTTCGCCTCGGCCGAGGAATTCGAATCTCAGAGAGCGCGGGGGCTACTCTCGTGTCCGAGCTGTGGCAGCGATGGAATCGAGCGGACCCCTTCGGCGACGCGGGTGAATTTCGGGGCTTCGCCTCCGGCCGGGCGTGGGCTGGAGGAAGCGAGCTTGCCGGCCGACCCGTTCGCAGCAGCGCAGCTGCTGTATTCGCGGCTGGTGGACGAGTTACTGACCCGCTCGGAAGACGTCGGAAGCGAGTTCCCGAAGGAAGCGCGCCGGATCCATTACGGAGAAGCGCCGGCGCGTTCCATTCGAGGGCAGGCGTCGGACGAAGAGCACGATGCCTTGCGGGAGGAAGGGATTCCCGTCTTCCGGATTCCTTTGCCGACTCGAGAACGCATGAATTGAGCAGCGCGCCCTCGAACGTAGACATCGCGCAATGTGTATTATGTAAACTATTGGATGTAAGGTGTTACGCCCTCGTCAGTCCGTCGCCCCTGCTCGCTCGAGCAGCCTCTGCATCGGTACATCCTGGCGCATGCGCGCAATCGACAATGCGGTTTCTCCTGCCGGTCCTCGATGCCGGAAGTCGGCATCCTCCTGCAACAAGGTTCGTACCACCTCCACGTGCCCGCCGCGCGCCGCCAGCATCAGCGCGGTGTAACCGTTCGGTGCTGGGGCATTCAACTCTGCACCCTGGTCGAGGAGGAACCGAACCATACCCGCATGTCCCTGAAATGCGGCGTAATGAAGGGGGGACCAACCTATTTCCCGAACTCTCGCTCCCTTCTCGATCAAGAGCTGGGCGATTTTCACGTGCCCTCCCAAGCTCGCCATCATGAGCGCGGTGTCGCCCTGGGGCGTACGGGCGAGAACATTCGCCTTTCGCTCTAGGAGCACCGAGACCACCGCTTCGTGTCCGAGTCTGGACGCCATCATCAACACCGTCACTCCGTTGGCATCCGCGGAGTTGGGATCCAGACCCCGGTCGAGAAACGCGGCGACTTCTTTCGCGTCGCCATTTTCGATCGCTTGGAAAAATTTTTCGTGGGCTTGGCCGAGCGAATGCTTCGCGTACAGAGTTATGGTCGCATAAACAACGACTTGCAAAATTGTCCTAAATTTCATTCTAAAAAGCTTTGCTCACTCGCTGGGCAGGCAGGAGAGAAGCTCTTCAGCGAAAAGCTTCGGGTTGAGCGGATATCGGGCAAGCTGACGCAAGACCCCGAGCTGCCTCGCGCAGGCGAGCCAGGTACCCGCGGGCGCGCCGCCCGCCGCGGCAGCGCGTAGAGGAAAATACTTCACGCGCCCCGCCAGTCCGGAGAACGCCCGATCGAGTGCGAACTTCTGCGCCGCATCGGCGAGCAGTTCGATATCGCATTCCTGGACGCGCAAAATCGTTCTCGGATCTCCGGCCTCGAAACCCCGAATCAGCTCCTCGACCGCCCTGCTCTGCTCGCTGGTCGCCCAATCCAGAGCTTTGCGCGGAGCACCGCCTGCGAAGGCGAGCCAGCGCCGTGCACTTTCGATCCCTTGGCGCTCGAGCCAGGCATGGGCAGCGGCGGCGTCGGGTAACGGGACCGGGATCGCGACGCAACGGCTGCGGACCGTCGCAGGCAGGCGCCCCGGGCGATGCGAGACGAGCAGGAAGATCGCGCCCGCGGGCGGCTCTTCCAGGCTTTTCAGGAGTGCGTTCGCTGCCGCCGGATTCATCTGCTCCGCTGGATGCAAAATCGCGATCCGAACGCCCCCGCGGTGCGAACCGAGGTGGACGAAGTCAGCGAGGGCGCGGATCTGGTCCACCTTGATCTCGCGGCTCGGCCGCGACGGCTTTCCCTGCCTCTGCCCGCTTTCCTCGGTACCTCCCCGCGGGTGCGCGATCGCCTCCGGTTCCACGTAACGCACATCCGGGTGGTTGGCGGCTGCGAACCACCGGCAAGCGTCGCAGCGCCCACACGGCTCGCCGGGCGGTGACACGTGTTCGCAGAGCAGAGCCTGCGCGAAGCGTTCGGCGAGCGCAAGCTTGCCGACTCCTTCGGCACCGTGAAGCAGCAGCGCGTGCGGGACGCGCCCGCGGAGCTCGAGGAGTCTACCCCAGGTCCCGGCCTGGAGTTCGGTGATCATCTTCGCTCAGAGCTCTGCGAGCGCTGCTTCGATCAACGCGCGTACCCGTTCCGGAGGCTGCGCACCGTCGATCACGCGGATGCGCTCGGGCTCGGCGGCCGCGAGCCGCCGGTAGGCGGCTCGTACGCGCTCGAAAAACTCGCGCGACTCGCCTTCGAACCGGTCCGGTGCCCGACCGGCGGCCGCGAGCCGCGCACGGCTCACCTCGAAACTGCAATCGAAGAGCAACGTGCGGTCGGGCTTGAGGCCCGGGTGTGCGTGTTCGGCGAGACGCTCGATCAGGTCCATCGGCACCCCCTTGCCGCCTCCCTGGTACGCGCAGGTGGAGTCGGTGAACCGGTCGCACAGGACCCACACGCCGCGCTCGAGCGCTGGTGCGATCGCACGTGCGACATGATCGGCACGGGCGGCGAACATCAGCAGTGTCTCGCACAGCGCGTCCATCGGCTCCGCGAGCACGAGCGCGCGCAGCGTCTCCGCCACCGGCGTGCCTCCGGGCTCGCGCGTGACCAGCACCTCGCGCCCCGGCGCCTTCAGTCGCGTCGCGATCCAGGGTCCATGGGACGATTTGCCTGCGCCGTCCACGCCTTCGAGCGTGATGAAACGTCCTCGGCTACGGACGGCTGCCATGGCTCTGGTATTTGCGCACCGCGCGATTGTGTTCCTCGAGCGAACGCGAAAATTGGCTCGAACCGTCGCCGCGCGCAACATAGTAGAAGGCGTCGGTCTTCGCGGGTCGTAGCGCGGCGCGCAGCGCCGCCAGCCCGGGTGCCGCGATCGGCGTCGGCGGGAGCCCAGGGCGGGTATACGTGTTGTAAGGTCCGTCGGTTTGCAGATGAATCTTCTTCAGGTTGCCGTCGAAGCGCTCGCCGAGACCGTAGATCACCGTCGGATCGGCCTGCAGGAACATGCCAGCGCGAAGTCGGTTGACCAGAACACCGGCGATGCGCTCGCGCTCTTCGGCGCGGCCGGTTTCCTTTTCGACAATCGAGGCCATGATGAGGGCCTCGTACGGTGTCCTATACGGCGTATCGGGATCGCGCATCTCCCATTCGCGTGCCAGATGCCGTCGCATCGCAGCATGCGCGCGCGCGAAAATGCGCAGATCGCTCGTACCCTTCGGGAACCGGTAAGTATCCGGAAAGAACTGCCCTTCCGGATGTGCTTCCCGTACTCCGGCGCGTGCCAGGACTTCCTCGTCCGGAAGTCCAGCGCTATCGTGGCGCACCGCCGGGTGTGCATCGAGCGCGGCGCGGAACTGACGGAAGGTCCAACCTTCGAGGAACCGGATTTCCGCCTGCATCGCGTCACCACGCGTCAGCTTGTCCAGCAGCTCAAGCGGTGTGGGCGCCGAGGCGAGCTCATAGCTTCCGGCGCGGATGTCCTGAGCGCGGCCGAGCGCCCGCGCGAGCAGCTCGAAACGCAGGCGCCCGACGTCGATTCCGGCCTCCTCCATCCTCCGGGCCGCGGTGCGGAATCCGGTTCCGGGCGGAACATCGAATTCAAGGGGGAGCGTTTCCGTACGTACCGGAGTCGACACATACCAGAACGCGTAACCCGCGAGGCAGAGCAACGCGAGCAACGCCAAAGTGAACAGCTTGCGAACCAAGGGTCGCCGGTAAAATTGCCATTGTACGATGCCGATCGCGAGACTCTCGGGCTACGGGCTGCTGCGCGTGGACGGCGCCGACGCGCGCTCGTTCCTGCACGCGCAGTTGACGGCGGACATCGCCGGCCTTGACCGCGGCCAGGCGCGGCGCGCCGGCTGGTGCTCGGCCAAGGGCCGCCTGCTGGCGACGTTCCTTGTGCTCTCCCACGGCGATGCATTTTTGATGCAACTCGCGCGCGATCTGGCAGCTCCGGTCGCCAGACGCCTGGCGACGTTCGTGCTGCGCGCGAAGGTGCGGATCGCCGACGAAAGCGATCGATGGCTGCAGCACGGACTCTGGGGCCCGGACGCGACCGACCGGCTCGCGGCGCTCGGCGTTCCGGTGTCGTCCTCCGAGCTCGGGGTCGGCAGCGCGGGCGCCACGATCGCGGTCAGACTCGGCCCTGACCGTTTCTTGCTGCTCGGTGCCTGCGAACTTTCCGCCGACGCGACCGAGGAGCAGTGGATATTGCAGGAGATCCGCGCCGGCGTCCCCTGGATCACCGCCGCGACCCAGGATCGGCTGGTTCCCCAGATGGCGAATTTCGAGGCGATCGGAGGCGTGGATTTCCGCAAGGGGTGCTATCCGGGGCAGGAAGTCGTCGCACGCGCCCAGTACCGGGGCGCCGTCAAGCGGCGCCTCTATCGCATGGGGCTGCCGACGCCGCTGGCAGCCGGCCAGGATCTTTATAGCGACGATTCGGCCAGCGAGCCCGCCGGGATCGTGGTCAACGCGGCTGGAGGCGAAGCGCTGGTGGTGCTGCCGGTCGCGTCGGTCGCGGCGGGATGCGCGGTGCGGGCGGCGCCCGGCGCCGAGCCGTTGACTTTCCTCCCCCTGCCCTACACGGTTTGAGCGTCCGCCTCCCTCATGTGCCTCGTCCTGCTCGCCTGGCACGCGCATGCACATTATCCGCTCGTTCTCGCGGCCAACCGAGACGAGTTCCACGCCCGGCCAGCGGCGCGGGCCCGATTCTGGCACGACGCCACGGAAATCCTCGCCGGGCGCGATCTGCAGGCAGGAGGCAGCTGGCTCGGCATCTCGCGCAGCGGCCGGTTCGCCGCGGTGACCAACGTGCGTGGCGACCACGATCCGGCCGCCGCCGAATCGCGCGGAGCGCTGGTGGCCCGGTTTCTCGTCGAGGGGGCGCGCTGCGCGGAATACGCTGCGGAGGTTTTCGAGCGCCGCGGAAACTATAGCGGCTTCAATCTTCTCCTCGGCGACTGGAACGAGCTGTGGTGGGTATCCAATCGCGACAGCGCCCCTCGAAGGCTCGAGCGAGGAATCTACGGGCTCGGCAACCGCTCGCTCGATACGCCGGACGTCGCCGGGCCGAGGGCGCGCTTCGCGCAGGTGCTCGAGCGCACACTCGCGCTCGAGCCGATCTTCGCCGTGCTCGAGGCGGAGCGCATCGTGGCGCCGGAGTACGGCACGCGCTGCGCGACCGTGCTCCTCGGTAGCGCCGCAGGACGCCTCCTGTTCGCCGAGCGCGAGTTCGACGCGAGCGGCGCTCCCGGCGACACCGTACGGTTCGAATTCGCGCGCACCGCCTGACGCGCCGGGCGACGCGGCTCTACAGCCTGCGGCGCATCTTCTGGTGGAGGATGCCCGCTTCCTGGTAGATCTTGCCCTCGGCGACGAAACCGTGGCTGCGATAGAACTCGGCGGCCTGGAGTTGCGCCGACAGCGTCACCTCCGTATGGCCGCGCCGCCGTGCCTCCTCCAGCAGCGCTTCGAGGATGGCAGCACCGACCCCTTGGCGCCGCCATTCCTTCACCACCGCCATGCGACCGACGCGCCCGTCCGGCAAGAGCCGCGCGGTACCGATCGCCTTGCCATCGGGTGCATACGCGATCGCATGCACGCTCTGCGCATCCAGGTCGTCGAGCTCGATGCCGGGCGGTACGTTCTGCTCGCTGACGAAGATCGCAAAACGGATCGGCGCGGCGATCGGCTGCGCTTTCTCCCAGTCCATCAGCTCGATCCGATACATCGCGCGAAAGTATAATCCGTGCGCATGAAAAGCCTCTGGAGCGACGCCGAGGCGGCGCAGTACCGGGGGCCGCTCGGACCGCGCGTCTACACTTCCCGTCTTCTGGGGCGCGACCCCTCGCTCGTGCTGCATGGCGGCGGCAACACCTCGGTCAAGCTCGTCGAGAAAAACATCCTCGGCGAGGACGAGGAAGTGCTCTATGTCAAGGGCAGCGGCTGGGATCTCGCCACGATCGAGGCGGAAGGATTCACGCCGGTGCGGCTCGAACGCGTGCGCCGCCTCGCGAGCCTTCCCGCGCTGTCGGATGCGCAGATGGTGAGCGAGCTCGCCGCCCAGACGCTGCGCAAGGGGGCGCCGGCGCCGTCGGTCGAAACCCTCTTGCACGCGATCCTTCCGTGGCGCTACGTCGACCATACCCACGCCGATGCGTTGCTCTCGATCTCGAACGCTCCGGGGGGGGCCGAGCGTATCCGCGAGATCTACGGCGATCGCGTGGTCGTGATCCCGTACCTGATGGCGGGGTTCGAGCTCGCCGCCTATTGTGCGCGGGAGTTTCCGCGCCAGGCGGGACGCGCCACGATCGGCATGGTGCTGCTGTCGCACGGCCTGTTCTCCTTCGGCGACGATGCACGCGAATCCTACGAACGCATGATCGAGCTCGTCGGCATGGCCGAGGACTATCTGAGGACGCGCGGCGCCTGGGATGTACCGCTTCCCTGCACCGACAAACCGCTTTTCCGGCGCACCGAGGCCGCCACGCTCCGGCGCGACGTCTCGCGCGCTGCCGGCTTTCCGCTCCTGCTGAGATTCAGCGACTCGGAGCGCCTTCGCGCGTTCGCGCGCCATCCGGAACGGGCCCGCATCGCGCAAAGCGGACCGGCGACACCCGACCATGTCATTCGTACCAAACCGGTGCCGATGCTCGGTCGGGACGTCGCCGCCTACGTCGCCGCCTATCGAGCCTATTTCGAGCGCAACGCCGCGCGCGCGACGGAAACGAAGACGATGCTCGATCCGGCGCCGCGCATGGCGCTCGACCCGGAGTTCGGCTTCGTTGCGATGGGTCGCAGCGCGAAGGACACGGTGATCGTGGAAGAGCTGTACGCGCACACCGTGGACGTGATGCTGCGCGCGGAAGCGCTCGGTGGTTGGCGCGCGCTCGACGAGAAGCACATCTTCGACATCGAATACTGGGAGCTCGAGCAGGCGAAACTGAAGAAGGCGGGCGGCGCGCCGCCGTTCGCGGGGGAAGTGGCGCTCGTCACCGGCGCCGCGTCGGGCATCGGCAAGGCGTGCGTCGAGGCGTTTCTCGCGCGCGGTGCGGCGGTCGCAGGACTCGACCTCGAACCTGCGGTGGAGCGCCTGTGGGACCGACCCGATTACCTCGGGGTCACCTGCGATGTGACCGAAGCGCAGGCGGTGCAGGCGGCGCTCGACGCAGTGGTAAGGCGCTTCGGCGGGCTCGATATGCTGGTACTGAATGCCGGAATCTTCCCGCTCTCTCAGCCGATCGAGGAGATCGCGCCCGAGAACTGGCGCCGTGCGTTCGCGGTCAACGTCGAGGCAGCTCTCGGCGTCCTGCAGGCGAGCCATGCGCTGCTGCGGCTTGCGCCCTGCGGCGGCCGGGTGGTGGTGATCGGCTCGAAGAACGTCCCGGCACCCGGGCCCGGTGCCGGTGCCTATTCCGCTTCCAAGGCGGCACTCGTCCAGCTCGCGCGCGTCGCCGCGCTCGAATGGGCGAAGGATGGCATCCGTGTCAACACGCTGCACCCGAACCAGGTGTTCGACACCGCCCTGTGGACCGAGGAGGTGCTCGCCGCGCGCGCGCGCGCTTACGGGATGACGGTCGAGCAGTACCGCCGGGACAATCTGTTGCGCACCGAAGTGCGTGCGCGCGACGTTGCCGAGCTCGCGGCAGAGCTCTGCGGCCCTCTCTTCGCGAAGACCACCGGTGCCCAGATCCCGGTGGATGGCGGCAACGAGCGCGTGGTGTGACGGTCGAGCCGATACGCTGGACGGGCCAGGCGCTGGAGCTGCTCGACCAGCGGCGGTTGCCCGACGAGACCCGATACGTCGTCTGCCGCAGCGCGCAGGAAGTGGCGCAGGCGATCCGCGAGATGGTGGTGCGCGGCGCCCCGGCGATCGGCTGCGCGGCAGCGTTCGGCGTGGTGCTCGGCCGGGGCACGCAGGACGCCTACGCCGCGCTCGCCGCAAGCCGCCCGACGGCGGTGAACCTCTCCTGGGCGCTCGCGCGCATGCGGCGCGCCGTCGATCTCGAGGCCGAGGCGATCACGATCCTCGAGGAGGATCGCGCCGCGAATCGGGCGATCGGGATGCACGGCGCGGCGCTCGTTCCCGCCGGCGCCCGTATCCTCACCTACTGCAACACCGGCGCGCTCGCGACCGCCGGCTACGGCACCGCGCTCGGTGTCGTGCGCGCGGCACGCGCGAAAGGTGTGGCGGTGATCGCGTGCGAGACGCGCCCCTACCTCCAGGGCGCACGTCTCACCGCCTGGGAATGCGTGCAGGAGGGCATCGCGTGCACTCTCGTCACCGACAACGCGGCGGGCTATCTGATGAGCCGCGGCGAAGTGGACCTGGTGCTCGTCGGCGCGGACCGCATCGCTGCCAACGGAGATCTCGCGAACAAAATCGGGACGTACATGCTGGCGGTGCTCGCGCAGCGGCACGAGGTTCCGTTCTACGTCGCCGCGCCGCTGTCGACGTTCGATCCTGCCACACCCGACGGCGCCGCGATCCGCATCGAGGAGCGCGATGCGTCGGAGGTCACCGGCTTTCGTGGCGTGCGCTGGGCTCCCGAAGGCGTGCGCGTGCGCAACCCGGCGTTCGACATCACGCCGGCGGAGCTGGTGACGGCGCTGATCTGCGAGAAAGGAACCGTCCACCGCCCGAACCGGGAGCGACTCGGGCGTTTCCTCGCCGCGGTGGCCGGCTAGAGCCGAGCCGCCAGCTTCACCACATCGAGCGCAGCGGTCGGTCGAGATTCCTCCGGAGACTCGGTGCTGCGACGCGGCACCGGTGGGCGGAACACGACCGCGATGCCTTCGTTGTGCGGGTTCGTCGCGCGGCTTCGAAGATCCTTCCAGCGCCCTCCGATCACGTTGCCGTGCAGGTCTCGAATCACCGACCCGCCGCGGGTACGCTCTTCGTAGCCGACGATTTCGCCTTCGAGGTTGCGCCAGGGCGTGTAGAGCGAGATTCGAGCCAGCGTCTCTCCCCTGCCCCGGTCGTGCAGCGTCTCCTTGTGTCCGACCACGTGCCCTTCCCGATTGCGAATCGGTTCGCGGTCGGCCAGCCGGTATTCGGAAAGTAGCGAGCATCCCCCCGCGCCGAGGGCGCACGCAACTGCGAGCGCAGCGCGCCTTGCGAAGATTCTCTTCCTTTCGCGCAACGGTTTCATGGAGCCTCCTTTCCACTGCGCCGACCGATCGGACTTCGCGTCCAGAGCCACCATACACCTTTTTTGATACATGCGCTCGATGCAGACCGGCGGGCAAGGAAGGAATTCACATCGTGCCTTGTTTCGGCTGGTTCTTTTCGAACCGCGCCGCATCGAGGAGTCGCTTCCCGGCGTCATCCGTGGATCAGAACCGGTATGTACGGGACCGTCAGGTCGAAGAGCTCGACGACCTCCGGTCCCCGCATCCGGATGCACCCGATCGAACCCGGTTTTCCCATCTCGGCGGTGTCCGGCGCGCCGTGGATGTAGATGTAGCGGCGCATCGTGTCCACCTCGCCCAGGCGGTTGAAGCCCGGCTCGCAGCCCGAGAGCCAAAGGATCCGGGTCAGGATCCAGTCGCGCCCCGGATAGCGAGCGTCGAGCTCCGGGGTCCAGACTTCGCCGGTCGGGCGCCGGCGCACGAATACGGCGTTGAGCGGCTGTCCGGCGCCGATCCGGGCGCGGACGATGTGCTGGCCGCGTGGGGTGCAGAAGCTGCCGCGCCGCTCGCCGAGACCGTTGCGCGAGGTGGAAACGGCGTAGCGCCGCAGCACCCGCCCGCCGGCGAAGAGCACGAGCTCCTGCGCTGCCACGTCCACCTCGATCCTCATCTCCGGGCCGCGAAAAACGCTCGCAGCAGGGCGGCGCATTCCTCCGCGAGCAGCCCGCCCTCGATCGCGGTGTGGTGATTGAGCCGGCGGTCGGCGAAGAGGTTCACGACGCTGCCGGCAGCGCCGGTTTTCGGATCGGCCGCACCGAAGACCACGCGCGCCAGGCGCGCATGGAAGATGGCCCCGGCGCACATCGGGCAGGGTTCGAGGGTCACGTAGAGAGTCGCACCCTCCATGCGGTAGTTCTCGAGCGCGCGCGCAGCCGCGCGAAGGGCCTCGGTCTCCGCGTGCGAGGTCGGATCGCGACCACCGATCGGGCGGTTCCAGCCCTCGCCGACGATGTGGCCTTCGGCCACGAGCACCGCACCGACGGGTACTTCACCCTCCGCGGCGGCACGCCGCGCGAGCTCCAGCGCGCGCCGCATGAACCGCTCGTCTTCGCTCACTCCCACTCGATCGTCGCCGGAGGCTTGGACGAGATGTCGTAGGTCACGCGATTGATGCCGCGCACCTCGTTGATGATGCGCGTCGAGATGCGCGCGAGGAGATCGTGGGGCAGCGGCACCCAGTCGGCGGTCATGAAATCGGCGGTCTGCACCGCGCGCAGCGCGACCACGTGCTCGTAGGTGCGCCCGTCGCCCATCACGCCGACGCTGCGCACCGGCAGGAACACCGCGAACGCCTGGCTCGTCCGCTCGTACCACCCGCTCGCACGGAGCTCTTCGAGGAAGATCGCGTCCGCTCGGCGCAGGAGCTCGGCGTATTCCCTTTTCACCTCTCCGACGATCCGCACGGCGAGCCCCGGCCCGGGAAACGGATGGCGGAAGACGAGCTCGCGCGGCAGGCCGAGCGCGAGCCCGAGCTCGCGCACCTCGTCCTTGAAGAGCTCGCGCAGCGGCTCGAGGAGCTTCAGATGCAGCGTCTCGGGCAGCCCGGCGACATTGTGGTGCGACTTGATCGTGGTCGCTTTCTTCGTTTTCGCAGCCGCCGACTCGATCACGTCCGGATAAATCGTGCCCTGCGCGAGCCAGCGGGCGTTCGGCCGCTTTTCCGCTTCGCGCTGGAAGACCTCGACGAACGCCGCGCCGATCACCCGGCGCTTGGCTTCGGGATCGGTGACCCCTGCCAGCCGAGAAAGAAAGAGTGCGGAGGCGTCGACGTGCACGACCGGCACGCCGAGGTTGCGCGCGAGCGCCTCCATTACCTGGGCGGCCTCGTTCAGGCGCAGCAGGCCGTGATCTACGAACACACAGGTGAGCTGCGTGCCGATCGCGCGGTGGATGAGCGCGGCCGCGACCGAAGAATCCACGCCGCCGGAGAGCCCGAGAATCACCTCGTCCGTGCCCACCTGTGCGCGGATGCGCGCCACCGCCTCGCCCACGTAGTCGGGCATGTTCCAGTCGCCGCGGCAGCCGCAGATGTCGCGCACGAAGCGCGCGAGGATGCGCGCGCCCTGCACCGTGTGCGTCACCTCGGGATGGAACTGCACGCCATAGTAGCCGCGCGCCTCGTCGGCCATCGCCGCGATCGGGCAGGCAGGCGTGGACGCGATCGTCCGAAACTGCGGCGGAAGGCCGATCACCTTGTCGCCGTGGCTCATCCACACGCGCAGCATCGCGTGCCCATCGGCAGAGCGGAAATCCTCGATGCCGTCCAGCAGCCGCGAGGTTCCCTGCGTGCGCACTTCGGCGTAGCCGAATTCGCGTACCTTGCCCGGCTCGACGCGACCGCCGAGCTGCGCGGCCATCGCCTGCATGCCATAGCAGATGCCGAGCACCGGCACGCCCGCTGAGAACACCGCCTCTGGAACACGCAGCGCGCCAGGGTCGTATACCGAGAAGTGGCTGCCCGAAAGAATGATGCCGCGCAGGCGCCCGTCGGCGGCGAACTCCCGGACGAACGTGTCGCCGGCATCCGCGGGATGAATCTCGCAATACACCCTCGCTTCGCGCACCCGGCGCGCGATCAGCTGCGTGTACTGGGCGCCGAAGTCGAGGATCAGGACCTTGTCGTGCAACGCCCTACTCGACCCGGTAGTTCGGCGCTTCCTTGACGATCTGCACGTCGTGCACGTGCGATTCGCGCATGCCGGCAGCGGTGATCTCCACGAACTGCGCCTTGCGGCGCAGCTCTTCCAAGCTCGCGCAGCCGGTGTAGCCGAGGCATGCCCGCAGTCCGCCGAGAAGCTGCTGAATCACCCAGACGACGCTTCCCTTGTATGGCACCCGCCCCTCCACTCCCTCGGGAACGAGCTTCTCCACGTTCATGTCCGAGTCCTGGAAATAACGGTCGGCGGCACCGCGCTGCATCGCACCAAGCGAGCCCATGCCGCGGTACGCCTTGTAGGATCGCCCCTGGTAGAGCTCGATGTCGCCCGGCGCCTCGTCGGTGCCGGCAAACAGCGATCCCAGCATGACGGCGTGCGCACCGGCAGCGAGCGCCTTGGCGATGTCGCCGGAATAGCGCACGCCGCCGTCGGCGATCAGCGGGACACCGGTGCCGGCAAGGGCCTCGGCGACGTCCGCGATCGCGGTGATCTGCGGGACGCCGACGCCGGCGACGATGCGCGTGGTGCAGATCGAGCCTGGTCCGATGCCGACCTTCACCGCGTCGGCGCCGTGGTCCACGAGTGCACGCGCGCCTTCGCCGGTACCGATGTTGCCCCCGATCACCTGGATGTCGGGGTAGCGTGTCTTGATCCACTTCACGCGCTCGAGCACGCCCTGTGCGTGCCCGTGGGCGGTGTCCACCACCAGCACGTCTACGCCCGCCTCGACCAGCGCCGCGACCCGCTCTTCGGTTCCCTCGCCGACGCCGACGGCGGCGCCGACGCGCAGCTTGCCCTGCGCATCCTTGCAGGCGTTCGGATGCTCGGATTCCTTGAGGATGTCCTTCACCGTGACGAGACCGCGCAGGCGGAAATCCTCGTCCACCACGAGCACGCGCTCCAGACGGTGGCGGTGCATCGCCTGCATCGCCTCCTCGCGGCTCGCGCCTTCGCGCACGGTGACCAGACGCGATTGCGGCGTCATCACCTCGCGCACTGGCTGATCGAGGCGTGTCTCGAAGCGCAGGTCACGGTTGGTGACGATGCCGACCACGCGGCCGTCCTTCACCACCGGAAATCCGGAGATGCGGTGCTGGCGCTGGAGCGCCAACACCTCGCGCACGCTCATCTCCGGCGATACCGTCATCGGGTCGCGCAGCACGCCGGCTTCGAACCGTTTCACCTTCGCGACCTCGGCCGCCTGCGCCGCAGGCGGCAGATTCTTGTGGACGATGCCGATGCCACCTTCCTGCGCGAGTGCGATCGCGAGGCGCGCTTCGGTCACCGTATCCATCGCCGCCGAAACGAGCGGAATGTTGAGCTCGAGCCCGCGCGTGAGGCGTGTCTTGAGCGAGACTTCGCGCGGCAGCACGCGCGAGTGGGCGGGGACGAGGAGGACATCGTCGAAGGTCAGCGCCTTCCGGATCGCCCGCATGATCTGCCTTGCGTCCAAAAACACATTATACGCAGCCAGGAGTTTGACGCGCCCGCGAAAAGCCGCTAGGTTGACGCAATGGCTGTAGGGATCCGAGTCGGGAATTTCCGACATGCGATTCGGTGCGCGGTCCCGTTCGGTGTCGCGCTCGCGTGCGCC
>Ga0308420_1000113_pt1:5000-32738 | contig 32738 bp, 27 predicted proteins | sample HotsprSampleMS55_FD_203802 | JGI IMG/M metagenome (GOLD analysis project Ga0308420, IMG submission 203802) | Hot spring phototrophic mat microbial communities from Mushroom Spring, Yellowstone National Park, Wyoming, United States - 20090730_MS55 ... | reverse complement strand
TCACACGACGTTCATGCGGGAAGTGGGCGGAGGGCCTTTTGCGGGTGGCGGTAACGGTCAGAATGTGACCTTTGTGGCCCTGCCGCCCTTGGGTCACCCGCTCGCGCCGATCCTGTCCTATTGGCTGGACAATCACATGTTCGTGGCCTCCACCTTGATCGGCTTTACCGTGATGCAACGCTACCCGCGCCTGAAAGTAATAGTGGCGCACGGTAAGGCGTCCTGGATGGAAGAGGTGTTGGAGAAGATGGAAGCCTCCACCCTGACCGTGCCCCTCCTGCACTACTATCCCGTGCGGACGGACGTGGAGGAGATGTGGAAAGAAGGGCACGTGCTGCTGGGGTTTGACGCTGAGGAGCGGCTGATTCAGAAACTGCCCCACACCTTCGCGGACAAAGTCGTGTGGGGCTCGCGCTACCCACACCAGGATACCACCAGTGCGTGGGACGCTATAACCACGCTGATGCAGGCGCACGTGGATGAAGCGACTATCGCTTGCATGCTGGGTAGAAATGCGGCCGCTCAGTTTGGCGTGCAACTGCTGCAAGCTGTGTAGACCTAGGGGGAGGTAGCGAGCAGAAGAAGGAGAGGGCTATGAGTCGTTGGCTAGACCCGGAATTGGCGCCTCCCCTTGAGGCTTGGCTAAAGGCGACGAACGGTGGGATTAATCTGCACGATATTCCGGCGGCGCGGAGGATGATGGATGAGCTGGCCGCCGCCCAGATGGCCAAAGCCCCCCCCATCGAGGGCGTCCATACTGAAGATCGGTGGGTACCTGGTCCTGCTGGTGCCCCTGAGGTCTTCGTGCGTATCTATCAACCGACGGATCGGCCTGACACCTTGCCTGCCCTGCTATGGATACATGGCGGTGGCTATGTCCTGGGCAGCGTCGAACGAGACGATTTGTTGGCCAAGCATTTGGCCAAGGTGGCGCAGTGCGTGGTGGTGTCGGTCGAGTACCGGCTCGCCCCTGAACACCCCTTCCCTGCTCCTATTGAGGATTGCTATGCCGCGCTCAAGTGGCTGTCGGCCCAGAGCGCCGAACTCGGTGTGAACAGGTCACGCATCGCTGTCGGTGGGGCGAGTGCGGGCGGGGGACTCGCGGCGGGCCTCGCCCTGTTGGCGCGGGATCGGGCTGAGATAGAGCTGACCTTTCAGCTGCTCATCTACCCCATGATCGACGACCGCAACGTCGCCCCCCCTAGCGCCACAGTCCCCGACACCTTGGTGTGGACGCGGGAGAATAACCTGATGGGCTGGAGGGCTTACCTCGGGCGAGAGCCCGGCGGGGCAGACGTATCTTGTTATGCCGCCGCTGCTCGCGCAACTGACCTGAGGGGCTTGCCGCCAGCGTATATTCCGGTGGGCGATCTCGACTTGTTCTTGGACGAGAACATTGCCTACGCGCAGCGTTTGATGGCAGCTGGGGTGCCGACCGAGCTCCATGTCTATCCGGGCGCTTTTCACGGCTTCAACGGGTTCGTCCCGGGTGCAGACATCTCGCGACGCTTTAATGCCGATCGCGACAGCGTGCTCAAGCGCATGCTCCACCGCTAAGTCCGAGTCCGGGTCGGGCTGCGGGTTTCTTCTCGCAGCTACCAATCGACGTGGTGGATCGGCCGATGGCCGAAGTTGAAGGTGCAAACACGAAGACAGAGGGGCTACCATGCAGCAGGGTATTCTCTCAGGGTTGCGTGTGATCGATTGTGGCACTTACGTCGCTGGGCCGGCCTCAACGACGATCATGTCGGATTTTGGGGCTGAGGTGATAAAGATTGAACGACCGCAAGGCGGGGACTTGTATCGCTTCATGGCCGATCAGCCGGGATTTGCCAAAGCCGAGCTCAATTGGCCCTGGGTGCTGACGAATCGCAACAAGAAGAGCGTTGCCCTCGACCTTAGTTCACCCCGAGGACGAGAAGTGCTCGTCCGTTTGGTCAAGACGGTAGATGTGTTTGTCACCAACTATCAACACACCCTGCTGGAAAGATTCCAGCTGACCTGGGAGCAGCTCCGCCAGGAAAATGAGCGCCTTATCTATGCGCACCTGACCGGCTACGGCGATACGGGTGAAGATGCTGACGCGCCGGCGTATGACGCGTTGGCGTATTGGGCACGATCGGGCCTGATGATGAGTGTCGTGGGCATGGACGGCACGCCTGGCGGGCCCCGGCCGGGGATGGGCGATCACCCTACCGCTGTGTCCCTCTTTGGTGCGATCATGCTCGGACTGTATCATCGCGAGCGCACCGGTCGGGGGATCAAGGTGGGGACATCGCTGTTGGCGAGTGGAGCCTGGGCGAACGCGTGCGACCTGCAAGCCAAGTTCTGTAACGCCCACTTTCCCCAACGCGGAGCAGATGGCACTCCGCCGAATCCGCTAACGGCGGGATATCTGAGCCGCGACGGCAAGGCATTCATGGTCGTGCTGCTCGATCCGGACAAGGAGTTTCCGGCTCTCTGCCGCGCCTTGGGTCAGGAAGAGCTGGCGACGAATCCCTTATTTGCTACTACGGAGGCCAGGGTTACACATGCGGCTGCGTTGTTTGCACTCCTCCAATCGCAGTTCGAAATGCGCGATCTCGCCGAGTGGCGTGTCCTCTTCAAGGAGGCTGACATCAAGTGGGCGCCGTTGCCGAAACTGGACGAGGTCGTGGAAGATCCGCAGATGTGGGCGGCCGGTGCGTTTATTGACTTCGACTACCCTGGTTATGGCAAACTGACGACCGTGAACAGTCCTATCTTTACCCCTGCCTGCGAGAAGCGACTGCCGACACCTGCGCCACAGCTTGGGGCGCATACGAAGGAGGTGTTGCGCGCTCTTGGTTATGCCGAGGAGGCGATCACGGCACTCGTGCGTGATGGGGTGGTGGCGGTGAGCGACTCGGTCAGCTAACGCGAAATCTCTCAGATGAGTCCCGCGCTGGTGCACATCCCCGCTACCCGCGGCCGCGTTCGTGCAAGGAAATTCCCCTCTTCTGCCACCGAGGAACTGTAAGAGCCAAATCTGTTCTCGTAAGCCGATAGTTCAAGAGACAGCGCCGTAGCCTGCAAGAGCCCCTTCTCGCTTTCTGCCTTTCTGCTTTCGATGCTGCACTATGCCGCTCCCAGTACCCGGCTGGCCTTCTGCACGTCACGTGGCTTCACCCACAAAATCGCCGCATACCGTCCCTCTCCGGCTGCCACGGCATCGCAGGCAGTGATGTTGATTTTGGCATCCGCGAGTTTCGTGACCAACTCTGCGAGCGCACCTGGTCGATCCTCTCCTTGAATCAGGAATCCAGTCTTGGGGCCTACGAGCTTGAGTTTGGCTTTTTTTGCCACAGCCCGCAGTGCAGCGGGATCCTCCGGGATGAGGTCTAGTTGGGCTCGTCGGCCGTGAGGAAAACCTGAGTAGGCAAGCAGGTTTACTCCCGCTTCCTTGAGCAGAGTGAGGAGCTTTGCCCCTTCTCCTGGTTTATCGGCAACTTCGGTGTAAAAGTATTGCACGCGCTTGACCGTCTCTGCCATTGCTCCTCCTTACTAGCTTCTTCTTTATGCTCTGTGCCCCTCGCATACACTCTGCACCGGTCGTTAGCAATGCCCCGCCCGGCACCTGCACGCGGTATCGAGGATGGAGCTGCCCTGCGCCTTGGGAGGTGTAACCATAGGAAGCCACGCCGATCACGCGGTTGAGTCCGGTGTCAGTGCCCCCCCTCTGTCCGGTGGGCAGCGCAGCAGCAGGCGTCTTCCTGAGGCTTTTCTGACGCTAAAAAGGCGCTCAGTCACGTGTGGTTTCCTTGGTCATCGGAGGTGCGTGTTAGAGTGTTAGAGATAGGGGATGATCTCTTGGGCTAGTAGCTCCAGGTGATCGAGTTCATCAAAAACGGGATTGAGTAGCAAATGTTGTGCACCCGCCCGCACCAGCTCTCCGAGTTTTTCCAGACACTCAGTGCGAGTGCCCCAGATCGAAACCCGGGTCGCCCAGGCGGCGTTCTTGTAGCGTAGGGCAAACCACTCGCGCAGGCGCCGTTCGGCGCGGTTGCGGTCCTGGTCTATAGCGATATAGACCCGTTTTGAGATGGGGAAAGTGGCCGGATCGCGCCGGGCTTCATCCAGAAAGCGGCGCACGAGTTCAATTTGCTTGGCAAAGTCTGCCGTAGAAGATATCCCGGCTCCCATCCAGCCATCACCATGGCGCACGGCACGTTTGAGCGCCACGGGTTCGCGTGCCCCAAACCAGATGGGCGGATGGGGCTGTTGCACGGGTTTGGGTTCCATGGCCACGTTTTCAAACCGCCAAAAGGTCCCTTGCACCGTTGCCTGTGATTGTGTCCACAGCGCTTTCATGACCTGGAGACCTTCGAGAAAGCGGCGCGGCCGCTGCTCGCTCGGTAAGCCAAAGAGCGACTCGGGTACATGGCCACCAATCCCCACGCCCACAATAAGGCGTCCCTGGCTTAATTGATCGAGGCTGGATAAACTCTTGGCCAGTTGTACGGGATTGCGTAACACCGTGAGTAGCACTGAGACCCCGAGGCGCAGTTTCGTGGTCAGTGCCGCGGTGTAGGTCAGTAAACTGACCGGCTCCAGAATCGGGTAGTCCCCGAGGATTTGTTCCTGTACCCAAAGGCTGTCGTATGGCAGCGCCTCCGCTCGTTGCACGAACTGCCGGATGAGCTGGAGATCGATGGGCGTAGTGGCAAAGGTTTGGGGAATGGCGATCCCACAGGCTATGCGTCCGTTTGGCATGGTCCCTCCCTTTCGTCACCGTTGTGCGCAAAGTTTGGCTACCAGAGGCGGGGCATGACCTGGCTTGGTCCCACAGCCGTCTGGTCGAACTATCCCTGAGCTGGAGGCCGACTCAGTCCTGCCTGCGCTTCTTTGGCGGTGGTGCGCAAGGGTGCTGGGTAGGGGTGGCCTTCAGTGCAAGCGTGTGTCCATGTTCATCCCGTTGGATGTAGCAGTGGAGAGTCCACTCGCGCTCGGTCACCTGCAAGACGAGGCGATCGATTCCTTCAGATCGCACTGGGTAGTTCGGGTGCATATGTTCTCCTCTGCAGGCGAGACACAAACCGCGCGGTCTAGACGAAGGCCGCAGCCACCCTGCCAACACCAACAAACAGCGTTTCCCACCGATCCCCTTTGGTGATAGGCACGGGACGTGTCATCGAGCCAGTTAAAATCCGTTGTCCGGCCTCTAGGGCTAGGCCATACTGCGCCAGATGGTTGGCTAAGGCAGCAATAGAGAGAAGCTGATCGTCGATCACTTCTTGTCCTTTGACCTTTTGTGTGACCTCACCGTTCTTTCGCATCTCGGCGATGATAGCTGCGAGGTCAAGTGCTCTAGGATACGGAGTAATTTCCCCTCCAACTACATAGCCCCATTGGGCTACGTTATCGGCTACAACCAAGGGAACGTCGCTCGCCATTTCGCTACGCATCTCGGCGATTTCGAAGGCGGGTGCCACTGCTGCAACAGCGTCCAAGACTTGCTCTCGTGTGACCCCTGGCCCATGCAGGCGCTCCCCTACGGTGATACACAGTTCGGACTCGATTAATGGCTTGGTCAGCTGGGCATGCTGAAAGGTGTGGTTATCCGGGAAGCAGCGACTGGCGAGCAGATAGCCGTAGAGTGGCTCCTGCACGCCCAGCATCTGCCGGGCAGTCGGGGACGTGCCTCCGATCTTCCACCCAGCATGCTTCTCCCCAGTTGCGACCCAACGGGCTAGAACCTCGAGTTGCACCTGATACGCCTCTGTCAAAGTTAATTGTTGCCGCAGCCTTGCGGGCGGATGGGCTCCGCTTTGCAGAGATTGCCAGAGAATCTCAGCGGCCTCGTCGACTTTCATCATGTGGGCTCCTTGTACAATGACAGCACCGCTGCCGTCCATATCAAGACCGATAGCATTAGTAAACCCGCCCGAGGGCGGCGCCAGCACTTCTTCTTTTCTGAGGAGCTGGGGAAAGGCATTGACATGCCGATATATATCGGTATATCACTCGTTGAAACGACAGGTTTATGGAATGGAAGCTGAATCTCGAGAAGGCTGGCGCGAGGCCTAAGTATCAGCACCTGGTCGACTTTATCACGCAAGCGGTGGCCTCCGGTCGGCTGCAGCCAGGTGACCGGATACCTTCGGTGGCCGACTTGGTGAAGAAGCTGCGAGTGAACAAGGTGACCGTTGTCCGCGCGTTTCGCGAACTTGAACAGCGCGGTCTTATCGCTTCCCAGGTTGGCCGGGGATCTTTCGTAACCGGGGCCCCTGCGCACGGCCGTCAAGAGCGGGAAGAACTCCGCTCTTCTGCAGTTGGAGCTAGTGCGTTGACGCCATCAAGACCGGAGGTGACGCAATTAGTGCGTCGGCTGCGAGACAGGTACGTTGTCGAAGTCATGCAACTCCTCGCAGTTGAGCCACGAAAGCCCGGCATTGATTTGCGCGCAGGGATCCCACCCGAGTCTGGCGTTCCCCGAGATTTGCTGGAGCGGGTGGCTCAGCAGGTTTGCCAGCATAACATCGAGCGGCTGTACGGGTATGCATATCTCGGACTGCCAGAATTGCGCGACTCGTTGGCTACCTGGCTGGACTCGCGCGGGTACCATATCAAACCGGAGCAGATCCTCATTACCAACGGTTCGCAGCAAGCACTGTCTTTACTATCTGCTTGGGCTCTGGACGACCGGCGTAGTATCGTGTGTGAAACTCCCACCTTTATCGGCGTTCCGCGCTTGTTTGCACAAACCGGCCATTTGATCGAGAGCGTTCCTTGGGTTGGTCAGGAGCTGTGGACAGACAAAGTCACCCATCTGACCAAATCACGGCGGTGCCTGATCTACTGTTGTCCCGAGTTCCACAACCCCACGGGGCAGTGTCTGAGCATTGACAGCCGCCTGTCACTTGCCGAGTTGGCGGTTCAATCGGATACCATCGTCGTCGTCGACGATATTTTTCGCGACTTACGCTTCACAGGGGAAGAATTGCCTAGCCTATACGAGTATCTGCCGCCGTCGCGGCGCATCCTGGTCGGTTCCTTTTCCAAATCCTTGATGCCAGGACTGCGGGTCGGGTTCCTGGTGGCTGACCGTCCACTCATTGAAGAGCTGGCACCCATCCAGCGGTGGATGGATCTCGGCGGCCCACCACTGATGCAGGCGATCCTGGCCTGCTTTCTCAATCATGGCTACGCAGAGCATTTGGCATCGATACGGGCTCACTACCGTGAGCGGTGTGAGGTGATATGTCAGGCGCTTGAGCGGCATATGCCAGAAGGGGTGGTATTTACCCGTCCCGAAGGGGGGTTTCACCTCTGGGTGCAGATGCCGGTTGGGTTTTCGTCTGTTCAGGTTTACCTACAAGCTCTCGAGCGCGGCGTGGCAATCTATCCGGGCTCCGCACACGACATCGATGGACAGTATTTGCACTGTTTCCGTCTGAGCTACGGGTGTGCTTCACCGGAGGAGATCCAGCGTGGTGTAGAGGTTGTTGCGCAAGTCGTTCGAGACACTCTCAAGCGAGGACCTGCTGAGCCTGCAGCCACAGGCGTTGGCTTACCGATGTAGTTTTGCCGGGAGGCTCGTTCAGGTATTCTTGGGTCTGGGAAAAACATCCGGCGTGCGCAGGCGCGCGCAATCCGTAGGAGGCAGACATGGAGATTGGGACGCTGCGTGTAAAAACTGGGCTGGCCGAGATGCTGAAGGGCGGAGTGATCATGGACGTGACCACGGCCGAGCAAGCCAAGATTGCCGAGGACGCCGGGGCTGTAGCCGTTATGGCTCTGGAGCGGGTGCCGGCAGATATCCGGGCTCAGGGGGGGGTAGCCCGCATGGCCTCGGTGAAGAAGATCAAGGAAATTATGGCCGCAGTGACGATCCCCGTCATGGCGAAGTGCCGCATCGGCCACTTTGTCGAGGCGCAAATCCTCGAGGCTATTGGGGTTGATTATATTGACGAGTCCGAAGTGCTGACCCCGGCAGACGAGCACCATCACGTGGACAAGTTTGCCTTCAAGGTGCCATTCGTCTGCGGCGCGCGCGATTTAGGTGAGGCGCTCCGCCGCATTGGGGAAGGCGCGGCCATGATCCGCACAAAGGGCGAAGCCGGCTCCGGGAATATTGTGGAGGCCGTGCGCCACATGCGGAAAGTCACCAGCCAGATCAGGCAGCTGACTACGCTCGGGTCGGAGGAGCTGATGGCCGCGGCCAAGGAACTTGCGGCGCCGTATGAGCTGGTGCGCTGGGTGGCGCAGAACGGCCGGTTGCCGGTGCCGAACTTCGCCGCTGGCGGGATTGCGACACCTGCGGATGCCGCGCTCATGATGCAGCTCGGTGCCGAGGCGGTCTTTGTCGGCTCGGGGATTTTCAAATCGTCGGATCCGGAGAAACGTGCCAAAGCCATTGTGCAAGCGACGACTCACTACAAAGATCCGGGCATCTTGGCAAAGATCTGCGAAGAGCTGGGCGAGGGCGAGGCTATGCGTGGGCTTGATACCTCGAAGCTCCCTGAGACGGAGTTACTCCAGACCCGGGGGTGGTAGACGTGAAAATTGGCGTCTTGGCGCTCCAGGGCGATTTCGCCCTGCACCGGCAGGCACTGAGCCGGATCGGTGTTGAATCCACTGAAGTGCGGACTCCGGGCCAGCTTGCAGCCGTGGATGGCCTGATCATCCCAGGCGGTGAAAGCACGACCCTACTCAAGCTCATGGAGGCCGGCGGGTTCATCCAAGAGTTACAGCGGTGGCACGCAGACAGGCGACCGATCTTCGGCACCTGTGCCGGGCTCATTGTACTCGCACGCGAGGTGTTGAACCCGCGGCAGTTCTCGCTCGGTTTCATCGACATCGTGGTCGAGCGCAACGCCTATGGTCGACAGAAAGAGTCCTTTGAGACAGCAGGTGAGGTGGCGCTGGCAGGGGAGCAGAAAACCATTCCTATGGTGTTCATCCGCGCCCCACGGATCCGCCGCGTCGGCCCTGCCGTGATGTCACTCGCCGCGCATCATAACGAGTGCGTGATGGCACAGGAGGCGTCGGTGTTAGTCACGACGTTCCACCCCGAGCTGACCGATGATCCTACGATTCACCGCTACTTCTGCCGTATGGTTGAGACATGCCAACGCTAGGTGGCGAGGTGGACAGTGACAGCTTGATCCGGGTATCGGTTGGTAGTGAAGCTACAGAGAATCTTGTGGAGGATTTTGCCCAGGCACTAAAGGCGTAGGAGAAGCGCTCGGTATGCTGCGTGCCCTGCTGACAACTGTACATCCCTTATGGTAACATCCCAGCGCCCGCGATTCGTATTCCGCCACAAAGGAGGAGCAGGATGAAGTTCGGCGTCTTCTACGAGTTGTCGGTACCGCGCCCCTGGGACCGCGAGGCCGAGCGCAAAGTGTATCTCAACGCCCTGGAACAGGTACGCCTCGCCGATGAGCTGGGCTTTACGTACGTCTGGGCTGTCGAGCACCACTTTCTCGAAGAATATTCGCACTGCTCGGCACCAGAAGTGTATCTCACCGCCTGTGCTGTACAGACGAAAAAGATCCGCGTGGGCCACGGGATCGTCATCTGCGTGCCGGAGTTTAACCACCCGGTCCGCATCGCCGAGCGGGCGGCGGCGCTGGATATTATCTCTGGCGGGCGTTTAGAGTTCGGCACCGGGCGGTCTGCGACGTGGACGGAGCTGGGTGGCTTCCGCGCCGATCCTGACGAGACGAAAAAGAGCTGGGACGAGTTCATCCACTGCATCCCGCAGATGTGGATGCAAGAACGCTTCAGCTACGAAGGGCGCTACTTTTCGATGCCTTCACGCGCTGTGTTGCCCAAACCCTATCAGAAACCGCATCCACCCCTGTGGGTTGCCGTTACCACTCCTGGCACCGAGCTTGACGCTGCCGACCGTGGCTTGGGGTGTCTGGGAGTGACCTTTGCATCGTTTGCCGAACAGGAGGCGAAGGTGAAGGAATACCGCCGCCGTATCAAAAGCTGCAATCCGGTCGGCGCGTTTGTCAACGAGCAGACGAGCACGGTGAATTTTCTCTACTGCCACGAGGACGACGAGGTGGGCGTCAAGATCGGCCAACGCTTGCTTGGGACGTTCAACTATCTCGCAGCGCAAATAGGTATGGCGCGAGAGATGTATCCCACCAAGTCGTATCCGACCGCGGGGTTGCTGCCCGCCTTGCGACGGCAGGCGTCTGGCCCTGGGGACGGGAGCAGACTCCCCCAAGGGATTGCTATCGGCAACCCCGAGCGCATCATCCGGGAGCTCAAGAAGTGGGAAGCGATCGGTGTCGATACGGTCAATTTTCTCCTGAACGCTGCCGAGATCATCCCGCAGGAAGAAGTATTGCGCAGTCTGCGTCTGTTTGCCAAGGAAGTGATGCCGGCTTTTGCTGACACACAACCGGCCCAGGCGGCTGTAGGGGGAGGGCGCTAATGCCAAAGTCGGGCAAGCAACACGTGCAGAGTCTGCTCCCACGGATGCCGGTGTTGCAGGGGTTTGACACCGAGCCGTGGGACTTGCGGCAAGCCGAGGTTCTCCAGGCGATCTTCGAGATCGCCGAGGAGCCGGCCGAATCCCTCCTCCCACCAGCGCTGCATCCGAGCATTCCCCCTTATGCGACCTTCTCTTTTGCAACTTTCCCCGACAGTCCAGTAGGGCGGTTCGCATTAGCACAGGTACGCGTGGTCGGCCGGGCTGGTGTGCGTCCGCGGGGTTATTTGCTTGGTGCCTACACCACTACCGAGCAGGCTGCAGTCGCACTACGCACGCGTTGGGGGTTTGCTCTCGAGCAGGGGGAGATCACCATCGATCAGCGCCACGACCGTATCACTGGCCAGGTCCGCCAGGGCGGGGACGTTATTCTGCGCCTCGAGTTGGAGAACCCCGAGCAAATCTCTGGTGCCGACGTCACGTTCCTCGACAGCCTCCACCTCGTGCGGGTACAGCAAGACGGCGGCGAAAGGCCGCTATTGATTCAGGTCGATCCAGAGTATGTATTTCACTCTGCCCAGCGTGGGCGCCCCCGTTTGTCTGTCTTCCGGGGCGCCGCTTGGGGAGCGGATAGTCGCTTGCAGTGCACCAACCCGGTCAGTGCGGTCTTTGTTCGCTGCGACACCGATCTCCCCAAATTACGGTTTGCGCTGGATCCGCTTGTGGAAGGCGCACGTGGGCGTGTGCAACTCGGCACCATAGGCTGATTCCCCTATACTCCCTTGGCTGATGTTTCCGTGGGCTTCTTGCCTAACCGCCGGTGTGTCACACAGACCGGTGGGGTGTCTTTGGCGGAGAGCCCTGCACACCTCTCCCAGCGCGAGAGCACGCGAGTCGGCAGGCGACAAGTATGTCCCTCAGGGACTCTCGTCCTCCAGATTAAGTGGAGGAAAATCTGCCAAAGTCAAGTTGTCGAGGCGCCGCATCTGCGCACGGCCGTCTTCCCCCACGTCACAGTAGAGTTCCAACCGATTCCCTGCTGGATCACAGAAGTAGATACTTTTCGTCACCCCGTGATCCACCGCTCGGACAATTGCCACTCCATGCTGCTGTAAGGTTCGGTAACACTCCTTGAGCGCGGCAAAGTCCTTCACCTGCAACGCCACATGATGCAGCCCGACCTGGTCCGCCTTAGGCTCGTCTGCGTGCGGGGGGACTTCTAACACGGCGAGGTCGTGGTGTTGTTCGCCCAACGAGAAGAAAACCCCTCGGGGTTGCGCGAGACGTGCAACCACCTCAAAGCCCAACACCTGCGTATAGAACCGCTCCGCTTGTTCGACGTCGCGCACCTTGAGGACAACATGGCCGACTTTTTGGGGACGAATCATGGCTTTCCCTCCTTTGCTGTACCACCCTGCGGGTGGCTGTATCGTGCGCTATACCAAATGGAAGAAATCCACAGCGTTGCCAGCCCAGATCCGCTGTCGCTCGGCTTGCGGGACATCCACGTAGATCGCCTCGACGGCGGAGCGACTGCGCGGCCACTCGCACTCGATGTGTGGGAAGTCGGTGGCAAGCATGATCCGTTCCACACCGATCTGGTGCCACCGCACAGTAATCCTCGGCTAGCCAGTCGTTGTAAGCACGGATGACCGCTTTGTACACCTCGTCGTGACTGATGTTGCGCCACACAACAGGGCCGGCCAGCATGGCCGGGAATAGAACCTCAGCATCGAGGCCGTCCATCTCTTGCTCCCGCACCCGCCTCCGGCCTGCTGCGCCGTCTCGCGCGGGAGCACGGCATGCTTTATGCCGACCAGCGTTCGATATCGAAACCACTGTGCTGGGGTCCACTGTGCAGGCGGCTCTTTTTCATGTGGCGCACGCCGCCGCTAAGCTTGAGAGCGCCACTTGGCGGCGTCCCTCGCGGATATCGTTTCGGTCAAACCCGTTGGTGAGATATCCGAACGAGATCCCCCTTGCAGGATCGGCCCACCCAGTCTGTCCACCGAACCCGGGATGTCCAAAAGCCTCCGGCGAATTGGTGCGTCCGAAACCGCGCATATTGGCCCGTCCGTCGCCGCCGGCCACCGCAATCCCTAAAGCGCGGTAGGCAAAGTGACCCAAGTACGGGTCTCTGAGGTCGCCAGTGCGGATACGGCGTGCTTCCCGGAGCATGTCGGGCTGCCAGATCGGCGTCCCGTCGTAAGCGCGGCCGTCGTTCAGCAAGGCTTGGTAGAAGAGGGCGATGTCACCAGCGGTGGTGATACCGCCAGCCGAGGGCGACCCCGCCTCTCTGGTGACGAGTTCGTTCAGTTCCAGCACTCCCTCTTCGCTGATCGCGGTAACGCCGGCGCGAGGAGGTTTCAAACCCATTTTCTCGTACTCCGCAGCGCTCAGAGGCTCCCCCACCCATACAAGATCTGCCACCCGCTCATTCTCGGCAGCAGAGATCCCAACCCGTAAGTCCGGCAGGCCTAGGGGCTTGGCGATCCGCGTGCGTACGAAGTCGCGGAAATCCTGGCCGCTGATGTATTCGATGATGGCGGCGATCGGCCAGAAGTTCGCGGAGATATGGTAGACGAATTTTTCACCCGGCCGATGGTCCAACCGCCATTGGGCGAAACGCTCCAGCCGTCGTCGGCGGTCGCTCCATTCTTTTTGCCAGTGCGGCGCGTAGGGAATCGCTGACGTGTGGATCAAGCAGTGCTCTACCGTCACGGCGTCTTTGCCGTTTGTACCGAATTCTGGTACAAAGCGGGCAACCGGATCATCCAAACGTAGCTTGCCCTCCTGGAGCAAGAGCCACACCGCTGCCGAGGTGATGGCCTTGGTGGCAGACATGATCACGAAAAAGGTCTCGTTGGTGGCCGGCTTTTCCACCCCACCTTGGATGGCGCGACCGAAGGTGCGCATCGCGCCGATCTTACCGTGGCGGGCGATCGCCACTTGACACGCAGGCAGTATCCCTTCCTTGACATCACGCTCGGCACGCTCAAGCAGTGCCTGTACTTTCTGCGCGTCCAGACCAACTTCCTCAGGGCTGTTGGCAAAAAAATGTGCTGCCGGCATTTCCCTGTCCCTCCTTCAACACGAGCGGTAGCGTTGAGGCATATGGTGCTCTGCCTGGCGTTCGTTCAGAGGCATTATTCGGTCCTCCCCGCGCATTTGTCAATTGCAACCACTGCAGCCTGCAGGTCGTGCGGGTCAACGACAGGGAAAAGGATAGCCATAAGGAGAAGCCGGGTAGGTCCTAGAGTCTGCAGCTCATCCGACAAGGAAACGATCAGCTGCTAGCTGCTAATTGCCTTGGGCCAGCATATCACCGTGAGCCTTGTGCAGCTGGGTTCCCAGAAAGACTGAAAAGGAGTACAGCCAATAGGATAGCAATGATCAAGCGACCATTTCCCCTTGACCATGCGGTCCAGGAGCACGATACGGCAGTTCGTGCTTGGGTCTTTGCAAGATTAGACCGCATGGGTGTCAGTATACGAAGTTGCCATGAAGCAGAACAGCTGATTAGGCGCCCGTACCGCTTGCTAGTTCCTTGCTGCCGTGCGGTGCGCAAGGGTATTCCTTCACGTTGCGAGAGAGGGTTTTCTCTCGTTTGTGTGGGCGCTCGCCTCTACGGATTTCGTCAGGATATAATCGCAGTCCCGCGTGGGCAGGCATTAGAGTGGAGCTGGGGTAGCTGCTTTGGTCTCACGTGCGCCCGCGGGTCCGCTAAGGAGGGCTCATGAGGTGGCCAATACGTTATAACATCATTGGGCTGCTGTTCTGCAGTACGGTCATCAATTATATCGACCGTGTCAATATCTCGGTGGCCGCGCCGGTCATTATGCAGGAAACCGGCTGGGACAAGGCACGTTTTGGCCTGGTTTTTTCCGCTTTCCTCATTGGCTATGCGCTGTTACAGATTCCCGGAGGGGTAATTGCCGACCGGTGGAGCGCGCGCAAAGTATTGGCGGCAGCGTTCTGCGGCTTCTCGCTCTTCACGGCGTTGACTCCGCTAGGGCAGTCGATCTTCGGCGTCATGCTCGCCATGCGTTTTTTAGTTGGCGCGTTCGAGTCCGTGACGATGCCGGCCTTGACCTCCCTGAACTCGCACTGGATCCCGCGTCCGGAGTTCGGTCGTGCCCAAACACTGAGTCTGTCGGGAATCACGGTGGGGCAGATGGTTGCGTATCCGCTCACAGCGTGGATTGTTCTGCAGGCGTCGTGGCCGATGGTTTTCTACGTCAACGCAGTGTTGGGATTCGTATGGGTGGTCTTCTGGCTGCGGTATGCGACCGATACGCCTGGTGAACATCCTCGCATTGGACCGGAAGAGCGCCACTATATCGAGACGCACCTCCCTCCCAAACCGACGGTTCCTCTGCCCATACACTCCGTTCTTACCAACACCTCCCTTCTCATCCTTTCTCTGAGCTATATGTGTTTCGCCTATGTAGGATGGATGTTTCTCTTCTGGTTTCCTGACTATTTGGTTGAGGGACGTGGATTGTCGCTGGGGATGATGGGAGGGATAGGTGTGCTCATCCACGGAGCTGGCTTTGTGGGCATCCTCACTGGTGGTGCGATTTCGGACTGGCTGTTGCGCACAGGATGGAGTCCACAGGTTGCGCGGGTCCGCTTTGCCGGTCTGGGGGTCGCTCTTTCGTTACCCTTTCTCCTCGGCGCCTCGCTCGTGTCGTCTGCCACAGTATGCGTGGGGATGCTCATTGTGTTCTACTTGTTGTTTGCCAGTGCCATTGCTGGCTATACGACGGTCGCGGTAGAGTTTCATCCCCATTTAGCCGGGTCGATCTTCGGGATGATTAACACTCTAGGGAGTTTCGCTGGAATTTTCGGCCCGATGACAGCCGGTTTCATGCTTGCCCAAAGTGGCGGCGACTGGACCCTCCCGTTTTGGGTCGCCAGCGCCGTCGGTGCGGTTTGTGCGACGATTCTGTTCCTCGTACGCATTCGACCGATCGTGGGGGAGGTACGCCCAACCGCCACTACCGCGGCACGAGATAGGAGCACGATGGCTTGAGGAGAGCGGAATAAGCGGGTGTCTGAGATCGTGGCCCCGTGCGCTGTCAGTGCAGCACCGTCAGACACAAAGATCGCTGGGCAGCCTGCCGCGCCAGACGTTGGTGGGTATCTTGCTAAACGCCGTGTCATCTGGTGATTTCGACGGAGCGTCGGCTGCAGATTCACTTGTCTACAGGTTGAATTGGAAGGTTGCTATGGATCGGCACGTCTCTATCAATCCCTTCGCGGCAACTGGGGGAGTGAGGCTAAAAAGTTTGCTGATTGCGAACCGCGGTGAGGTCGCCATACGGGTCATCCGTGCTGCCGCTGAACTCGGTATGCGCACGGTAGCGGTTTTTGCTGAAGATGATGCCTCCTCCCTCCACGTCCGCACGGCGGATGAAGCGCGCCCGTTGCGCGGCGCCGGCGTGGCAGCGTATCTCGATGGGGAGCAGTTAATTGCAGTGGCGAAAGAGACGGGCTGTGAGGCTATTCATCCGGGCTACGGGTTTCTCAGCGAAAACGCCGAGTTCGCGCGGCGCTGTGTTGAAGCGGGGCTCATCTTCGTCGGGCCGCGCGCGGAGATCCTCGGGCTTTTCGGGAACAAAGGGCAAGCGCGGGTGTTGGCCCAACGCTGCGGGGTGCCGGTGCTGCCGGGCACCTCGGGTCCGACAAGTCTGGAACAAGCGCGAGAATTCCTGGCGTCACTTGGAAGCGATGGTGCCGTGATGCTCAAGGCCATCGCGGGTGGCGGTGGACGCGGCATGCGGGTGGTGTGCCGTGCTGAGGAGCTCGCGGAGGCATATGCGCGCTGTCAGTCTGAAGCACGACAAGCATTCGGCAACGGTGATCTCTATGTCGAGCAGTTGCTTCCTCGTGCCCGGCATATTGAGGTGCAAGTCATCGGGGACGGATCGGGCGAGGTGGTGCACCTCGGCGAGCGTGACTGCAGTATCCAACGGCGGCACCAGAAGCTGGTCGAAATCGCTCCTAGCCCGGGGCTGTCGCCAGGCTTACGCACGCAAGTGACCGAAGCTGCCCTGCGGTTAGCTAAAGCTGTGCGCTACGATAACATCGGCACTTTCGAATTCCTGATCGACGCAGACGCGCCGGGTGATGAGGCGGCGTACGCTTTCATCGAAGCGAATCCCCGCCTGCAGGTCGAACATACTGTGACAGAAGAGGTGGTGGGTATTGATCTCGTCCAGCTGCAACTGAGATTAGCGGCCGGCTATACGCTCACAGAGTTGCAGCTGCGGCAGTCTGACGTACCGACACCGCGTGGGTTTGCGCTGCAGGTCCGTGTCAATATGGAAACCTTGGAGGCGGATGGCACTGTCCGGCCTTCGGGCGGGACGCTCACTGCGTTTGCGGTGCCGTCCGGCCCCGGCGTGCGTGTGGACACGTTCGGCTATGTCGGCTATCGTGTGAGTCTGCACTTCGACTCACTCCTGGCGAAGGTCGTCGGGTACACGACGTCGGCAGACTTTCCCGTTGCGGTGCGCAAGACATACCGTGCCTTGTGTGAGTTCACAATCGCCGGGGTCCAGACCAATAAGCCGTTTCTGCAGCGCTTACTACAGCATCCGGAGTTTGTCGCTGGGCGTCTGTACACCCGCTTCGTAGAAGACCACCTCGCCGAGCTGGTCGTCCCGCCGGACACAGCTCCTCGGCCTCCGGCACTTGATCGCGCCACCATACTACCCCGGGCGGGCGCGAAAGTTGATTCCGTTGACCCGCTCGCCGTGCTCGCTTATGGCAAAGCAGATGAAAGTATGGGTGTGGCGGTTGTTGACCCTGCCCCGTCCCCCCCGGGCAGTGAGATACTCGCTCCGGAGGGAATGCGCGCGATTGCAGCGCCGATACAAGGCACGATCGTCAGTATCGCTGTGTGTGTGGGGGACCTCGTCCGCAAGGGCCAGCAGCTCCTCGTCATGGAAGCCATGAAGATGGAGCACGTCATCCAAGCCGACACGAGTGGGATTGTCCGACAGCTCGCTGTTGCCGCAGGGGATACGGTTTGCGCCGGGCATCTGCTCGCGTTCATCGAGGAGACCGGGGTCGAGGCGCTTGAGACGGGCAAAGAGGAAGGGGTGGACCTTGATTTCATCCGCCCGGATCTCGCTGAAGTGTACCAGCGCCACGCCCTCACTCTTGACGCGGCGCGACCTGAGGCGGTGGCGCGCCGGCGCAAAACCGGGCAACGCACAGCTCGTGAGAATATCGCAGATCTGTGTGATCCTGGCTCGTTCGTCGAATACGGGGCGTTGGCAGTCGCGGCCCAGCGACGGCGTCGCTCCCTCGAGGATCTGATGAAGAACACACCTGCCGACGGCATGGTGACCGGGATTGGCCGGGTGAATGGGCATTTATTCCCTGATGAGAAGGCACGCTGTGTCGTCCTGGCATACGACTATACGGTGCTGGCAGGCACGCAGGGGATGAAGAATCACGAGAAAAAAGACCGTATGATCGACTTGGCGATGCGCTTACGCTTACCGGTGGTGATTTTCACCGAAGGGGGAGGGGGTCGTCCAGGTGACGTGGATTGGCCGAGTCCGGCCGGCCTCAATATTTGGACCTTCCACCATTTCGGCCGGCTCAGTGGTCTCGTCCCGCTGGTCGGGATCAACTCTGGGCGCTGTTTTGCGGGGAATGCGGCACTGCTCGGCTGCTGCGATGTAGTTATCGCCACCGCGAACTCCACTATTGGTATGGGGGGACCGGCTATGATTGAAGGCGGCGGGCTCGGGGTCTTTCGTCCAGAAGAAGTCGGGCCGATGTCCGTGCAAGTGCCGAACGGGGTGGTCGATATCCCTGTGACTGACGAAGCCGAAGCTGTACGCGTGGCGAAGCAGTACCTCTCGTACTTTCAAGGGCCTATTGCGCAGTGGGAATGTGCAGATCAGCGACTCTTGCGAGGGATTATCCCGGAAAATCGCTTGCGGGTGTACAACGTGCGGTCCGTTGTCGAGATCCTTGCGGACACCGGCTCGGTCCTCGAGTTACGCCGCCACTTTGGCCAGGGCATGATCACGGCGCTCATCCGCATCGAAGGTCGCCCGTTAGGGGTGATCGCCAATAACCCCTTCCACCTCTCTGGTGCCATCGACAGCGAGGGGGCAGACAAAGCTGCAAGATTCATGCAGCTGTGCGACGCGTTTGACCTTCCCATCCTGTTTCTCTGTGACACCCCGGGCATGATGGTGGGGCCGGAGGTCGAGAAGACCGCGCTGGTCCGCCATTGCAGCCGCCTGTTTGTCATTGGCTCCAACTTGACAGTGCCGTACTTCACTATCGTCCTGCGCAAGGGCTACGGGCTCGGCGCGCAGGCGATGGCTGGCGGAAGCTTTCGCGCCCCCTGCTTCACAGTGGCATGGCCAACAGGAGAGTTTGGCGGCATGAACTTGGAAGGCGCGGTGAAGTTGGGGTACCGCAGAGAGCTAGAGGCGGTGACCGATCCGGTCGCGCGTAAAGAACTCTTTGAGCAGATGGTGGCGAAAGAGTACCAGCACGGCAAAGCGCTCAATATGGCGTCGCACCTAGAAATTGACGACGTTATCGACCCGGCTGACTCGCGGCAGTGGATTATGAGTGCGCTCCGCGCTGCCCCACCACCCCCATCCCGGACGGGCAAGAAACGGCCATGTGTAGATACCTGGTGAGCTGTACACCCGCACGCCCGCCTCCACTCTGTGAAGCTGACGAGGTCCAACGGATGCACCCCCAAGCTGCGGTTCTCCCTAGCTCCTCCGCTGCAGCCGAGGGCAGACGAGAGAGCAGCCCAGGGTGGCTGCGCCCGCGCAGCCTTACGGTTTCCTCAGCCACCAATAACTACATGCCAAGGCCGCACGCGCCAGCTTTTGACTAACCCATTCTTGACGTAGGGGTCCTGCTGGGCGAAGCGTGTAGGCACTGTAGGGTCATTCGTGCGAAATACCAGTGCAGCACCGTCCACAGGGTCGGCAAAGGCACCCGCCATAATCAGCTCACCTCGCTGGTGAGCCTGCTGGGCCAGTTGCAGGTGTGCTTCCCGATAGAGAGCCCGGCGTTCGATATAGTTTTCGACCACGTCATACAGCAGGATGTAGTACATGTCGCTCCTTCAGGCTTGACAGATCCATCGGCAGTTCCAGATATGTACGCTTGTTCGATCCGGGAACTGCGAGGGCACTCGCCATTCCACCGTGGCGTTCTCTTCCTCATCGTGCCGCTTGCAAGCCAAAGTCGTACTGCACAGTGTAATATGGTCGATCCATCTTCGTGCCGTCCGGTGCGCTACCCGGCTCGTGCCGTACGAAGTCGACGACCAATGACTCTTTCACGCCGAACACGGCGTCGGAGTCAAGATAGGGGTCGCCTTTAACGAACACGTGCGTCGTTACCGGCACAAATCCAGGGGCAGACACGATCGTGTGGATATGTGCTGGCCGGTACGGGTGCCGCCCCAGGCTGAGCAGCATTTGCCCGACCGGGCCGTCGGTGGGAACAGGGTATGACGTGGGTTTAACGGTCCAAAACCAAAAGCGCCCCTGTGCGTCGGCACGAAACTTCCCGCGCAGCCGCAGTCCGTTCAGGTCTGGCCGCTGCACGTCATAGAACCCTTCGGCATCCGCTTGCCAGGTGTCGACTTGCGCCCCGGGGATCGGCTTTCCGTCTGCCGTCAGCACACGCCCAGAAAAAAGCGTCGGCTCACCGGGTAGGCCTTCTGCAAGGTTCGTCCCATTTGGCAGTTCCGGCGCACCAGGCACGTAAAACGGTCCGAGCACGGTCGATTCGGTGGCACCAGGGGCCTGATGATGATTGATCGCGTCCACGAGCATCGAGACACCCAGCGTATCGGACAGCAAGATAAATTCCTGCCGCTTGGCGTCACACTTCTGTCCCACCGCCGTCAGGAATTGAATCCCGGCAAACCACTCTGCCTCGGTTAACTCCACTTCGCGGACGAAGGCGTGGAGGTGGCGCAGTAAACTGGTCATCACCTGTCGCAGGCGCGGGTCCGGCGTGCCAGCGAGCCGTGCGATCACCATGTCCGTCAGATGCGCCGCTGTTACATGAGGCATAACTCCCCCCTTCAGAAAATTCTCGTCAATACGGCTCTACTTTACAATCCGCGCGTGGAATGCTGGGGCACAGCTCTCGTTTCTCTATGGCTGGGTGGTCAGGTATCACTATGACGGCAGCAGCCTTTTCCATCGACGCTTTTTCACGGCCGGCACTGGGCAACGCCGACGTCCGGGAGATCCGGTACTAAAACCGCGCCTTTGGCACCGGCAAGCCCGGAATCTCTACGCGCGTGCGGAAGACGGTTCCCTTGAGCTCGCGCTGCTCATTGTTGGCGGTGACGATATAGAGGTCGCACATGTCTGGTCCGCCGAGCGCGACGCTGGTCACCGTTTTCGCCGGTACTTTCTCCCGCCGGTCGAGCGTCCCGTCCGGCTTGAAGCGCACGATCTCCCCCCGTCCGCCGACGACAGCGACCCAGATGCCTCCTTCCACGTCGACCGTCATCCCGTCTGGCATCCCCTCGGGTAGCCGTGCGAAGAGCTGACGATCACTGACTGTCCGGTCCGTGCGCACTTCGTAGACCCATACGGCGTGCGTGGTCGAATCGCAGTGATAGAGCAGTTTCCGGTCGGGACTGAAGCCGAGCCCGTTTGTGACCTCGATGCCTTCCCAGAGTTTGGTGACTGTTCCCGGCGGATCGATGCGAAAGAGCGCTCCCGGCGGCGGTGGGCTCTTGAAATCGAAAGTGTGAATATCGCAGCCGAATGTACCGCTCCAAATACTGCCTTGGTCATCGACGGTGAGATCGTTCAGTCCAAAGAGTGGTTTGCCTTCCCAGGAGGCGAAGAGGTCGCGCAGCTGCCTGGTCTGTTCGTCCCAGTAGGCGAGAGATTTGCCGGTGACAATAAGGCCGCCGCCCTCGTTGAGGGCGATGCCGCCGACGAACTTGCGCTCTGGAATCAGCGTTTCGATGCGACCGTCAGGATGTCGGCGAAAGACGCCGCCGCCGCGGACGTTGCTGTAGTAGAGACGGTTTTGCTCGTCAATGCGCGGCCCCTCGAGCAAGCCGTAGCCAGTGGCTAAGGTTTCGAATTCCATGCTGGTCCCCCCTTTGGTCATTGCACACAACGCGTGGAGAATGGTAATGGTTCTGGAGGCAGAAGACAACCCGAGCGGGATGGTCGGCCGTCCTGCGTGACCCCCTGCGTTGGCGGGTGTTGTCGAAAAAAGGTCTGCCCGCGCAAAGGAGGGCTGCTATGAAAGTCGGAATGACGCTACAACTGACCAGTTTTGGGGATAAGACGGACTTGCAGACGTATCAGGAAGAACTATCCCTGGCGGACATGGCTGAGGGTCTGGGTTTCGACTCCATTTGGGGCCTGGACCACCACTTCACCGGTTACGTCATGTCACCCGACCCCTGCCAGCTCCTCAGCTATATTGCTGGTCGCACCCGGCGCGTGCAACTCGGCACGGCAGTGATCGTGCTGCCGTGGCACGACCCGGTCGAAGTCGCGGAGAAGATTGCCTTGCTCGACCTCCTCTCGGGCGGGCGGACCATCTTTGGGTTCGGCCGAGGAGCGGCGTCGATCGAGTACGCTGGGTTCCGCGTTGCGATGGAAGAGGCGCGGGAGCGCTTCGTCGAAAGCGCTATCATCATCCGCAAGGGGCTGACGCAGCCGAGCTTTTCGCATGACGGGAAGTACTATAAGATTCCCGAAATTCAGATCCGTCCACGCCCCGTTTCCCATCCGGAGACCCGCTTCTATGCCTCCACCGTGAGTCCGGAGTCGGCCGAGATCATGGCTAAGATGGGGTTCGGGGTGCTCATTATCGCGCAGCGGAGTTGGGAAGACACTGCTGCGGATTATCGGCGTTACTACGAGACCGCGCTCGCCAGCGGCTATCAGCCGCGCCCACCGATCGGGCTGTTCAACGTATTAGTGTCCGACGATGCGCAAGAAGCTCAGGACTTAGCCCATGTGCACATGGGGGCAATGTTCGATTCGATCGATCGGCACTATCGCTTCTCCGACGGCCACCTGGCGGGAGTGAAAGGCTACGAATTCTACGCCAAGATGGCCAAGACGTATGCCAAACTCAACGCCGACGAACAGGCCAAGGCGAAAGCGGTGGAGTTTTATCGCAACCTGCACGCGGCCGGGACCCCCGCGCAAGTGCTAGAAAAGATCCGCTATATTCATCAGACGGTCCCGCTCGAACACATGATTGCTACCTTCGCATTCGGCGGCCTGCCCTACCCCAAACTGGAGCGTAGCTTTAAACTCTTCGCGGAGCATATCCTGCCAGTGCTCCAGCAGGATCCGGCCTTCCAGCTTCCCGCGGAACAGGCCCGCTACACCGCAGTGAGCGCGCAGGCGTAACCGTCGGTCAATTATACCCTCCGATGGCGCCACCTCCCTGTCCGTATCCTGTCGGTGGAAGGAGTTGAGCGCTGCTTACCGTCTACAATATTACCGAACTCCGGCGGGATTTCCGCATCCTTCCGGACTACGGGGTCACCCTCGTGGGTACGGCGGGCGAGGTGCGCGATGCGGTGGGGCGATTCTTTAATTGGCGATCCACACGGACATGGCATCAAAGTCATACGACAAGCACCCCGTAACGCTCTTCGTCATAACGCCCCTCGTGTTCTGTGAAGCACGAGTAATAATGAATAAAAAAAATTTTTTCATTGTTACTGATCTTTTTTGAGGGAGGCTACTCCGATACCTTAGCCCCGTAGGGTATTAGTTATGCCTGTGCCAATGTTTCCGGTCTTAGGTCTGCCAAGTAATGCCATGCTGCTTGATCTGACGGAGGTGTTCACACCGCTCTTCGCTGGCCTGCTTTTGCTCACCAGCCTCTGCGGGCTGGGAATCGGCATCCTCGTTGCCCGGGCAGGCACTGCTCGAGGAGTAACCATGGTAAAAACCCATGGGACAACGCCCGAGTTTCCCAAGGCCGCCTGATTCCTCCATCGCCCCTTGCACGAATTGGCACGACGTCCCCGGGGTTTTCCTCCCTTCACCCAAGGAGCGATGATCCACCCGCATTCGCCACAGGCGTATATCCTGTACGGAAGAACTGGGGCCGGGAGATCAACGGAACGCCGGGATCACTTTGCTGGCAAAGAGCTCGAGGTGGGGCTGGACCCAGCCTGCCGGCAACCCCGGTGGTAGTGTCCACGAGTAAAAGTGGGTCAGCGGAACTTGGGCGACACAGTCACGAATCATCTTGATACACGTGTCCACATCTACCACATTGAGGATTCCTAACTCACGTAGGTGCGCTCGATCTCGAATGGGAGGGATGAGCGGCATCCCCGCTTTGGCCGACCACTCAGCGTAACCGTTCATTTGATAGATAACGTGATCGGCAGCCTCATACCAGGTTTTCTCCGGATCAGCTGCAGGGATCAGCCAGAAAATACCGCCAGCCAGCTTGAGATTCGTGGTCGGTTTGCCGATCTTCTGTAACTCCGCCACGTACTGTTCATAGAGTCCTTTGGTAATGCGGGTACCGATGTACCCATCGGCGTATTTGGCAGCCCGCCGAATCGCTGGGGGAGTAAACCCGCCCACCCACAGCGGCGGTCGGGGTCGCTGGATCGGTTCGGGCGTCAATTTGACATTATTGACTTCATAGTACCTACCTTTGAAGGTGACGGTCTCTCCTTCCCACAGCCGACGTATCAGTTCGAGTCCTTCGTTCGTGCGCCCGCCGCGCTCCGTGCTGGAAATGGCAAACCCGCTGAACTCCTCGACCTTGTACCCTGTTCCGACACCAAGTTCGAATCGTCCCCCCGAAATCACGTCTACCGTGGCCCCATCCTCAGCAAGACGTATCGGATTGTGAAACGGCAGCAGCACAACACTAGTGCCAATGCGAATCGTCTTGGTGCGCGCCGCAATTGCGGCAGCGATCGGCATTAAGGACGGTGAATAGCCATCCTCGATGAAGTGATGCTCGGAGAGCCACACATCATCAAACCCGTGCTGTTCGGCCCAAGCGATTTGCTCGAAGATTTCGCCGTAGAGCTGATCATAGGGTCGTTTCCAAGCTGGTGGATTGCGGAAGTCATACCACAGACCAAAGCGCAGTTTGGCATTTGTGCTCATGTCTTCGCTCCTTTTGCATACTGGTGCAACCTGAACAGACTGACCATGTGGAGCGTGATATATCGCATGTGGACGCTTGTGACTATGAGCCGTTCCTGCACCGACTGCGAGCATCTGCCGCTTTTGAAGAGGCACATCCTGGGGCAGAAAGAAAACCGCCAGTGAGCGGGAAACACGGCGAAGCTGGGATCTTTGGTGCGTACACGTAGCGTACACCTCATGCGATTCACAGAGCGGCTACCTGGGTCTCTATTCTGTCGCGCACGGGCGCTGTTTTTTCTTCTGGCCAAGGTGCTCGAGTGCTTTATTCGATCCCGTAGACGGCGGCCGCTGTGTCACGGACGATCTTACGGCGTTGCTCCTCGGGGAGATGTCCGAACCGCTTGGCCACGATTTCTTGCGAGCGTGGGAAGGTCGCCGCCGTGTGCGGATAGTCTGATGACCACATGATGTTGTCCGGTCCGTACCGATGGAGTGAATCCACAAACACCGGGTCGGCGATGAACGTCGCGTACACCTGGCGCTTGATATACTCGCTCGCCCGCAGTGGGAGTTTCAGCCCGCCGAGCGTCCCGAGCCGGTTCTGCACCGTGTCGAGCCGGTACATAAAATAGGCCATCCAACCGACGTCGTTCTCGGCAGAGACAATTTTGAGGCGTGGGAACTTCTCCAGCACGCCGCCGAACACGAACACCGACAGAGAGCGTTCGATCTGGTGGTGGAGGTTAGCGAGCGCGAGGAGGAAGTTGCGGCCTGCTGCCTGGTTTGCACCCGTCCCACCGCGTGCGGTCAAGATGTGCAGCGAGAGCGGCATATTGAGGTCCTGCGCTGCCGCCCAGAACGGCTCGTAATCCGGATGGCTGTACGGGCGGTCATCGGGCGGCTCCGCCCAAATCATGGCGCCACGCATCCCTTTCTTGGCGATACGCTCGAGCTCTGCCACTGCTGACGGGATATCCTCGAGCGTGATGAGGCCAAGCGGGATAAGGCGCTTGAGGTCGTAGCTGCAATATTCTGCGGCCCAATCGTTGAACGCGCGGAAGCAAGCAAAGCGCAGCTCTGCATCGTCCAAGCCGAACAGCGGCATGCCCATCGAGGTATAGATTACCTCAGCTTCCACCCCATCACGGTCCTGATCGGCGAGGCGGTAGGCGGGGTCCCATACACTCTTGGGGGCCTGGTCAAAGCCTTTTTTGTTGTGCTCAGGAAGTTCCTGCGAGGGCACGCCGGCGCCAAAGAAGCTGGCGACCAACATCGGCGTGATATTTTCGCACACGAACCACTCGCCCTCGCGCCCGTTGAGCCCCTTAACCGTGCGCGGGGCGCGGTCGCGAAACTTCTTGTCAATCCGTTCGGCCCACATAGTGGGCGGCTCGACAAAGTGTGAATCTGCTGAGATGAGCTTGTACGCCGCCATCGAACTTTCCTCCTGCAAAGGTCTACGCCGGGCCGGACACTACCTGCACAAGGGTCACCGGTCTAGGTCGTAACCGCGACGATCGTGCCACCCGCCGTCCGGTGGTTTATAGCACAGCCAGGTTCTGTTGTCTGTAGTTCCCGGGTTTGTGCTTGATGCAAGCGGGTTATCTGCCACCGTCCTATCTGCTCCTGCTCTTTTGGTCTGGTTTGTGAAAGTCTGAACGGCTCACCCTGAACGAGGTTGCCGCAAACCCCGCTGCGGAGAGGCCGTCCTCTCGACGGCCGCGGCCAGGGAGGTCGCGAACCGCTCGATCAGGCTGTGAGGCCGCCGTCCACCGCCAGCACTTGACCAGTGATATAATCCGAATCCGCACAGGCGAAGAAGACAAAGGCCGGGGCTATGGCGTCCGGCTCGGCCTGTTTGGCGTGACCGAATGTCGCAAGCGGTTCACTGAGGTGTCGACGGCGAAAAGCAAACAGTGCCTTCGTCATGCGCGTCTCGGCGACCGGAGAGATACAGTTCACTTGGATATTGTAAGGTTTGAGTTCGCTGGCGGCATTGCGGGTGAAAGCGATAATCCCGCCTTTGGCCGCTGCATAGTGCGCCACTCCGAACGAGCCGCGCAGGGCGGATGGGGCTGCCACGTTGATAATCTTGCCGCTCCTGTGGGTCTTCATACTGGGCACGACGGCCTGGGTGCAGTGAAAGGTCCCGGTCAGGTGCACGGCCAGTGTGTCGTGCCACTGCGCCTCGCTGATCTCCTCTAGACGGCTGGGGTGAAGAATGCCCGCGTTGTTGACCAAAATGTCAATTCTCCCCCACTGATCAAGCACCCGGCGCACAACGATATCAACCTCCGTGCGCTGCCGGACATCCGCCCGTAGCGCGAGGACTTCGCCCCCGCTGGCGGTGACCTCCTGCGCGACGTGGGCCAATGCCTGCTCGTTGCTCACCCCAACAATTGCAACTCGGGCACCTTCACGAGCGAAGGCGAGAGCCACGGCCCGCCCGATGCCGCGGCTCCCGCCGGTGATGAGCGCTACTTTCCCTGGCAATCGCATGTTCGTTCCTCTTCGCCTGTTCCCCTATGACAAGACATCCTCAGGCCGGAAACACGGCCGATATTCTACGAGAGAGATGTATCACGAGCCAGAGCGGCCCTAGGAGGGAAGAGAGCCGACAGCAAGACCAACTTCCCAATCGTTTCGGGGTTGCGGCCGATCCGCATCTCGGCTTGGGCGAGAGCCGATAGGATCGGAAAGAATAGGCAAGAAGCGGAGTCCTCACGGCAACTGTCATTTCGTCTTGGGTCCCCACTTCTGTCAGAAGATGGCAACAGGCTGGCAAGGAGACCCGCTGCTCCCGGCTATGCGCAACGGCATGGCGACGAAGAGAAATTCGTAGCGCTTTTCCTCGGCACACGCTGTTACCAGGCGTTCAGGGTCAACGTTATCAATCAGGCATAGCCCCAAGAGGGGAATTCCCAGATGGACACCGAAATCGAATCCAGCATATCCGACCGGCCTCTCGTCCATTAAATCCCAGGCAATGCCTGCTACGTCACGTTCGCGGAGCCACTCCAGACAAGCGATATGCAGACCCGGCCGTGTCGTGATATGTGGTAGTCCCGGTGTGGACACCACAGGGGTGGCGTCGGCCTCGGCATCTTCATATGCCTTGCGACCGCTCCGTACGACGACAAAGTCGCCAGGCTCGACAGATACTCGCGCACGGATTGCGGCGGCATCCAGTTCAGGTGGAGT
>Ga0308420_1000107_pt1 | contig 33409 bp, 28 predicted proteins | sample HotsprSampleMS55_FD_203802 | JGI IMG/M metagenome (GOLD analysis project Ga0308420, IMG submission 203802) | Hot spring phototrophic mat microbial communities from Mushroom Spring, Yellowstone National Park, Wyoming, United States - 20090730_MS55 ... | reverse complement strand
CAGAGGCTTGCGCCCCCTTTCGCGCTCGACTTGCATGTGTTACGCACGCCGCCAGCGTTCGCTCTGAGCCAGGATCAAACTCTCCACTCTCACCTGCAAAACAGTGGACGAGGTCCACTACGCGTTTGTTCAGTGTGCTGGCTCTTTCTCTTACAGAGAAAGGATTCTTACTGTTTAGCTTTCAAAGAGCTGCGCCTCGCGTCCTTTCATCCTCTCGACGAGCCGTTTCCGCAGACTTATCCACAGTCTTAAGAGCTCCCTTGAGCAGGCACTACTTCCGCTCCTGAAGCCGCACCGTGCTTGCTAGTAATAAGATATCCCTCACAGAGATGGCAATTTTGGGAATCCCCCTGGTTACCTATCTTCTGTGTGGAGTTTGCTGTGGAATCTAAGAGGTATCTTCTAGCGAGAAGTCTGAAAGAACGTCGTATACCGGCCAATGTAGAAACTTTTATTCTTGTTGTCAAGGACGGCACGAGATTTCTTTGGTTGCACTAGTCTAGAGGGAGCGGGTAGGATGGTTGAGCGTCTGCTGAAACGCTCCTGCAGCTTTACAGCAGGCCGGCCTGCTTGGTTGGGCTTGCCGCGCCTTGTCGTGGTCTCTATCCTATGTGCTCTACGAGGAACCCGCAAGTGTAGAGCGTGGGCGGGGTTGCCAGGGTAGAGCAGGCTCTGACGCAATGACATTTCTTAGGCCAGAGAGGGGACCTGGTCTATTGACAGAGGGAGACGCGCTAGGCATAACATGATGAGCAAGCGCTCAATCAAATTCGCAAGGGAGACGTAGGAAGTGACCGAGGATGGGTCGTTGACCTGGAAGGCAGGGTCGTCAGTCTTCGGTGCGCGCCGATTCACCGCAGAGACAGGGGGAGAAGTGTATGAAAGCTGTACGCTCTGGTATCGACTACGAAGCGTTAGTGAAAGAAGACCGGGTGCACGGCAGAGTGTACACCGATCCAGCCATCTACGAGGACGAGATGGAGAAAATCTTCCACCGCGGTTGGGTCTACGTCGGCCATACCAGCGAGATTCCCAACCCCGGGGACTTCCGTCTCCGCCAGATAGGCCGGCAATCGGTTATCATGGTACGTGACGCCCAGGGGCAGGTGCAGCTCTTACTGAATCGTTGTACCCATCGAGCCAATGCTGTCTGCCAAGTCGAACGAGGAAATGTCAGCGTGTTCCGTTGTGCCTACCACGGATGGACATTTGCCCCCAACGGCGATCTGCTCGGGGTAACCTACGCCGATCGCTACCCGGAGTCATTCCGCAAGGAAGACTACGGATTGCGGAAGGTACCGCGCGTTGAGTGCTATCGCGGCTTTGTTTTCGGCAGCTTGAGCCCAGTAGGCATCACGCTTGATGAACACCTGGGGCAACCGGTCAAAGAACAGCTTGATCTCTTCGTTGACCTGTCCCCGGTGGGGGAGTTAGATGTCACAGCCGGGGTGCATAAATATGGTTACCATGCTAACTGGAAGTTTCAGATAGAAAACAGCATGGATGGTTATCATCCCAACTTTACTCACCAGACCTTCTTTGCCAATATCCAGCGACGCACCAAGGTTAAACTGACAGATCTGTTTAGCAGCCATTCGCCTGGTCTCACACGCGATTTGGGTAATGGCCATGTCATGCTCGATTTTCGCCCGTATAATCGCGCCAAAGGGATGGGCTTACGAGCAGCCACGATGCCTACCCCTTGGGGACAAGCCTATTGGGAGGCGATGGTAAACCGCCACGGTAAAGAGCGAGCCGAGGAGGTGCTCACTGCTGGTGGGACGCACCTGTTGGTATTCCCCAATCTGGTCGTGCTGGGCGTGCAAATCCGCGTCATTCGTCCTATCAAGGTTGATGAAACCGAGGTTTTTCTCTACCCCGCCTTGCTCCAAGGGGTGCCCCCCGAGGTGAATGCTGCGCGGCTGCGTGCGCACGAAGCTTTTTACGGGCCGGCTGGTGGTGGGGCAACGGACGATTTGGAGATGTTCGAGCGTAACCAAATTGGCCTCAGCGCTCAGCTCGATCCCTGGCTCCTCCTTGCACGCGGATTAGGGCGGGAGCGACGTGATGTCGACGGGACGCTGGTGGGACAGATCACCGACGAGGTCACTCAACGCGCCATCTGGCGGCAGTGGAAAAAAGTAATGATCCAAGGCGCGACAGTGTCCGTGCGACGCCGGACGCGTAATGGGGCCGCCAAACAGGTCGGATGAGCACCTGCCGGCCGAGGGCAGAAAAGGAGGGGGAGCGAGGTATGCCTGTAGATCGTGATCGCGTCGAACGGTTTCTCTATTATGAGGCGCGGCTGATGGATACGCACGCCTACGATGAATGGCTAGCGCTGTGGACCGATGATGCCCTGTACTGGGTCCCTTCTAATGAAGACGACATCGATCCCCAACGCCACGTGTCGATTGTATACGAAGATAAGGCACGCCTCGAAGATCGTATCGTGCGCCTGAAGAGTGGGGCGGCCTACGCGCAGGATCCCAAATCGCGCCTCAGCCGCGTGATCGGCAACATCGAAGTGGAGGAACACGACAACGGCGAGATCGTTGTCCACTCGACCTTCAACCTGACCGCCGTCCGGCGGGGACGAATGGATACGTTTGCTGGACGTACAATCCACCGGTTACGACCCGATGGCGACGGTTTCAAGGTTGCCTATAAAAAGGTTGTGCTCGTCAATAACGATGAAGTTATCCACAATTTGACATTCTTGATCTAGAGAGGAAGCGCTGCTGTGGACGAGAAAGCCAGATCCAGTGACCGCCACTGCATGTTCTATCCTCATCTGTACTGACACAGGAGAGTAAGGAATGGGGGCGCGTACCGGAGCAGAGTTTATCCGTGGACTCCAGGATGATCGCGAGGTGTGGCTGGGGAAGGAGCGGGTGCAGGATGTGACCGAGCACCCCTTGTTCCGCCCGGCCATCGAGAGTCTGGCACGACTGTATGACATGCAGCACGAGGCGGCCCATCGCGACGTCTTGACGTATCGGTCTCCCACGAGTGGTCAGCCTGTCGGGGTGTCATTTCTCATTCCCCGCACGCGTGAGGACCTGGTGCGACGCCGCCAGATGATCAAAACCTGGGCAGATGCTACCTATGGCATGATGGGGCGCAGCGCCGATTTCCTCAACACCATGGTGATGGCGTGGGCGGCCAAAAGCGACTACTTCGCTCAACAACACCCGGAGTGTGCCGAGCGGGTGCGGCGTTACTATGACTACTGCCGCGAGCACGATGTCTTCTTGACTCACGCTCTGATCGACCCCCAAGTGGACCGCACGAAGAGTCGTGCCGAGCAGGCAGACCCCTATCTGTGTTTAGGTATTGTGCGCGAGACCCCGCAGGGGCTGATCGTGCGGGGGAGCAAGATGATTGCCACGGCCGCACCGTTTGCTGACGAGATTTTGGTGTGGCCATTTCCGCCGACGCTGACGGAAGCCGAGGCGCGCTACGCCTTGGTGTTCATCATTCCGGTAGCGACGCCAGGGCTGAAGATCATCTGTCGCGAGTCGTTCACGAAGTTGGGCAATGCGGCGGATTACCCGCTGAGTGGGCGGTTTGACGAGATGGACGCGGTGGCAGTGTTCGATGAGGTGTTGGTGCCGTGGGAGCGGGTCTTTTTGTACGGCGATGTCCGTCTGGTAGCCAACCTGTACGTTGGCACGCGTATCCGCGAGATGACCGCGCACCAAACCAACACGCGCTTTTTGTCCAAGATCGAGTTCGTGTATGGCTTACTCTGTCAGATGGCGGACGCGATCGGCGTGTACAACGCGCCGGCCGTGCAGGAGATGTTGGGTGAGGCAGCGACGTTTATTGAGATCATCAAATCCGTGCTGCTGGCAGCTGAGCTGCAAGCCGAGGTGGATGCGAGCAACGGGGTGATGTATCCGGCCTTGCAGCCGCTGCAGGTCGGGCGCACGTGGGCGCCGCGCATGTATCCACGGCTGATGGAGATGGTGCGTCGCCTGGGTGCCGGTGGACTCATGCAATTGCCGGCGTCTGTCGATGCCTTTGATAGTCCGATCGGTCCGGACCTGGAGAAATATTATCGCGGGGCGCGCATCACAGCGCGCGAGAAAGTTGCCCTGTTCAAACTCGCCTGGGATCTGGTCGGCTCGGATTTTGGCTCCCGACATCTCTTGTACGAGCTCTTTTACGCGGGCGATCCAAGTATGCTGATGGCGGGCTTTCACCGTGAGTTCGATAAGCAGGCGTGCATCAACCGGGTCGCAGAATTACTGCGCACACCTAGCAGCAACCAATAACACCGTAAGGAGGGTGCGTTATGGATAGCCAAACCTTTTGGCGAGAGGTCGAGAAGATTGCCGACGAGTACAACATCGCCCGGCATCCCCTGGTGCAGAAGGTCAGCGAGGGGAAAGCCACGCGCGAGCAGCTCAAGCAGTTTGCCATCGAGCACTACGAGATGACGGTGCGCGATTCCGGTCCCTATATCGCCCAGGGCTATATCAACATGGCCAAAGTAGATGCGCTAGGAGCAGAGCTGATGGCGGAAAATTTCGTGGAAGAGGCGATGGGGGGACATACGCACACCAGAGGGCACTGTGAGCTGCTCTACGAATTTTGGGAACGAGGCTTGGGGCTGCCACGAAAAGAGCTCGAGGAGTCCAGCGCCTCAGCTGCCGCGCGTGCTATGAACGCCTACTTCTGGCACATGATGACTAATAAGATCCGCTACTCCGGCGCCCTGGGGATTCTGGAAGGTGGGTTTTCGCAGGCGTGCGAGAAGATGCTGGCAGGCCTGCAGACGCATTACGGGATGAAGGCGGAAGCGTTGCGCTTCTTCTCTGGGCATATCGAGGCGGATCGCGAGCATGCGCAGACGGGCCGCAAGTTGATTGAGCGGCTGTTAACCACTGAGCGCGATCGCCAGGAGTTTCTCAAAGAGGCACGCTGTATCGGCCAGCTGTACTGGAAGGGCTGGGACGCGATGCTGCAGTGAGTGGCAGGGCCAGGAAAGATATCGTGGTACGGCCCCGCTTCGGCGGGGCCGTTGGGGAAGGTGCTGCGAGCGCGACGGAGGAAGAGCTTTCGGTGCGTCAGGAAAGCGGAGGAAATTGCCGGGGAAGGGGGCACGTTGTCACCTCCGATGCGGACAACACTGGGAGTGCTGCGCCGGATCCCACTCCCACCCTGCTGTCAGCAGTACGCGTGGTAGACCCCGTCGAGGAGCTTCCAGAGGGCCTCCAGAGCTTGTTCACAGGCCGTCACGACCTCGGCAGTGTTGTCGCCGTTTAGGTTGGCGCCTAGTACCTGTCGCGCGGTCTCGGCATGCCAACGGTCGATTTGTTGGTGCACGGTAAAGAACGCGACCGCCCGCGGATCCTCGATCCCATAGAACTGTTTGAGCCCGGCGATCTTGGCTGCAGCAACTTCCGGCACCTGCGCTTCATAGGCGAATAAAGCTGCTAGGCCGGCTAGATATGAGCGGTCACGGGTTAGGGTCCGAAATGTTTGCACTGTGGCAACGGTCTCCGGCAACAGGGGCGCGGTGACCACCTCCACACGCGATACGCCCAGCGCCTCGGCAAAGCGCAGCCACAACTCCGGGTGATTATCGTCGCCGCGTTCTTCTTCGATGAGATTTTCCAGCAGCTGTTGCCGCACTGAGAACGACGGACAGTTGCTGTGGACCGCGCTCACATAGGTCGGGAAGGCTTCCACCTGATGGTAGTACTGCTTGCTGTACTCTCGCAGCGCCTGCCGGGAGAGGGCGCCGGCACTCCAAGCTTGGTAGAAAGGGTGGCGTAGCAAATGGCGCTCGCGAATGCGTGTCTCCAACGGAGCCAGGATGTTCGTAACAGTGGTGTGCATACGCTGACCTCTAGTAGAGTCGCCGTTTTGCCATAAATCCGAGCGGTTGAAAAGTAGAGAGGAACGTGAAGGCAGAGGACTTCACATAAGCGACCTTGCACGTAAGACTCGGCGAGAGCGCAGACAAACCAGCTTGACAGCTTGACAGGACGTAGATATAAAAGCGCCCTTGCGTTGGTGGTACAGGGAAGACCGGTGGAAAACCGGCACGGCCCCCGCCACTGTAACCGGAACGAACGCGACTGAAGGCCACTGCTCCCTCTGCGGAGTGGGAAGGTGTCGCTAGTAGGAGTGCCGCTCACCGCGGCTATGCCGGAAGTCAGGAGACCGACCCCAACGACGGGCTTCGGCGGTCCTCCGGGGTGTGAGGACGGAAGGAAACGAAAGCTGTTTCTTCTCCTCATGCCCAAAGTACTCAATGTGCTTTGGGCGTTTTTTTCGCTTTCGCCTGTTTCCTGTCCCCACTCCGTGGAAATTTCCACCGTTGAAGCAACACGGGAAGCGAGCACGTGGGGCGTCTTGTCATCGCCGCACCACACAGCGGGGCGCGCAAGACTACTGTCTGTCTTGGGCTATTGGCCGCCTTCTCTCGACGCGGCGTGCGCGTCCAACCGTTCAAGGCCGGGCTGGATTTCATCGATCCCGGCCTCCATCAACTCGCTGCCGGTATTGTCTCGCACAATCTTGACACCTGGCTGCTCTCGCGGACCGACAATCTGTCCTTCTTCTTTGCCGACCGCAACGCGCTGTGTCTCACACTCCCACCGCGCACGGCACGACCCCCACCCTCAGGAACAGGGAAGGAGGAAGAAGAGTCATACGGCGTCTGTGGTTTTTTTGACCACTTCAGGTGCCCGGTACGGGGGAAAAGGGAAGCCGGTGCAAATCCGGCACGGTCCCGCCACTGTAAGTGGGCAATCCTCTCGCGGTTGAGCCACTGTCTTTTTGATGGGAAGGCGCGAGGAGGACGTTGAGGCGCAAATGTCTCTCGACCCACAAGTCAGGAAACCTGCCTGGAGTGTTTCCCAACCCTCTCCGTGGAGAGAGAAAGGTGAGAAAGATGAGAAAACTGTTGTGGAGGCTCGGTATTATTGTAGTGCTTCATTATGTGAGTGGGGCAACGGTCAGGGCGGAGGAAGCTGAAGCAACACAAGCAAGTCAACACGGTACCGCTCCCCAGGGGTCCGCGGTATCGCCATCACAGTCCTCGCAGGGTCAGTCTCTACGCACCTTCACTGCACCAGAAGTCATTGTGACGGCAACAAGAATAGCGAAACCGACAACACAGACCACGATGGCGACCGATGTCATTACCCAGGAACAGATGCAAGAGCGGCAACAAACGGACGTGCTCCACCTCCTCCGGAATGTTCCGGGGTTGACCATTGTGCAGACTGGCGCGCGCGGAGGAACCACTTCCCTGTTCACCCGTGGCGGCGAGTCCGATCACAATCTCGTGTTCATCGACGGTGTCAAAGCCAATAACGCCGGGGGGTTCTACAATTTTTCCGATCTCACTACGCTCGATATCGAGCGCATTGAGATCGTGCGTGGACCGCAAAGCGCGCTTTACGGCTCGGACGCGATTAGTTCCGTCATTCAACTCTTTACTGCGCGTGGCGAAGGGGCGCCGCACGCTTCTTTGCGCTTTCGTGGCGGTAACTACAATACGTTTGAAGAACAGATGACACTGGCTGGTGGGACCAACACCTATGGGTATGCGCTCGCCCTTGGGCGGGTTGATACCGATGGGTTTTTACCAATCAATAATGCCTACAGTAACACTACCGTAGCATCGCGTTTCGATTGGGACGCCATTCCAGACCTGCAACTCACCACGACTTTGCGCTACATCGATAGCCGCTTTCATTTCCCGACCGAGTCAGCCGGGGACCGTTTTGATCCGCTCGATCCTCGGCAATACCAGGACCGGCGGACGCTGGTGATCGGCCCTCGGGTGGTGCACCAACCGTTTTCCTGGTGGCAACACACACTCCAGTTGGGTTATTTCCAACAGTGGGGTACCTTCCGCGATCCCCAGGATGAGAACGATTTTGGCTCTTTTGTCGGCAAGACTGCCGAATATCGGCTTTCCGCTGATTATGCCTCGACTTTCCTGCTTCCAGCCGTCCTGCAGGTGATCCCCACGTTTACCGTGGGAGGATATGGCGAAGTCGAACATCTTACCCAAAAGTCCAATTTCGCGGGTTCGGTGACACGTGTCGCCCCAAGCCGCAATGCGCAGTCATTTTATTCGCAATTGTTGCTCCAATGGCAAGAGCAGCTTTTTGTGACCTCGGGGTTCCGTCTGGATGACAGCTCGGTCTATGGCACGCATGTCACCCCCCGGGTCTCAGCGGCATATATCGTTCCGTGGAGCGAAACCAAGCTGCGCGGTGGGTATGGTGAGGGGATCAAGGCGCCCAGCTTCATTGAAAACTTTGGCACCGGCAGTCCCTTCGTCGTCGGCAATCCTGCCCTAAAACCGGAAGAATCCAAAAGTTGGGAAGTCGGTTTCGATCAGCCGCTGTCAACGAGACCTTTCGAGAGTGCGATCAGTCTGACCTATTTCTCGGCGGACTATAAAAACCTGGTGGCCTTTGTGTCTGGTCGCACCCCAAACTTTTTGAACGTCCAAAGAACACGAGCCAGTGGAGTCGAACTTGGCGTGCGGACCTTCGTGAGCGAAAGGTTCTCGATCGCTGCAACCTACACGTACTTGGATACGAAGGTGCTTGACGCCGGACCGTCAGGCGGCACGGCGTTTGTGCGGGGTAAACCGCTCCTGCGGCGCCCGGAAAATTCCGGCTCGTTCATCGTCAGCCATGTGCGTGATCGTCTCACGGCGAACTTTGCTTTGACCCTGAAAGGTCATGCGGTCGACCGGGATTTTTCCCGTGACTTCAGGGGCAAGCGGGTACGACTGAGTGGGTACGTCAAAGGGGATCTGGCGCTCTCTTATCGCGTGTTGGAGAACCGATGGGGCCTGCGCCGCTTGACCCTTGAAAGTTTGGTGCAAAACCTTTTTGACCAAGACTACGAGGAGGTGTTCGGCTTCTCCACGATAGGAGCAAACTTCTGGCTTGGCTTTCGTGCGGAGTTCTAATGCGATCGCCCGCAGTCAGGCCGGTCCAATGGAGCGGGGGAGGGATGCGCGTTCTCCTCATTGTGACTTCGCCCGCGCGCCCGCACGTTTAACGCGGCTCCTGCGCGGACTGTTCGCCACGCACGGGGGCGAGATTGGCTGTGGAGTTCAGGGAAAGCGATGAGCGCAAAAAGCTTAATGATCATGGGGACGGCTTCCGACGTTGGCAAAAGTGTTATCGTCACGGCGTTCTGCCGCGCCTTCGCCCGCGTCGGGGTGCGGGTGGCCCCCTTTAAGGCGCAGAATATGTCCAACAACGCTGCTGTGTGCCCTGACGGCGGTGAGATCGGACGCGCCCAAGCCGTACAGGCCGAAGCCTGCGGGTTAGAGCCGACGGTGGATATGAACCCTGTCCTGCTCAAGCCCGAAAGCGAGACCGGCTGTCAGGTCGTGATCCATGGCAGGGCCCGTTTTGGTATGCGCGCGCACGAGCACCATCGCTATCGGGCAGAGGCCTGGCCAGCCATCGTTGCCAGCTATCGCGCACTGGCCGAGCGGTTCGACCTGATCGTCATCGAGGGCGCCGGCGGTGCGGCAGAGATCAACCTGAGAGAACGCGATCTGGCGAACTGGGCGATGGCCGAACTGGCGGATGCACCGGTCGTGCTGGTCGCCGATATTGATAAAGGCGGGGTCTTTGCCGCGCTGGTCGGGACGATGGCATTGCTCGCACCCGCCGAGCGCGCCCGCGTGCGTGGATTTGTCATTAACAAGTTTCGCGGTGACCGACGCCTGTTAGAAAGCGGACTGCGGGTGCTCGCAGAACGCACAGGAGTGCCGGTCCTGGGCGTGTTCCCCTATGTACATGAGCTGCGGATCCCGCAGGAGGACGCGGCGACGCTTGATACGGCATCTACGACTTCCATGCACAAACCGGTTACGGTCGGCGTTGTACGGTTGCCACGGATTTCCAATTATACCGATTTCGCCCCCCTCGAAGACGAGCCCGATGTGGCGGTACGCTACCTGAGTGATCCTGCCGCCGCGCCGCCCCTTGATGTCCTGTGCCTGCCGGGGAGCAAAAGCACGGTGGCAGACCTGCGCTGGGTGCGACGGGCAGGCTGGGAAGATGCTATTGTACGGCACCTGCGTGATGGAGGGTGGGTTGTCGGCATCTGTGGCGGCTATCAGATGTTGGGCCAGCAGATCTCTGACCCACGGCGGGTTGAAAGTGAGACCGTCGAGACGGTCGGTTTGGGACTGCTCGATGTAGTCACCATTTTCGAGCCTGAGAAAGTCACTGCCCGGGTCGACGGCCAGGAGCTGACCTCAGGGCTGTCTATCTCTGGCTACGAGATTCATGCCGGCCGTGTGGTCCGCTGGGACTCCGTCCGCCCGCTCTTTCGCCTGACGGCGCGCAACGGGCAACCTGTCGACGAACTCGAAGGCGCCCAATCACCCAACGGCCGAGTGTGGGGGACGTCGGTCCACGGGCTGTTCGAGAACGTTCAATGGCGGCGTTCTTTCATCGACCATGTCCGGATGAGCAAAGGACTTGCTCCGTTGGCGGCAGCCACAGCGCCTGATGCTGCCGTGCAGCGGCTGCAAGAGTACGACCGTCTTGCGGATGTGTTGCAAACGCACGTTGATCTGGCGCGGCTCGTGACCTTCTTGCAAGGATAAAAGAGACAAGCGGTTGCTGCTTGGGCGCGACTGATTGACTTCCCGGTTCAGCCGGTTTATGCGTGTACCTGGCACGGCGCTGCAACCACCGAAGCCTGCATAGCGACGGGCTAATTCACCTGGTGCGGCAGCCCAAGGAGGAAGAGCATGAAGGGCTACACGATTATCGACGTCGATACCCATGTGACCGAACCGCCCGATCTGTGGACGAGCCGGGTCCCCGAACGTATGCGCGACGCGGTGCCGCGGGTAGGTACCGATGCACGCGGGCGACTGTGGTGGTACCTCGGGGATAAGCGCATCGCCAACCCGGGACTGACCGCCACTGCCGGCGTGGGCGATATGATGAACTGGCCGAAGACGTATGAAGAAATGCACCCGGGGGCCTACGACGCTAAGGCGCGTCTGCAATACATGGACCAGCTAGGCATCTGGGCGATGGTCATGTATCCGAACGTGGGGGGCTTTGGCAACCAGCAGTTTTTGAAGCTGAAAGACCCCGAGCTGATGCTCGCCTGTGTGCAGGCGTACAACGATTGGCAGACCGAGTGGGCGTCGGCCGACCCGCGGCGGTTGCTGCCGATCACCTCGACCCCATTTTGGGATGTCGCGGCGACGGTGCGCGAAGTACGGCGCTGTGCTGCTATGGGTCATAGGGGTATTCTGTTCACCGGGGCGCCCCAAACACTGGGGCAGCCGCTGCTGGGCGACCCGCACTGGAATCCCTTGTGGGAGGTGGCCGTCGAGCTGGATCTGCCGATCAGCTTCCATATCGGCTCGGGCAACATGGAGGACGGCATGCAGCGCGAGAAGATGGCAGCCTACGGGCGGATGGCCACGTTTACCGAGCTGTCGGTCAACGTCTTCTTGCACAACGCTATCCAATTGAACGACCTGCTGATGTCGGGGGTGCTGGCGCGCTATCCTACCATTAAGTTCGTGTCGGTGGAGAGCGGGATCGGCTGGATTCCCTTCGTGCTCGAAGCACTCGATTACCAATTCAAGGACAACCGCGTGCCGGAAGAGCGGCCGGAATTTGACCTGCTGCCGTCGGAATATTTCGCCCGCAATGTGTACGCGTGCTACTGGTTCGAGCAGACTGCGCCACGGCGCCTGATCGACAAGGTGGGTGTGAGCAACATCCTCTTTGAAACTGACTTTCCGCACCCAACCTCGCTGTACGGGGATGAGGTGCACGACCGGATCGCAGGCGGCCTGTGCGACTGCTCGGAAGAGGTGCGGCGCAAGATCCTGTGGGAAAATGCGCAAAAGCTCTACAAAGTCCAAGGTCCGACTGCGGAGGACGAGGCGAAGCGCGCGGCGTCGGCCACCGCGTGACGTGGCTATTTGTCCACCGAAGCGATCGCCGCGACCGCTACAGTCAGTCTTTCCGCTGACTGCGAGATATGGTTAATCCGTTGACAGAACTCACCCGCCCAAGCGGGTGCTGGTGGTACCAGTTTGTCATTCAACAGGCAGGGCGTGAGTGATGGCGGCCGCGAGCTCGGCTGCCTTTAGCGGTTTTGACACATACCCATCCATACCCGCAGCTAGGCAGCGCTCGCGGTCCTCCGCCATGGCATGAGCGGTCATGGCGATGATCGGCACATGGCACCCTGTCGCAGCTTCGCGCCGGCGGATGTGCGAAGTGGCCTCTAAGCCATCCATTTCCGGCATCTGTATGTCCATCAGCACAAGGTCGAAGCAATTTTGCTCCAGAGCGGTAAGAGCTTCACGACCGGTATTAGCTACGACGACCGTGTGACCCCATTTCTGCAGAAGATGCAGAGCGAGTCGTTGGTTGACAGGGTTGTCTTCGGCTAACAGAATGCGCAGGGGTTGGTGTTGGGAGGGGACACAGGGGCGCAATTCTGCCTCGGTGTCGCGCCTATGCCCGAGAGCGCGCAGCAGGGCTTGATGCAGCTCGGAGGGATTGAGGGGTTTAATGAGCCGTGCAGCAATACCAAGCTGATGGCAACGTTCGCTGTCGGTTTTCTGTTCAACTGAGCTCAGCAGCAGGACCGTGACTTTCGCAAGGCGCGGGTCACGTCTGATCTGCTCAACCAATGCAAAGCCATCCATCTCAGGCATGTGTGCGTCGGTCAGCACGACGGAGAAGGGCTGTCCTTGGAGAGCGGCTTCCGTTAACAGGCGCAGAGCTTCTTGTCCGCTAGCCGCCAGAACAGGGCGAAGCTTCCAGGAGTTTAGCCACGCGGCCACAATGCGGCGATTGGTCTCATTGTCATCGACCACTAGCACCCGCAGCCCTGTCAGCACTGGCAGTGGAGTGTACTGGGCTTTTGCCTGGCCTATGCCGAGCCGTACAGTAAAGTGAAAGGTGGAGCCGATTCCTACCTGGCTTTCCACCCATATCCGCCCACCCATCCGCTCGACAAGCTGCTTGCAGATTGTTAGCCCTAATCCCGTGCCACCGTAGCGGCGCGTCGTAGAGGTATCGGCTTGCGTGAATGCCTCGAAAATCTGCTGTTGTTTCTCGAGAGGAATTCCTATTCCTGTATCCTGGACCGCGCAGTGCAGTTCGACCTGTGTAGCGTCGATCCGTACAGGTTCGAGCCGTACGACTACTTCCCCATGTGGAGTAAATTTAATGGCGTTGCTGACGAGGTTCATCACGAGCTGCCGTAGGCGAGTCGGATCCCCACGCACGACTTCTGGCACTGCCGGATCGACTTGGTAGAGCAGCTCGAGACCCTTCTCATGCGCGCGGACAGCGAGGGTCTTGAGAGTGTCGCCAACGCTTTCGGAGAGAGAGAAGTCGACTTCCTCGAACGTGAGCTTGCCCGCTTCGATCTTAGAGAGGTCGAGAATGTCGTTGAGGATTTGTAGTAAAGCCTCGGCAGACTGATAGACGATACGCGCATAATCTCGCTGTTCGGGAGTCAGGGGGCTGTCCAAGAGCAGTTCGGTCATGCCTAGGATCCCATTCATAGGGGTGCGGATTTCGTGGCTCATATTGGCCAGGAAAGTAGATTTAGCGCGGTTAGCTGCCTCAGCCTCCTCTTTGGCACGGGCCAATGCTTCTTCGATGCGTTTACGGTCAGTGACATCGCGCGCGTTTACCACCACAATCATGCGCCCTGCCTGGTCAAGCAGACTTTTAGCGTTCGCTTCCAGAAACCGCCATGAGCCGTCTTTATGGTGGAAGCGGAATGTCGCGGACCGTATGGTCCCCACCACAGACACCACCTGCGCAAAAGCGTCCTGCACGGCGGTTACATCCTGCGGGTGAATGAACTCCCACGGCTGTTTGCCAACCAGCTCTTCTGGGGTATACCCCAGTATCCGCGCGAGAGCGGGGCTTTCATACCGGATCGTGCCATCGCCCTCGAGAATGGTGATAATATCCAGAGAGTTTTCTACGAGCAAGCGAAAATACGCCTCGCGTTCTTCCAATAGTTTCTGGCTTGTCTGCCATTCCTCCATCAGGCGGGTGCGTTCAAGCGCCAAGGCGATTTCATCGCCGAGCAACTGGAACAAACGGAGCTCGTCGGCACTCGGCTCGCGTCGCTCTCGGTAGCCGATGGCGAGAAGCCCAACGGGAACCTTCCCGTGCAGCAGCGGCGTTGCCCACACGCTGTCCATGAACCCATATTGCGCACGGAACCGCTCGCCGACAGAGGGGTGGTGGGGAAGGTCCGTGAGTATGGCTGCCTGTTTGGTCTGGAAGGCAGAGTTGACTAAGGGCAACTCGTCGGCAAGCGAGAAACGTTGGCCGCGAAAGAGAGCAGGGTCGATGCCGTCAGCAGCAAGCCCGTGGAGCTCACTACGGTCAGCGGAGACGGACAGTAAATACCCGTACTCGGCACGGAAAAGCTGCCGCAGGTGCGCAAAGACGTGGGACGCCAGGGTGGGAGTGTCGGTCGTGCGGGCGAGATCGTGCACGAGCTGGTAGATGGCTTCGTGGGTCTGATGCCGACGCCGTTCAGCGGTTATATCACGCACGATGTTCATCACTCCAACGGCAGTACCATCCTCGTACATCGCGACAGCGTTGCACGACCAAATCTGCTGACCGGTAGCCGTAGTCACTTCCAGTTCGTAGGGACCAAAGCGTCCCTCTTGCATAATCTTATGTAGACGCTCCAGACACTCGGGGAGGTGTCCAGGGAGAAAAAGTTCAGGGGTGCGTCCCAGAATAGCTTCGCGTGGAAGCCCGAGCATCTCGGTGAATTTGCGGTTGACGGCAACAAAATGGGCTTCGCGATCCAGGAGAAAGATCCCATCATTGGCGGACTCGAAGAACTCGGCAAGGCGTGCTTGCGCTGCCTGTAGAGAACGTTCGATCGTGGTAAGGATGACCGTGTAGTCGTGCCACCGATACCCCCGCACGGTCAGCGCCAGTGGAGTCTTGTCACTGTGGCGGTGGTAATGGGGAATGGTAATGGCGAAAGGAATACCGTGCTCAAAGAGGCGGTCGAAGGGATCGAGGAGATGGTGATTCTGTAATGTGGGCAAAAAGAAGGTGCGATAGTGCTGGCCGATGAGATCGGCACGAGCGAGACGGGAGTGCTCGCACTGCTGGCGATTGACGTAGATAATCGTTCCCTCCCGGTCGAGGACGAAGACGCCGACCGGGAGCTCTGCGAGAAAACTGCTAAGCTGAGGCGGCAATGAGCACCGTGTCATTGGAATGCCTTTCCTGCATAAGAGAGATATCGACCTCAGCCGTAAAAAGTTTACATTGGGGTCGTGGGGGGTGCGCGGTATGGTCAGGGGGAAACAGGAAATGCTATATGGGGCGTGAGCGCCTTGCGGTCTCTCCGACAGGCAGGGCATGCGGAGGAACAACGATGGATGTCCAGGGAATTTTACAGACGCGGTTCTGCAAACTTGTAGGAGTACAATATCCAATTTGTCAGGCAGGAATGGGGTTTGTTGCACCAGCTCGGCTGGCAGCGGCCGTCTCCGCGGCGGGCGGATTAGGGGTCATTGGAGCCGGCACGATGACTGCGGCCCAACTGCGTGAGGAAATCCGCCGCGTGCGTGATACGACTGACAAACCCTTTGGCGTTGATATTCTCTTTGCGCAAATCAAAGCCGAAAGGACAGACCAGGTGATCCGCTACACTGACGAGGTCAATAGACAGATCGAGATCGTGCTCACAGAGCGGGTCCCCGTGCTGGTGTCTGGACTGGGCACCCCTGCTGGTATTGTGCCCGACGCCCATGCCCAAGGCATCGTCGTCATGTCGCTTGCTGGCAATGTCAAACAGGCTAAACGTCTGGCGGCTGATGGGGTAGATGTGATCATCGCCCAAGGCCACGAAGCGGGTGGACATACGGGCCGCATAGGGACTCTGGCGTTGGTTCCTCAGGTGGTTGACGCGGTTACAGTGCCGGTCCTTGCGGCTGGGGGGATTGCGGATGGACGGGGGTTGGTAGCGGCGCTCGCTCTTGGTGCTAGTGGTGTATGGATGGGGACGCGCTTTGTCGCGTCGGAAGAAGCACTGGCCCACCTCAACTACAAAAATAAGATTGTGGAGATTGACGAGGAAGGGACAGTTGTCACTCGTTGTCATAGCGGGAAACCCTGCCGTTTGATCCGCAATCGCTTTACGGCGTCATGGGAAGGACGCGAACACGACATTCTCCCCTTCCCATTACAGATGATTAAGGTCGGACGCGAGGCAGCGATGAAGGCTCGCTACGAAGGCAAGGTCGAAGAAGGGGGATTAGCAGCGGGGCAAATCTCCGGCATGATCACTAGCATCAAGCCAGCAGGGCAAATCGTGCGCGATGTGGTCGCTGAGGCGTTGGCAGTCTGCCAAAAAGGCCTCTATACACGCTAATGCCGCCATACTCGCTGCATCCTCCGCGTGCAGTCATACGGCAGGGAGGACGTAGAGGGGCTGTGTCCGTTCGGCAAACCCAGCCCCGGGACGAGTCCTGCAAAAGTGGGCGATCAACCCCGTCCAACGAAGGGCATTTTTGTCGCCATCACGGTCATGAACAATACGTTGGCGTCGAGCGGTAGGTTGGCCATATAGAGCACAGCGTTTGCTACGTGCTCCACGTCCATTAGGGGCTCCACCGCGATCTGGCCGTTGGCCTGCAGCACCCCTTGTGCCATGCGTGCCGTCAGCTCGGTGGCGGCGTTGCCAATGTCGATCTGACCACAGGCGATATCGTATTTTCGCCCGTCGAGCGCTGTCGCTTTGGTGAGGCCGCTGAGTGCGTGCTTGGTCGCCGTGTACGGTGCCGAGTTGGGCCGCGGCACGTGCGCCGAGATCGACCCGTTGTTAATGATGCGCCCGCCCCGTGGCTCCTGAGTTTTCATGAGTTTGAAGGCTTCTTGCGTGCAGAGAAAAGCCCCAGTGAGATTGATATCGACGACCGTCTTCCACTGCTCGTAGGTGAGGTCCTCCAGGGGAATGCTGGGGGCCCCGACGCCGGCGTTGTTGAACAGGAGGTCGAGCCGGCCGAATACCTCTTTCGTGCGTGCGAAGAGTGCGCGGACCGACACCGGGTCGCTGACATCGGTTGGCACGACGAGCGCCCGGGTGCCCGCCGCGCCCGCATCCGTGACAACCTGTTCCAGCAGAGCTTGCCGCCGTCCGGCTAGCACTACTTGGTAGCCGTGGCGCAGCAGCGCCAGCGCAACCGCTTTGCCGATGCCGGTCCCGGCGCCGGTAACGATGGCAGTTTTCGGCGATGAAGACATGGTCTCTTCTCTTCCTCGTGTCGCTTCGCGACTTCTAGATTGCGTTGCGCTTCGGTAGTCATACTAGCATTTCCCTCGTGTGCTGGTATGGGGGAATGCCGTGGCTAGCCTACCAAACTTCTGGTGCAGCGACAACGTCTGCCTGCGGGGGAGAGAGGGCGAAAGAGCCAGCACGTGTCACATCTGCCAGGGTTCTTTTGTTACGACGTAGTATCGGGTATCAAAGAGAGCTGTTCGAGGGATAGGAAGTGTCAACCGCGACGGCAAAAGAGGCGAATGCCGTTGCGGTTGTGCCCCACCGAACTGATGCAGAGAAAACCATGAAGCCCTACAGGTGCAGGAGAAGGGAGTTTCATGACAACCACAGTCAGGTTCGGCTACCTGTTGGGATTCCGTAACCCACCTGGTTCCCCGCTCGATTTCGCCACGTTGTATACCGAGCTGTTCCGTCAGGTCGAGTACGTGGACCAAGGGGGGTTCGATTCGATCTGGCTGACAGAGCATCATTTTACCGACGACGGGTATCTGGCGGCGGTCATGCCGATGCTCGCAGCCATTGCCGCCCGCACGCGGCGCGTCTCGATCGGTACCTACGTCTTGCTCGCGCCGTTCTATCACCCGCTCCGACTGGCCGAGGATACCGCCACGATCGACGTGATCTCCGGCGGGCGTCTGCGGCTCGGGATCGGCCTCGGGTACCGCGGCGAGGAGTTCGCCGGCTTCCAGGTCCCGCGCCCGCAGCGGCTCGGCCGCACGCTCGAGACGATCGAGATCCTAAAGCGTGCCTGGACCGGCGCACGCTTCAGCTTTGCGGGGAGGTATTTTCAATTTCGCGACGTCCGCGTCCTGCCCCGGCCGCTCAGCCAGCCGCACCCCCAGTTGCTGTGGGGAGGCATGACGCCCGCGGCGATCCGACGCGGCGCGGAGTTGGACCTGTCGTTCGCCTGCAACCTCGGCCAGCGCGAGGTCGCGCTCTACCGCGAGACACTACGGCAACTTGGCAAGGACCCGGCCGCCTACAGTATCGTCAACAGCCGCACCGTCTATGTGGCCGATACTGCTGAGCAGGCGTGGGCCGACATCGAACCGGCGGCGATGTACCAAGCCTCTCTCTACGCCAAGTGGCTGGCGGACGCGAGCGGCGGGACGCAGCGCTGGATTCAGCCCGTTCCGGAGCAGATCAAGCGAAGTTGTGTGCTGGGTTCTCCCGAAGAGGTTCGACGACGGCTGATGGAGCTCTGTGGGGCGGGTCAGATGACCGAGCTGATCGTCAACATGCAACTGCCTGGCCTCGAACCGGCCAAGGCGATGCGGTCGCTAGAGCGCTTTACGACCGAGGTATTACCCATGCTGCGGGGGTAGATCAGCTACAGAGGGAAGAGAGAGAGCTGTAAGGAGGAGCCTGCTGCATAAAGGAGGGATAGTTTATGGCCACTGACGCACCCAAGACGTACGACATTGAAGTGGAGGACATCGAATATCTGCGCCATGGGGACGCGCCCCTGCTGGCGCGATTGTTCAAGCCACGTGGGACTGGGCCGTTTCCGCTCATCGTCGAGTTGCACGGCGGTGCCTGGAACCTGGGGGACCGTCTGATGGATACGCCTATCAACGAGCCGCTGGCCAAAAGCGGCGTGGTGGTGGTGGCTCTTGATTTCCGCATGCCTCCGGTAGCGCCCTATCCTGCCTCGCTGGCGGACATTAATTACGGCATCCGCTGGTGCAAGACGCAGGCGGCGGTGTGGGGCAGTCGCCCCGATTGGGTCGGCGTTCTTGGCAGCTCGAGCGGTGCGCACCAAGCGATGCTCGCAGCGATGCGGCCGTATGACCCCCGTTACGCGGCGCTCCCGCTTCCGGCCGGGGCACCTGGCGTAGATGCCCGCGTGCGTTGCGCTGTCTTGTGTTGGCCGGTGATCGATCCACTAGCACGCTACCATTATGCCCAGCGGCTCAAGGCAAGCGGGAAGCCGTACCCAGAACTGATAGATCTGGTCCTGCCCCTGCACGACAAGTACTGGCAGAGCGAAGAGGCCATGGCGGAAGGCAACCCGGTGCTGGCGCTGGAGCGCGGCGAGCAGGCAGAGTTACCGCCCGTGCTCTATATCCAAGGGACGGATGATGTCGTACATCCCCGTGTTGACCTTGACCGCTTCGTCTCGCTGTACCGCCGGGCAGGAGGTCAAGTGGAACTTGCACTGTTTGAGGGGGAAGTTGAAGGGTTCGCTATCCGGAAGCCGTCTGCACCAGCTTCTAGGCAAGCGATCGAGAAAATTATTGCGTTCGTCCATCGACAGGTTTGCTGACTGAGAAGGAAGACGAGCAGAGGCGCTTTGATGGCAAAGTCGGCTTGGTAACAGGAGCCGGGGCGGGAATCGGACGCGCGACGGCGATCGGATGGCCTGGTGTCGCTCGTGACTGGTGCTGCGTTCGTTGCAGACGGCGGCCAAACCGCCAAGACGGGGAGTCCCTCGTTTATTCCCGAATCAAGCTAGCGGGCGGCCTTTCGCGGAGAGGCACGTCAGTGCCTTTCTGCCCAAGAGGAGAGTGTGAATAACGCCTTATCGGGCCAACCAAGTGCGGCGTGCAACCGGGGGTGCCTCTGTGGATTGGCCGTGCGACTCTGCTGCCAGCCTGAGCGGTGGTGGCAGTCCTCGACCACGAGGAAGCGGTGCGCATGCTCATGTTCTAGCTGAGCAGGATCGGCGGACCGGCGGGATGACTTTGGCGCTGCCGGTCGATTTGGCGGGTACGCAGCAGATTCCTGCCGCACTGGCCTGCGTCTTCTTTCTTTGTCTGCTCGGCAGCCGGCACACTGCTGGGGCGCAGGCGCAGTCGTCCGAGATGTCCAGCAGGAGAGGAGCGCCAGAGAGCAGTGAGGATGGAATACTGAGTGTATCTGAGCGGGTTCGCCGCGCCGTGCTTCTCCCCCCCCCTGGGCTTGCGCCACCCCGCCACAACCAGCTACAACACCGCCAACCCATCCTCCTGGCTCCGCTCTCTATGTCACGGCGACGCAAAGCAGTCGAAGCCGAGATTCTCCAGATCGCGGCTGATGTGTTTAGTGAAAAGGGGTATCGCGCCACGACTCTGGATGACATTGTGGCTGCAGCCGGCTTCTCGCGGGCGACGTTTTATTCGTACTTCCCTAGTAAAGAGGAACTGCTACGGCGTATGTACCAGCAAGTGACCTCGTCCACCCAGGCGGCGATCGAACGTATTGCCGCAGAGGACCTGCCAGTGCCGGAGAAGCTGCGTCGTATCATTCGCTATCAGATTTCTTACTTGGCCGAACATCGACCGCTCATGCGCGTCTTCTTTTCTGAGTTGTTGAACCTGCCACCGGAGATGATTCGTTCGGTCATGCAGGCAAATCGTGCCTATAGCCGCGTCATCGAGCGTGTAGCGGCGGAGGGGGTGCGTAGCGGGGCATTGGCTCCCCTGCATCCTAAGCGGGTGACATACGCCATCATCGGTATGTGCAACTGGACGCAGCGCTGGTACCGGCCAGAAGGGGAGTGGACCCCCGAGGTGGTGGCGGATGAGTTCATCCGTATTTTGGAATATGGCTATTTGCCGCGGGACGGGGAGCCAAGCACTCATGTCCTCTTGCGCGAGGTGCGGGCCTTACGCCAGAAGATCGAGCACTTAGAAGTTGCCCTGCAGGCTGGAGCCCAGCCGACTGCGCAACGACGACAGGGGAGGCGCCTGGGAACCCCTGCGCCCCATCGAGCCGCTGCTCGGGGCCGTTCCTCTTGACAGGCCCGAGGGAACAGTATACTGAACTCTAGAGTTTAGAATGATGACTTTCTAGTTCAGATAAGGTTGCAACACCCTCTCGCAAGAGGTGCTATGTAGCCGGGGGCGCGTCGAGAGAATCCCCGTACAGGAGGGCAGGGTTTTGGCACAGTGGAGAGAAGAGACGGTTCATGTGGCGGACACGCAATTAGTCCTCGTGCGTGGCGGCGCAGGTAAGCCGCTGCTGATGTTCCATGATGAACTCGGCTATCCGGGATGGATGCGATGGAACGAGGAGCTCGCGACCAAGCGGGAGTTTATCATCCCCCTCCAGCCCGGGTTCGGCAAAACCCCACGGCTGGATTGGATCAGGAGCTATCGCGACCTCGGGGGGTTCTACGCGCAAGTCTTACGAGAGTGGGGACTGCCGCCGATCGACGTGATCGGCTTTTCCGCCGGTGGGTTCATTGCGGCGGAGATGGTGGCTGCAGACCCTGACATTTTCAGTAAAATGATCCTCGTCGCGCCCATGGGGCTGAAGCCTACCGAGGGAGAGATCACTGACATCTTCCCACTGACTATCCGCGCGTATCTCCGTGCCACGGTAGCGGACCCCACTACTCCGGAGTTCGGCAAAATCTATGGTGGGGAGATGACCCCGCAGCAGTTCGAGGCCTTCGAAGATGCACGGGCAGAAACTGCACGGCTGGGCTGGGAGCCCTATATGCATAACCCGAGCCTCCCCTACCTCCTTCGGGGTGTGAAGCAGGTGCCCACTTTGCTGATCTGGGGGACGAAGGATGCCATCGTGCCTAGGGGATGTATTACTGCATACCAACAGGCCCTTGTAGGGGCCAAAGTGGCCGAGATTCCTGATGTTGGCCACCGTCCAGAGATCGAGAATTCCCAAGAATTTGTGCGTATCGTGCAGGAGTTCTTGGCGTCCTAAGACTGTCCTCACGCAGGAGAGAGCTCGCATGAAAATCGCTTATTTTACCGAGCGGCCCTATCGTTGGGTGCCTGAAGAGGAAGTGTTTCGCAACCGCGCGTTCTTCGCGGTGTCGAATCGGTATTTCGACCATGAGAAAGCTGCGGATGACTATAATTACTACTTAGACGAAGCGTGCTATGCGGAGGAACTAGGGTTCGACGGAGTAGCGCTGAACGAACACCATGGCAACCCCTTCTGTATGGGCGGGGTCATGAATGTCGAGGCCGCCATTCTCGCCCGGATCACGCGGAAGGTGAAAATCATTCTAATCGGCAACCCATTGCCGGTGATCAAACATCCACTGCGCATGGCCGAGGAACTAGCCGAGATTGACCTGATTTCCCGGGGGCGCCTGGTCACCGGTTGGGTGCGTGGTGCGGGCAGCGAGCAGTTCTTCAACAACGCCAACCCCGCCTATAACCGCGAGTACTTTAACGAGGCACACGACTTTATCATCCAGGCGTGGACCAAACCCGGGCCCTGGCGCTACGAAGGCAAGCATTTCCATTATCGCCACGTGAACCCCTGGGCGTTGCCGTACCAGAAGCCCCACCCGCCCATTTGGATTCCGGGGGTGTTGAGTCCAGAGACGGTGCGCTGGTGTGCCGAGCGCCGGTATCCCTATATCGGCCTGGGTACGGCTTTGGGGCCGACGTGCGACCTCTGGGAGATCTACGCGGAAGAAGCTGCACGGCAGGGATATCAAGCCGGGCCGGAGAATTTTGGCTATCTCATTCCGACCTTTGTCGCAGAGACAGAGGAAAAAGCGCAGGAACTGGGGCGGAATTTTGTCTACGGCGGCGGCCAGAACGCCTTCTCGCGGCCTGAGCACACCTTACCTCCTGGCTATAACTCGAAAAGCGCAATCAGGATGCTCGCTCGGCATCCTGGCGGCAGCTGGCTTGGCGTGAGTCCGGATAAGCTGCGACAAGCGCAGACGGATGAGAAGAGTGAGCCGGTAGATTACGATGAGGTGCGCAGGAAGCTCACCGCCGGGTACCAGAAAGCGCAAAAGAACCTGCAAGTGATCGTCGGTACGCCCACCAGTGTGCTGCCCAAGCTCAAAACTCTTCTGCAGGTGCTCCGTCCTGGCATTTTCATCTTTTTTAATGTCCAGGGACCGGTGAGTAACCGCGATCGCATGATGAGCATGCGCCTGCTGGCCGAGGAGGTCGTTCCGGCCTTGCGGGAGTACGCCAAAGCGATCGACCTGCCTGATCCGTATGAACGCACCCCTGGGTCGGTCAAACTACAGGCCGGCGTTGCATGGGCGCCGGTCGTGGAACGTGGCCCGCTGTCGTCGCTAGGGCTGGTGTAACCTCACTGGAGGTGAAACAAGGGAGAGCAAGTAGAACGCATGTCAGGTAGCTCCTGCCCGTTCGGTGTTCTCCTGTGTGCTCTTCTCGCCTCCCTGTATACTCATCTTCTCGTCTGGGCAGAATTGCGGCCCGGGGACGTCCTGAACCAGAAGAATTGGCAAGAGGCGAAGGGGCTCGTACCAGACTTGGTGCTGCGCCGCTTTCAGGACGGGAGCTACGCGGCGAAGGTGCTCGCGCCCGCCGATACACTGCGCTGGGGCAGCAAATTCATGGCGGCTGCGGCAGCCAATGCCGGGAAGTTCACCGTGGATGCGGACGGGGCCTTGCTTGACGTCGCCACCCAGACTTATCCTGCGTTTCTATACGGTTATCCCTTTCCCCACATCGACCCCGCAGACCCGCATGCCGCGACCAAGGTCATGTATAACTTCTCTTACGCCCTGATGCAGCCTGATGACGCGGACCGTTTCAGCAATCTACACTGGGTCAATACGACCAGAGTGGAGCGCCAAGTTGAGTTTCAAGGGCAGATCCTGTTTTACGGCTCACGCTTCTCCGGGCCTATTCCCAATCCGGACGCGACGCTGCGTAAGCTGATCGTGGCTGGCGTCGCGCCCCATGAAGTCGTCGGCGTCGTCACCCTGCAGTGGGTCTATCTCGATCCCAAACAGTGGAATTCCTTGTGGACGTTCATCCCGGCGCTCAACCGGGTGCGACGGCTCAATCCTGCGAACAGTTCTGACCGCCTCTTCGGCTCGGATCTGACGCACGACGACCCATATCTGTTCTCCGGCAAGGTGCCGTACTTCACATGGAATCTTGTCGGCGTGCAAAACGCGCTCGTGCCATACACCGTGCCCAATCCCAAGCCGCTCCGCCCGGCACCCCAAGGGTATTGGCTCGAAAGTACTGAAGATTTTCTACAGATGGGATGGCAGATGGAAGGGTGGCAGGGAAAGCCGTGGTGGCCCACCGCCTACCGGCTGGTGCAGCGGCCTGTCTGGGTGGTAGAAGCTGTGCCGAAAGATCCGAAGTACGCCTACGGTCGCCAGATCCTCTGGATCGATCGAGAGTTGTATATTGGTTACTACAAAGAGACCTATGACAGAGAAGGTCGGCAGTGGCGTATGCTCCTCAACTCGGTGTCGATTGGACGGACGACAGACGGGGAGTTTTCCGTCGCCCAGCCCGATCTCACCCTTGCAGTGGACGAACAGCGTAACCGTGCCACTGTAGAGTTACCCTTGAAGCCGGGGCAGCGAGTCGCCTTTAATGTCGGCTTGTCTGCCGAGCTCTTTACCCAGTCCGCGTTGATGAAGTGGGCGAAGTAGCGTGCTTTTGCTCCTTTGTAGGATACGCGGGCTGCGGTGGGCCTGCCTGCCCCTGTTGCAGCCGATCCTGCAGACGGTCGAGGAGCATGTCAGAAATGTTGAAAAAGATCCGGGCGGCGATACGTGGATACCGCCAGATGCGGGTGCGAAAGCGCTCGTCCAGAGCGAGAACCTCAACATCTTCGAGGGCGACTACGTCTGACACCCGTTCCTGGCTGCGGATAAGGCTGGTCACGCCGAAGACATCGCCGCGCTGTAACTCCCACACCGTCCGTGCTTGATCCCCGCTGTTCACCCGTACCGCTGCGCGGCCACTCAGCATGACGAACATGGCGTTACTACCTTCGCCGTGGCGGATGATGAGGTGTCCACGTGGGAAGACTTTTAATTCTCCCATGAGCGCGGCAATCTTCGCCTGATAGGGGCGCAGGTTGGCGAAGATGCCGATCGTCTTGTGCGGATCCTTGCCGAGCTTCACGTACAGCAGGTCCCACAGGGTGATGATCGGCGTTGTCGCTAGCAAAGCTGGGGCGAGAACTACATCGGCGATCAGCGCGATCAGGATGGTGGCAGCCGAGAGATAACCGAACTCTTGAATCGGCACGAGGGTCGAGAGACAGAGGACCAGGAACCCGAGAATGAGCAAGACGGAGGAGAAAACCGCGGGCTTGCCGACCGTGGAAAGCACGCGCACGAGAGCAAGTTCCTGATTCCCTGTGGCTCGCACTTCGCTCCCGAGCCGCGTCATCAGGTGGATCTCATTGTCGATAGTAATCCCTAGCGCGATCGAGGCGATGATATGAGTGCTGAGGCTGAGCACAGCACCAGTCGCGCCCATGAGGCCGAAGAAGATCATGAGCGGGAACAGGTTGGGCAGCATGGCGATGAGGCCGACACGGGTAGAGAGGAACATGGCCGACATGATGATAAAGATGACGCCGCCGGTTAGGGCGAGGCTGTTGATTTGCCCGTTCACGATATCGTCGGTGGTCCGGGTGTGGAGAATCAGCGTCCCGGTCGGCCGCACAGTGAGTTCCGGAGGGAAGGTCTTGCGGGCGAACTCGCGGATCTTTTCGACCGTTGCGGTCACATCGCTCGCGCGGGCGAGCGTGGTGCGCACGAGGATGTTCGTGCGCGAGTATTCCGGGTGGTTCACGACTCCTGTCAGGCTGTCTGCGCTCAAGAAAACCAGCTGCATCACCTTGTCCAGCCGGGAGGGATCTTCCCAGAAGGTGGGTGTTGGTTCTTCTTCCTGAGCGGAAGCAAGAGTTCTCTCGTCGGCCACCAGCTCTTGCAAGCCTTGGTCCAACAACTCACAGTAATCGACGAAGGAAATCGTCTTTTCCACACCCGGTAGAGAATCGATATAGAGCTGCAGGTTTTTGATCCGCCACAGCGTGTCCCGCTTCTTGATGATGTCCTGCTCCTCACCATCGATCATCACGTAAAAGGCTGTGCTGCCGGCCAGGTAGCGGTTCATCGCGTCGGTCGCCCGGGTGATGGGGTCTTCCGCACGGAAGAACGACTGAAAATTGGAATCCACCCGGATCGAGCACGCCTGCCAACCAGCCAGAACAGTAGCGAGGATGCTGATAATGAGAATCGCTCTCCGATGACGAATATCCTGCCAGGTTACCCACTGGAGGACCGCGCTGAGCCGAGGAGAGAAGCTGTCTTGCTGCCTAGCGGGCACGCGCAGTGACGCCAGCAGCGCCGGTACCATCGTTACCGACAGAACGAAAGCAATCGCGATCCCCGCCGAGGCATAGATGCCCATCTCGCGGATACTAACGATGCGGTTCACGGTGAGTGAGAGAAACCCAAGGATCGTTGTGAGGGCAGTGATCAGAATTGGAGTGCTGGTGCGCTCGAGGGTCTCCAGGACCACTGCACGTGCTGTCTGGCCCGGGCGCACCAGCTCATAGTACTCGGCCACGACATGGAGCGAGTAGGCCGTACCGAGCACCAGTAGCAAGGGGGGGAGGGCGACGGTGCCGAGACTCAGTCGGTCCCCTACGAGGGCCATAACGCCGAGGGTCCATACCAGGGTGATGAGCACGGTAAGCGTGGGGAGGACGACCCCACGCACGGAGCGGAAACTGACGAAGAGGATCGTGACGACGCAGAGCAGCGTGAGCGGCACGAAGCGAGACAGGTCCTTCTCCAATGCCTGTGCGAGATGGGTTTTAAAGTAAGGCAAGCCGGTATAATAGAGGCGATCGGGTCCGGTAGTTTCCCGATCGACGATTGCCTGAATGCGTTCGCTGATACCGCGGCGCAGGAACTCGTCAGCGCTGAGGTCATCGCGGAAGGCAATGTTGAGGGCGGTTGCTGTGCCGTCCGGGGAAACCAGGGTTTTCAGATAGATGGGCATCCTGGCCACCCGATCCGTGAGAGCCTCCCATTCGGCCGCCGTTGTCGGGATTTGCGGGATCAGCAGACTGTGTCCTTCCACCACACTGCGCATGATATCCGGCGCGTTGGTGAGGCTCAGGACACTTTTCACTTCCGGAATCCGGCTGATCTCCTCGGTCAGACGCTGAATCTTTTCCAAGACCCGTGGGGTGTAGACATCATTGGTCACAAGGCCGAGAATGCCGATCTCTTCACTGCCGAACAGTTGGCGTGCTTCGTTATAATAGCGTTTTTCCGGATCGTCTTTGGGCAGCAGGCTTTCAACCGAGCCGTCAAAACGGATCTGCCGGGTGTGTGACGCAAAGAAAATGGTGAGCAGGAACACAAGAGCAAGGACGCTCTTCGGGTGCTCGGTAACCCAGCGTTGCCAGTTGTTCATGGGTGGATAAGAGAGCCTTAGGCCTTCCATCTGTTGCTGTCAATCATGACGAGAGGTGTTACGACACCCTCTCTGCTCGCGCTTCCTGGTACACGGTAACGGTCGCGCAAGGGATGGCCATATGCCGCCTATGATCCACGGCTTGCATTTCATCAGGAAGGTACGTATGGGTATGGGGTCTGCTTTTTGCAGCTCTGGGTGTGCCAGACAGCAATACTAGGCAAAGTTAGTGGTCGGTAGGATTGGAGAGAACTTTTCAGGCGAGGGACAGGAGCATGGAGAACGATGTGCTGACAGGACTCCCATACGTCGAGGGGACATTGCAGTATCTGGCTGATGCCACGGAGAAACCCGTTACGTATATGTATACGCCGCCGCCGGGTGTCCCGCTACGGTCCGGGCGCTACGCCAGATATACGGTGCGGATTTACGACGGGCGTGCGCTTCTCCCGCAGCTCTCTCTCGATCGGCAGGGTTTCCTGTTGATGCGCCACGAGACTGCGGTCACCAATTTCTACGATGAACAGCTTGTGCGGGCGGTGTACTACCCGGAGGTCGAACGCCTCGTCAAAGCGGTGACCGGCGCGACGAGAGTCCTCGTGTTCGACCACAACGTGCGTTGCGCACCGATGGCACAGCGGGGTGAGAATGGGGCGCGCGAGCCGGTGAAAGTGGCGCACAATGACTATACCGTCAAGTCGGGACCTCAGCGCGTGCGTGACCTTCTGCCTGCGCAGGAGGCCGAAGCGCTCCTGCAGCACCGATTTGCGGTGATCAACGTCTGGCGGCCGATTTGCGGTCCGGTGCAAGAAGCGCCACTCGCCGTGTGCGACGCGCAGAGCATGGTACTGCGAGACTTTGTGGCAACGGACCTAAAGTACTACGACCGCACGGGCGAGGTGTATTCGGTCACCTTTAATCCCAACCATCGCTGGTTCTACTTCCCGCGCATGCAACGGGATGAGGTGCTGTTATTGAAGTGTTACGACTCCACAACTGATGGCCGGGCGCGCTTCACGGCCCATAGTGCATTTGACGACCCGACGAGTCCGCCCAATGCCCCGGCGCGGGAAAGTATTGAGACCCGCACGCTGGTCTTTTTCGCGCCGCAGACAGCAGCCCTGCACTGAGCGTGATCGGGTTCTCTCCGTCCTGTGAAACGCTAAGCCATAGCGGTCATGCCCGTGCTTGGCGTGCGGGGAGGAAGGTCGAAGCCTCAGCCGTTGCGAAGGCGCGATCGATTTGTTGGGGTTGCACCCCTCCTTGCGTGAGTAACAACGCGATTTCCAACGCGAGGGAAGTTTTTTGCAGCGCCGGCGAGTCCGTACTCAGCGTGTAGCCAATGTGGTAGGCATCGAGCAAGCTGAGCAGTGCGCCGGCGCGTTCGATCGGCAGGGCTCCGGTCAGGTGGTTAGACCAAGGGCACAGTTCGCAGACGATGCCTCGGTCGGCGAGCAGACGAAGGCCACGATCATCTCCGTGTTGCCAATAGGCGTGTACGGCGGTGAGCGGATGTGCCACACGGTGTGGCGCCAGCGCGTCGATGGTGGCGATGAACGTCGGCAGGTCGACAAAGGGGGTTTCCCCACAGTGCACCGTGCGTCCCAGTGCGCCGGAACCGCTTCCCGCTGCCTCCTCGAAAAGCTCGCGCATGCGTGCGCGGTCATTGGGGTCCGCCAGGGAACGCTGGCGTTCTGACCCGGCCAGGTCAATTCCAATGATATTACGATAGACAGCGGCCCAGCGACGCGTTTTGGTAGCAAGGACGGTATTCGCTTCCCACGTGAGGTCGCGACCAAAACAAAAGATCAGTCCCACCTGCATCTCACCGCGATAGATCAGTTCGGTCTCCGCTGCGGCCTGACAGCAGGCGAGGATAATGCGATCCACATCGTACAGGCCGGCGTGCTCGCCTCGGAGGAAGGGGACGCCGGTGCGCTTGAGGGGGCAGAGGCGCAGTTCGAGCCTGCGAACCGCGAGGGGTGGTTCCGGGTCGGCTCCTTCCCCACCCGGCCCGAGCTGGCGCATGCCCGCTGTGCGGTAGGCGCCGCTTACGGCGACGTGAATACTTTCCCGCACGCTATCCGGGCCGCTCTGGATCGCTTCTACTAAATCAAATACCTGTAAGTACTCGTCCAACGAGGTAATCGTGTCCGGGCGGCGATGGGCAAGGTGAACAAACTGTTCATAGCTGCCTAGGCCGCGGATGCCACGTATCTGCCCCATCTCCCACAGGCGGTAGATGGGGACTGACCCACCTAGGTGGACGTGCTGTTCGGTTACCCCGCCTGGCGGAGCCGGCGGAAAAGCCACCTGGTCGAGGCGCATGAACTATTCTCCTCGATTCCGGTCCCACAATACGACAATCAATGCGTGCGCTGCGCCATAGCTGGGTTTGCGCGCGTACGCCAGACGCCTTTAGGCGCAGACGGCAAAAGACGCAATGCTTGATGAAATTTGAGGAAAGGCTGCGACCCGGGAGGGCAGCGAGATCCCCTGTACTGGTTTTTTGCTCTTCGCTGCCTTGAGCGGGTACGTCAGTCCATCGCCCATGCCATCACTCCGATGCCACAACCTGGGACGGGTTCATATGTCAGCACCCGCGGCTTCAAGCTCAGGGGCATCGCCCCCGCCACTGCCAACCAATCCCGGATCTCCTGCCCTCCATTGCCGGCTTCTCTTTCTAGGTCTTCAGCCTTTTTGTATCTCGCGACCACCTCTGCCTCTCTCCTCTCTAGCAGACAGTCCAAAAACCAACGGTCAAATTCGACATTCACCCGACCGGTTTCGGGCAGGCCTACCCAGTGTGACAGTCCACCAGTCCCGATCACGACTACCCGCTTGGGCTCCGGCCAGCGCCCGATCGCCTCGCGGACAAACGTTCCTACCTGCATGCAGCGCTTGAGGCTCGGCATCGGCGGCGCAAAGGCGTTGACCACAATGGGCACAATGGGGATGTCCCAGGCAGGTGTCAGGTATGACAGTGGCACGACCTCAGCGTGATCTAGCGGCAACTCTGCCGACAAGGCAAAATCCACCTCGTTCTCTAACCCCTCAGTTACAATAAATCTGCCGAGCTCCCGCGCGATTGTGAGTGTGACCTTGGGGATCTTGAGCCACTCGTTGACCGGCCCGGTAGCGGTTTCGCCCACCCCGACCAGGAAAGGGGGGAGATTATCGTAAAAACAGCGATCAAAGTGATCGGTGGAAAAGATCACGATCGCATCCGGCTGGGCCCGCTCCAACAGAGTGCGGGCTCGGGCAAACCCGGTCTTCACCCTATCGTACTGCTCTTCTGCAACCCCTCGCATCAGCGCGGGGTTTGCCAAGTTGGGCGCGTGCGATGCTGCAATGCCGAGTACCACGTCAGCCATAGGATAGCCTCCTTTTTTGAAAATATGCGTAGTCCCCATTGGCTTTTGAGGGCGATTCCTCAGGGGCAGACATCCCTCACCTTAGCGTCGGTGCCATCTACAACCGTGCTGTTCTTTAGGTTTCTTTCTTGTTTGTATAGCCTCTTGCCTTGTCTTTATAAGGCACAGGTTCCGTAAAGACTAGCGGTTATGAGGCAGACTGCGGCGCGAGCGCGGCAGAGGTAGCGAGGAGCGGTACACCTCCCGAACATGCACGCTACCGAAAGGGCAGTACGAGCTATGCAGAGGGCTTCGGCAGGCGCAAGCACGTGTCGAAACGGTGTGTGTGATGATGAAGGCATAGTCTTCGGTGCTCCACAGCAGCAGGATGCTGGCACGCTCTAAGAAGCGCCCGCCGTACGACACCATTTTTTCGACCATAACCCTCTCATGCTGCGGAAGAGGCGATTGCGGTGTCAGGCGGGCTCTTGCAAGAGATCATCGGCGTTTTGCTCTTTGCGAGTGTTGCTGCTGCAACCCCAAATTTTCTCTTTATTTGACAGATGGTTAGAGAGGTGTACGGGCGACTCCGCTAGCGGGCAGGATGCGTCAACCATCGGGACTCGTGGTACACCATTAAGCCAAGTTCTCTCTCTTGTTTGATGCGAGGAAAGCAGATAGACCAACAGGACAAAATGTAATGTCCTGTTGGCACGGAGAGATAAGCCAGCTATAGAGGAGGGGAAGCGGCATGGGTGATGTGCTTTCTTTTAGGGCCAAAAAAGGCACCGCGCATGAACAACTTCTCACCTTAGCGCAGCACCAAGCACACATGCAGGGGAAGAGCTTGCTTCAGTACCTCGGTGAGCTGCAGTCCGAGGCGGCGCGTACACGCGAGCAGCCGTCCCGCCCCCTTTACACTGTCCCCCGCATCCCGCGTGAGAAGTATGTCTACTTGACCAAGCGTGAGGTAGACCTGTTCTTTGCTCAGATTACCAACCTCCGTGACCGTGCTCTCTTCGGCACTATGTACTATTTCGGTCTGCGTGCCTCCGAGGTCGGATTGCTCTTGCGGGAATACGTCAACTTCCGCACGCGGAGAATTTACATCCCCCGACTCAAGGGTGGCATCCCGGGAGAGAAGGTGATGACCATAGATTGTCGCCACCTGCTGCAGAGTTATTTACAGAGCCGGCGAGATACCCTGCCGTATCTTTTCCCCTCTCGCAACTCGCGGCCCATTAGTCGCAAGCGCATTGATGCTCTATTTCGCCGGTATGCGACGCAGGCCGGACTCCCCCCGCATAAGCGTCATTCACACTGCTTGCGCCACTCGATCGCGACGCATTTACTCGATGCCGGCCAGTCGCTCGAGTATGTGCAGGACCATTTAGGACATAAATCGATCAAGTCGACAGGGGTCTATGCCCGGATCTCGGACGCTAAACGAGAGCGGGTTGCCTATCAAATCGAACTCTCACAGGAAGTTGCCAAGATCAAACCCCTGCGCCGGCGGTAGAGGCCAGACCCGATTATTGATGTACGGTTCTGTCCTTAATTAAATCGCCTCTGTATCGTTCTGTTATGACTTCTTGCTCGGGCTGTGCTTATGCTCAGTCTTCCTGCGGTTTGCAGCGGTGTTGCCTCGCTGAGGTGCACTGTTTGGCTGCTGGAGAGGGGGGCTTGGCGAGGCCGCCCTCTAGCACGCCCCCTCATGATAGCCCTAGTTCAGTGGGGAGAAAGCTGAAACTATAGCGGAAAATTCTCGCGTTGAAATTTCCTGCTATCTCGGTCAATAAGAACCCGGACGACGGAAGTGTGTCTCCCATTGCGGTGCGATCTAAGCAGACGGGGAGCTGACCTGGGGCTTGCCGGACTGCTGTCGCTGTCTGCGTTATTGTGCGATTCCTTGCTCCACTTTAATATACCCTCTTCGTTTTGCGATGGAGTAGCAGAGCGAAGCGCAGCTCTGCTCGGGCAGGACAGGGGTATATGGCAACTCCAGTTACGATTTACTTAGTCCGTCATGGTCAGCCACAGGCTGGATTCGCCGAGGCAATGGACCCTGGCTTAGATGCGGTAGGACGGGAACAGGCCAGTATGATGGCCCGGGAACTCGGGCCGTTGGGACCGCTGCCGTTGGTCACGAGCCCGTTGAGACGGGCCCGTGAGACAGCACTAGCCCTCGAAACCTTTTGGGGAATATCTGCTCGCGTCGAGCCAGCAGTGGGTGAGATCCCCTCGCCTACTACTGACTTGCTTGCGCGCGGGGACTGGGTACGGCACATTCTCCGACAGCGTTGGAGTGAGTTGCCACAGGAGTATCAGCACTGGCGTGACACGGTCACTGCCTTTTTATGTGGACTGCACACCTCGACAGTCATCACGACGCACTTTGTCGCTATCAACGTCGCTGTTGGGGTGGCGACCGGGGACGACCGAGTAATGTGTTTCCAGCCTGACTATTGCTCATGTACAGTGTTGGAGCATGTGGAGGGGGCACTACGTGTCGTTGCGCTCGGCCGACAGCGCGCGACACTGGTGCTGTGATGGTTGCCATCTCTCCTTGGTAGGTCGGCTGGAAGG
>Ga0308420_1000103_pt1 | contig 33826 bp, 30 predicted proteins | sample HotsprSampleMS55_FD_203802 | JGI IMG/M metagenome (GOLD analysis project Ga0308420, IMG submission 203802) | Hot spring phototrophic mat microbial communities from Mushroom Spring, Yellowstone National Park, Wyoming, United States - 20090730_MS55 ... | reverse complement strand
ACGGTCGAAGGGGATGCCCCCTTCCGCCCCCGATTCGGCCCCTTTCGCCACCACATTTTCAAACGGCACTACGTGATCGCTACCGGAACCGGGTACGGCGACTGGTTTGAATGAGCAGAAAAGGAGAACAACCATGACACGACCCCCCACGATCTGGATTTCCGCCGGCCTCGCTCTGGCCGGCTGGCTCCTCTACCGGGCCCACCTTGGCCGGGTGACCCGGGAGTTAACGGCCCAATACGGCCATGGCACGCCGGTCTGGGTGGCCGCGCGAGATGTACTCGCCGGTTACGAACTAACCGAAAAAGACCTCCGTCTGACGCAAGTTCCAGCGGTCTTTCTCCAACCCGGCGCCATCACCAACACCGAATGGAATGGCGTCGGACAGGTCGTTCGGATCCCTCTGCGGAAAGGGGAACAGATTCAACAAACGAAACTGGCCCTGGAGGGGGTGGCCGTCTCTCGCTTCGAATCGGACCCGAACCCGATCGTCGGGCCATCACCCTGAAACTGGATGCCGAGTCAGCCCTGGCCGGTCTGATTCAACCGAGGGATCGCGTGGATATCGTGGGCGTTTTCGAATCCGCCTCCAGTTCCACAGAGACCACCCGCAGCCATGCCATGGTGCTGGCCCAGGCGGTTCGAGTGCTGGCGGTGGACCAGCGACTCAGCGAAGGGATGGAGGGGTCGGCGGAAATGGGGACCGATGCTGGCCGTTCGTCCGGCCCTGGGCGTCAGATCCTGGTGACACTGGAGGTCGAAGCCGCGGACGCCTGGCGGTTGGCGCTGGCCTCTCAGATCGCACACCTGCGCTGCCTCCTCCGACACAGGACCAACGACCGCCCGCAGCCGCTTGTCCCTCCGGCCGAGCGGTTGCCGTTGCTCAAGGGCGAAGATGTCTTTGGCGCGCGGGTGCCGGTGAAGATCGGATCCAGCCACGCCATGCCCTTTGCCGAACTCCCCTCCTTCTAAACCCTTAACCCGGAGCCTCCCATGACACGGTTCGATCGCCTTCCCTTCGCCTCCCTCCATTTTCTTCTCCTGGTGATTCTGGCCAGCCCTCTGTTCGGAGGCGTCCATCGGCTGGTCCTCGACCTGCGCACCGGTCAACCGACGCGCCGACAAATGGATTATCCTATCGCGCGCGCGGAATTAACGGCCGGCGGCGACCGCATCGTCGGTGTCGAAATCGAGGACGACCGCTTGGTCATTACCCCACTCCAGGAAGGACGGACGACCCTTTTCGTCTTCGATGTGGAAGAGACCGAGCGGGACCGCTTGAAACTCTTCGTCGTGAAAGGAACCGCGGCGGCGCCTCTTGATACCGCCGTTCGCACCATGCTGAGCGACAACGCCGGTCGCCCGCTGCCCGGACTGACCGTCTTGGCCATGGAAGGACGCGACAAGGCCCTGATCCGAGGCTCCGTCGAGAACCGTCTGACGCTGGAACGAATCGGCCAGGTGCTCGCGGCGTTCGGTGATGCGGTGGTGGATCTGACGGATCTCGCGCCGGCGTTCCGAGAACAACTGATTCAGGAGGTCCGCCGCGCCTTGGGCAACGGCAATATTGAGGTGACCCTGGTAGGCCGGGAACTCATTCTCCAAGGCTTCGTTTATCACGATGCCGAAAAGGCCTGCCTGGAAGCCGTGGCCCGTTCCCTCTATCCCCGCGTCCAGAGTTTCCTTCGGCTTCGCCCATGGAACGGACCACAAGCCATTCGCGACGTCGTTCTGGAAAAGCCCCTTCTTCTCATCGAGTGCCGCATTCTGGAAGTGACCGCCGAGGCGCTTCGAGAAATGGGGATCGCCTGGAACGGCGTTCAAACCGTCGGCCTCCAGGGATCGTGGGCGGCGACCCCCAAGGGTACGGTTTCGTCCGTTTCGCTCAACACGGCCAAATTGTTCCAGATGCTCATCCCCCAGGTGGAGAAGGGCCAGGCGCGGGTCCTCTACAGCCAGAACCTGGTCTGCGAGGATGGCGAATATGGCAAATTTTTCGCCGGCGGGTCCTTTCACATCATCGCTCAACCCCCCAACGGCGGCGACTCGGTGGCCATCCGGGAGGTGGAGTACGGGATTGGGCTCGAAATCGAACCGCGCACGGATCGAGAGGGCAATATCCAAACCACCGTCCGCATGGAGTTCAGCTCCCTGGGTCCGATCATCCACCTCTACCCCTCCCTTCTGAAGCGGTATGTGCAAACCACCGTCAACGTCCAGCAGGGCGAAACCCTGACACTCGGCGCGTTGATCGGACATGGCGAGTCCGACGATGTCACCAAAATTCCAGCCCTGGGCGACATTCCCGTTCTGGGCGAACTCTTTAAATCCAAAAACTACCGCGACCGGAAAAGCGAACTGGTCTTCCTGATCACCCCGCGGCGGGTTCAGCCGGGCGACCGCATGGACCAGGCGTTGCGAGAAGATCTGGCCCGCCGGCTCGAAAAGGGTGGAGAGGCCGTTCAGGGAAAGGGGGCACGCTGATGATCGCGCGAATACAGGAATCGGAAACCCCCCATCGGAACATCCGACTTGATGTGCGGTCGGTTCTCGGAATGAACCCGCCGGAAACGGCGACCGAACGGTCCGAACGGATTTTTGCCCTCAAAAACCGTCTGCTCACGCGCATCCAGGAAAACGAGGAGCTTCGACGCATGAACCTGGATGTCCTCGAAGGGGCACGCCGAAAGGCCGCCCTCCGGATGCGAACGGAGGAGATTGTGCGCTTTGAGCTCGACCTGGCGCAGGAACCCCTGACGACCCAGGAACGCGAGCAGGTGATCCGGGAGGTGCTTGACGAGGCGCTCGAACTGGGCCCCCTGGAAGACCTGCTCAAGGATGACACGATCGAAGAGATCATGGTCAACGGACCGGATCGGATTTTCGTCGCCCGATTTGGTCGGATGGAAAAGACCGATCGGCGATTTTCGTCGGCCCGCTAGCTCGCCAACATCATTGACCGCATCGTGGCGCCGATCGGGCGCCGCGTGGACGAGAGCATGCCGTACGTGGACGCCCGGCTGGAACGGGACGGGTCGCGCGTCCACATCATCCTTCCGCCGCTGGCCCTCGACGGACCCACGCTGACCATCCGGAAATTCGCCCGCCGGACTTTGACGGCGGAGGACCTCATCGCCCGGGGGACCGCGACGCCCGCCATGATGCGGTTTCTGGACTGGTGTGTCCAGGGCCGCCGCAACATTGCCGTCTCCGGGGGGACCGGAACAGGAAAGACCACTCTACTCAATGTGCTCTCCCAGGCGATCGATTCTCGGGAACGGGTCATCACGATCGAAGATTCTGCCGAACTCCGGCTCTCGCTTGAAAATCTCGTCCGCCTGGAAGCCCGACGGCCCAATGTCGAGGGCCGGGGCGAAGTGACGATCCGTGATCTGGTTCGAAATGCCCTCCGCATGCGGCCGGACCGGATCCTCGTGGGGGAATGCCGCGGCCCCGAAGCCTTTGACATGTTGCAGGCCATGAACACAGGGCATGAGGGTTCGATGACCACCCTTCATGCGAATTCGCCCTGCGACTTTCTCACCCGTCTGGAAGGTCTGGTACTGACGGCCGTGGAGATGCCGATCGGAGTCATTCGGCAGAACATCGCCTCCGCCCTCGACCTGATTGTTCAGATCGGCCGTTACAGCGATGGCGGACGACGGATCGAGCGGATTACCGAAGTGCTCGACGTTCGCGGGGGGGAGATCGCCCTCCGCGATCTGTTCCTTTTTGAACAGACAGGTGTCCGGAACGACGGCCGCGTGGAAGGCCGGTTCCGAGCCACCGGTGAACGGCCGGCGTTTTGGGACCGCCTGATCGCGGCGGGCGTTCCGGTCGATGCCGCCGTTTTTGCCGACGAACGACAACCCGGCGTGTCACCGAACCCGACCGAACGGGCCACGGCGGCCACCTGAAGGACAAAACCCTCAGCGCAGGAGACCACCCATGACGACCCGAACCCGATGGACGAAGACGATGAGCGCCACCGTAGCCGCCCTCAGCGCGGCGTTGGGCATGGCGGAGGGGAACCTCGACCTGGCCGATGCGCCCCCTGAAGTGCGCGAAAAAGCGGAATTCTACAACCAGGCCATGGAGTGGCGGGAGAAAGGACGGCTCGATCAGGCCCTGGAGGCTTTTCAGAGTCTGCTGGCCGGAGCGGAGCCGGACCCCTGCCCGGATTGCCGCCGGTTGTACAGCGGGGCGGCCAATAATGCCGGCCTGATCCTTCTGCAGCAACTCGAGGCTGGCCGGGCCGAGTTTTATTTCCGTCAGGCGGTCGCTTGGGATTCGGAGAACGCGCTGGCCTGGAATAATCTGGGGGCCGCACTTCTCGCGAGGGGCGGTTCGAAGAGGCGCAGGAGGCCTGGGAGCGCGCCTGTCGCGAGAATCCTTTTCTGGCGCTCCCGTACAACAATCTCGGCCGTCTCCTTCTCGAGATGGGGCGGCTTCAACTGGCGGGGGAATTTCTGCTGACTGCCCTACGACTCAACCCCGGGGACCCCGAAACGCTCTTTCTTCTCGCCCGGCTCTATCGGCAGGTCGGGCTGCCGGAAAAACAGAAAGAGGTCTGGGCGGCGTTGTGCGAGACGAGCGGCCAGGCGCCCGAAAACACGCTTCTTCTGGCCAGCCAGCTCCTTCAGGAAGGGTCGGCCGCCGAAGCCGAACCGCTGGTACGGAAGATTCTGGCCCAACGCCCCGGCTGGCCGGAAGGGCGTCTTCTGAAGGCGCGTTGGCATGCCTGCCGGCAGGAGTGGAACGAGGCCGAAGGATTGTTGCGGGACCTGCTGAAGGATTTTCCTGGGGATGCGGCCGTGCGCCAGGACCTGGTGGCTGTCCTGTGGGAGCAGAATCGTGGGGAGGAAGCGCTACGGATTGCGGAAGAAGGCACCCGCCGGTTTCCAACATCGCCCGAGAACTGGTATGGGCTGGGGCTCTGCCGGGATCGGCGAGGCGACCGGCGGGGCGCCGAAGCGGCATTCCGTCGCTGTGTGGAAATCCGTCCGGATTATGCGCGGGCTTGGAATGATCTCGGCGTTCTGGCTGCCGGCCGAAACGATGCAGAGGCGGCCTATAAAGCCTTTTCCCGGGCTCTGGCTGCCGATCCCTTCCTTGTGGACGCCCGATACAACCTCGGCCGGTTTCTGATTATGACCCAGCGGGATTTCGACCGGGGTCTGCTCCTCGTCGCGGCTGTCGCGGAAGGACGCAACCCGCGCACCGCCCAGGCCAACCAGTTCATCAACGATCTCATCTTGATCGCCCGCGGCGGCGATCCGGGCTGGGGAGCGAAACGGTGATCAAAGAGGCCAACGGAGGATCGCACGCCATGACACGGTTGCCAGCACACTGGAAACGAGGAACGTCCTTCCTGCTCCTGGCCGCAGGAATTGCCATCGGCCACACCTCGGACTGGAAATCCAGCACCACCGATCGGACTCACATCCGAGAGGTCGAGGAGGGCGTACGGGTCGAAAGCCGCATACGAGAAGACCGCACGTGGCGTCCCCGCGACGAGAAAGGACGCTGGATTCGCATCCGGAGCGGTGAACGGCAGAAACAGAGCGTGACGGAGCAAACCGAATGGACCGATACGGGATGGAGAGGGGAATCCGGGCGATCCGCCGATCTCAAGTCCTACACGGACCTCAAGGCGGGAAATACCCAGTCCATGGCCCGCGATCTGGGGAAAACCACCCTCGAGGGGGCCGAGACCTCCTGGAAGCGCCAGGCGGGTCCGTCATTCGACGAGCGCATCAAAGGCCGGGCCGGCGAGGTTCGGTTAACCTCCCACGCCGGCTGGAAGGCAGAGACGCGGTCCGGCGAGAACGGATGGGAGGCGCGCGGACAGATCGGGGTGGAAACGGCGCTTCGGGCGACCACGGCCCGGTTACAAACCGGAAACGATCATGCCAGCGTCTCTTTGCAGGGACAAGCCCGGCTCGAACTGGCGGCCCTCGCCAAGGGAAAACTCGGCGCCTACATTGACGAAAAGGACATTACCCTCGGCGCCGAAGTCTCTGCCGGCCTCTATGCCAAAGGCGAGGTTAAGGTCAATTTCGAAGCGCATGTCTTCGGCGTCAAGACCAATGTCAATCTCGTTGCGTCGGGATATGCCGGCGCCGTGGCCGAGGGCAAGGCCGTCGTGACGCTCGGGTGGAACGGCAAAGTCCGGTTTGTCGTGGGGATAGGCGCTTCGCTGGGATTGGGAGGAAGCGTCTCCATGGAATGTGAGGTGGATGCCGAAGCACTCCTGGAGCGGTGGAACCTGAAGAGTTTCGATGAATTGCTGGTTACGCTGAAGGAGTTTCAGGAAAACCCCTATCCCTGGCTGGCCAAATGGGGCTGGCAGGCCCTTCGCAAGATTCATGAAGCCGGGTTTGGTGTCGTCAGAAAGTGGGGCCAGGAGGCCACGGCCATCTTTCAGGAACATGTGGTTAAACCCATCCAAACCGCGCGCGCCACGATGCAGGAAGGAGTTCGCCGGGGGCTGGATCTTCTGGGACGCGTGATCCGGAGTCGGACCGTTCTTCCGCCCGACTCGGCCATCAACACCTGTTTGGCCTGGGCCGAAGCCAGCCTTTCCACCCTTCCGGCGATCGGGGAACAACTGGAAAAGTCGGCCGTGCCTATCTGCGCACCGGCGGAGATGGCCTCTGCGGAATGGTCCGACTGGGCCGGAATCGGCGAATGGAACTGGGTCCCCTTCGAGTGGCCGGCGCCCTTCCGCTGGCCGTCCCTCTAAATCCCGCAAGGAGAAACGGCGATGAACCTCATTCTGGAAATCGGTATGGTCGGAGTTCTTTTCACGGCGGCGGCCTTTCTGGTTCCGGCCCTTGTGGCGAGGGCCCGGAAGACGGCCGATCAGGCGGTGGAAGGATTCGATCGCGAACGGGTCGAGGTCAGCCGTGCCGCCATGCTCGGACTGATCGCGGGCGTCTCCCTGACGGCCGGGCTCGTGGTGTGGGCTGCCACGGACAGCTTCCTGATGGCGGGACTCGGCGTGGCCATGGGGATGGCGGCTCCGGGGTGGGTGCTGGGCCTCTATCAAAGCTGGCGGCGGCGGCGCTTTCAGGCGCAATTCCGAGATGCGCTGATCATGGTGTCCAACGCGCTGAGGGCCGGCTTCACGATCAGTCAAGCGCTGGACATTCTGGCGCGGGAAATGCCCTGGCCAGCCCGGGATGAATTCGGGCGAACGGCCAGAGATCGAGACCTGGGGCTGTCGGTCGACGAAGCGCTCGAACGGCTCGCGGACCGGATGGGCGGCGAGAGCCTTCGCATCTTCGTGACGGCGGTACAAGTCGGCCGTCAGACAGGCGGCGACCTGGCGCAACTGATGGATGGAATGGTCAAGGTGATCCGCGACCGCGAGCGGGTGGTGGAACGGATCCATACGATGACCGCGGAGACGCGGTTTCAAGGCTATACCCTGGCGGCTCTTCCCTACCTGCTCCTGGCGCTCTGGGTCCTTTTCGACGGCGCTGGCGCGCGGGTCGTCTTTTCGACGGTGTGGGGCCGCTGCCTCCTTGGTATCGGCACCTTTTTCAACGTGATGGCGTTGGCCGTCATCCGCCGGATGGCGGCCGTCCACGTGTAACACGGAAAGGAGAAAAGCGATGGACTCTCTGATTCTGGAAACATCGGCGATCTGTGTGACCACCGCGGCCGGGGTGGGGGCCTTCGGGCTCCTCAGCGCCATAGCCCGACAGGGGGGAGGCCGGCCTCCTGCCGGCTGGCCAGCGGCGTTTGGGTGGCTGCGGCCCTTGACGGTTTTGCTCGATCCGGTAGCCGAGACGATCCACCACCGGATGAAGGGATTGAGAAAGCGGACGGCTGAACGCCTTACCGCTGCGGGATTCGGCCACGGCATGACCCCCAACGATCTGCTTGCCCTGCGGCTGGTCCTGGGCCTTCTTCTGCTGGTGGCGACCATGCCCTTCCGCTTTCCGATGCCCCTGGTCTTTGGGGTGTTGGGACTGGTGTTGCCGGACCTCTATGTGATGAGCGCCATTCAGGAACGACATGCCGCCATCCGGCGCGACATGCCCTACGCCATTGATCTCCTGGCGCTCTGCACGCTGGCGGGGCTCGAATTCGGAATGGCGGTGGACCGCGTGGTCGCTCGGATGAACGACGGACCGCTGAAGGAGGAGTGGCAGCTTTTGCGGCGGGAGATGACGCTGGGACGATCCCTCACGGAGGCGCTCCTGGCAATGGCCCGCCGCATCCAGATGGCGGAGATGACCAGTTTTACGGCCGTTCTGGTTCAAGGTCTCGAAATGGGCTCGGGTGTCGCAGCCGTCCTGAGCGCTCAGGCGGAAAAGATGCGCCTCGAACGAATGGAAAAAGCGGAACGCGGCGGAGCGAAGGCCCAACAGAAGATTCTGCTTCCCCTGCTGCTCCTTATGCTGCCGGCGTTTGCCTGCCTGATTTTCATTCCGTTTCTGGTGAGTCAAATTCGTGCCTATTGGGGCGGATTCGCCGGTGGGTAACGAGGGAAGAAACATGGCCCGGGATCTCTTGATCGAAATCGTGGGCGGACCTGGGAAAGGACGGGTTTTCCGGGTGGGCGGTGACCGTTTCATCATCGGGCGGGGACCGCGCGGCGAGGTGGATGTCAACCTGGAACCGGATCGCTTTGTCTCCCGGCGTCACGCCATCCGACGGGTCGAGGCCGACGGCATCGTGATCGAGGAGTGGCCGGAGGCGCCGAGCAAGGCCGGTCTGGTCGTGGACGGATCCCGCCGGCAGAAGGTTTGTCTGGCCGATGGCGGTCGGCTCTGGGTCGTGGCCACGGAACTGTGCTTTCGATGGGCCGAACGGCCGACGTCCGTCTGGCGGGAGAAGGTCCGACGATGGCTCCGGCGGCTCTTTCTTCTGCTTCCCCTTCTGGCCGTTGCCGCGGGATTGGCGGCGGCGCGTCCCTTGAGGTTCGAACCGGAGCGCCGGCCGTTGTCTCGCGAGGAGCTCGCTCAGGTCTGGGAGGCCCGCAACCGGGGCGATTTCGCCGCGGCTCAAGCCATGATTCGGACCCTTCGGGAACAGGGTGAAGAGAAGGAGATTCAGGAAGAGATCGAGCGCCTGGAATGCGAGTGCCGCCGGTGGCTGTCACGGATCGCCGCCCTCGAGGCTCTGGAACAGGCCCTCCGGCTGGACGAATGTCGGGACGAGTGGCGTCGGCTGGCGCTGGACCTTCCCGCTGAGGATCCGCTGAGGAGCTGGATCGAGAATCAGGCGATGGCGCGCCTGACGGCCCGCCTGCAGGACTTGGAACGGTGAGCCCTTTCCCACGGCCACGGAACGAGGCCTTTTCCTGCGCGAGGCTCTTCTGGCGAGTGGCGGTTTAGAGTTGAAATGTCCGACCATAGCCGGTATATTTTCCCGCATCAAGCAGGAGTCCCTTCGATGGCCGATTGTCTCCGAACTCCGTCTTTCGAGACCTCCGCGGGCTGGCATCTTCAGGCGGTCCGTCTTCCGGAGGGCAAGCTTCTCCCCCTCGATGAGGTGATAGGTATTCGAAAGCGGCTGAAAGAGGAGGGACGGACGGTCGTCTTTACCAATGGTTGTTTCGATATCCTTCATGCCGGACACGTGCAGTATCTCAATTTTGCGCGGAGCCATGGAGACGTTCTCATTGTAGGGCTGAATTCCGATGCCTCCGTCCGCCGGAACAAAGGGCCGGAGCGGCCGATCAATTCCCAGGAGAATCGCGCTCTGGTGCTGGCGGCTCTCGAGGCAGTGGACTTTGTGATCATTTTCGACGAGCCCGAGCCGGCGCCCCTCATCGAGCGGCTTCTGCCGGATGTGTTGGTCAAGGGGGAAGATTGGGCCCACTATGTCAGTGGTCGTGAGGTGGTAGAACGCCACGGAGGAAAGGTCATCCTCGCCCCCCTGGTCCAGGGGCTTTCGACGACCAATATTCTGAAGCGGATACAATCGGGCAACCAGAAAGGTACATAATGGACCGATTTATCATCACAGGGGGTGCCGGATTTATCGGCTCGAATCTGGTTCGGTCGCTCAATGCCTTGGGAAGTGATCGCATTCTTATTGTGGACCATCTGAACCATCCCGGTAAGGAAGCGAATCTCAAGCCTCTGCAGTTCGAGGACGTTCTCGACAAAAGCCAGTTTCGGGAGCTCATCCGGGCGGAGCGTGTGCCGAAGGTTTCCGCGGTGTTTCATCTCGGCGCGTGCAGCTCGACAACGGTGACCGACGAACGCTATCTCCAGGACAACAACACCGGGTATACGCGCGAGCTGTGCGACTGGGCCCTCCGTCATGGGGTTCGATTCATCTATGCGTCCAGTGCGGCAACCTATGGCGATGGCCGGCGCGGCTATTCCGACGATGACGCGGTCACGCCGACGCTCGAACCGCTCAATGCCTACGGGCGTTCCAAGCACCAGTTCGACCTCTGGGCTCTTCACAGCGGGGCGCTTCGTCAGATCGCCGGCTTGAAATATTTCAATGTCTATGGGCCTGGGGAGGGCCATAAGGGCGAGATGCGCTCGATGGTCCACAAGTCCTTCCATCAGGTTCAACAGGAAGGGGTCATTCGCCTCTTTCGCTCCTATCGTCCCGATGTTCGCGATGGGGAACAGAAGCGCGACTTTGTCTATGTCGAAGACGCGGTGGCCATGACCCTCTTCTTTTTCGAGCATCCGGAGGTGTCGGGGCTCTTCAACTGCGGTACGGGTGTGGCCCGGACTTGGCTGGACCTGGCCCATGCCGTCTTTTCAGCTATGGGGCGGGAACCGAAGATCGAATTTGTGGAAATGCCCCCCGCCATTCGCGCGGCCTATCAATATTTCACGCAGGCCGACATGACCAAGGCTCGGCGAGCCGGCTATACCCGCCCCTTCTGCTCGCTCGAAGAGGGGGTGCGGCGCTATATCCTGACCGACCTGCTGCCTCGGACGTCATGAGCGGAGAATCGTTTTCGGAGGGTTCCTGCCGTGAGATGGCGGACGTGGAAACGTCCTCGTCGGCCTATGCGGATCGGTTTGCTGGTGCCACGGGCGCGTGGATGCTCGAGATTCAGGCGGCGGCCGTCCGGACCCTCTTGAACGATCTCCCGCCGGGAAGCCGTCTCCTCGAAGTCGGCGGAGGGCATGGGCAACTGGCCGGGCCGCTTTTGGATGCCGGCTACGACCTGACGGTGGTTGGAAGCGCTCCGGAATGCCGCGAGCGCCTTCGGCGCTATGAAACGAGCGGCCGATGCCGGTTTCTCGTGTCGGACCTCCTGGCGCTTCCGTTTGAGGCGGGCGCATTCGAGGCGGTCCTGGCGATTCGGCTTTTGACGCATTGCGAACGGTGGCGAGCCCTCGTGGCGGAACTGGGGCGGGTCGCCCGTCAGGCGGTCATCGTGGAGTTTCCTGTACACGAGGGGTTGCATCGCCTGGCCCCGATCTTTTTCGGAGCCAAGAAGCGGATGGAGGGAAACACGCGGCGGTGGCGCCCCTTTCGAAAGGTTGAAATCCTCGAGGCCTTCCGCGACGTCGGCTATGAGTGCGACCGATGGATTCGGCAGTTTTTCTGGCCTTTGGTGCTTCATCGGGTCTTGCGGAATCGCGCCCTTTCGGAGCGGCTGGAACTCGCCGCCCGGCGGTTGGGGTGGACCGAGCGGGCCGGTTCTCCCATCATCGCCCGTATGGTTCCGAGGAGGCGTTAGCGATGTGCGGAATCTGTGGACTCAATTGGGCCGATCCAGACCTGATTCGTCGCATGGCGGCGGTGATCCGCCACCGCGGGCCGGACGCGGACGGCTTTTATGTGGCGGAGGGCGTTTCCCTGGGCCACCGGCGCCTCAGCATTATTGATCTTTCCGACCAGGCCCGTCAGCCGATGAGCAACGAGGACGGGACGGTTTTTTTGATCTTCAATGGAGAAATTTATAACTTTCAAGCGCTTCGGTCGGAACTTGAGCGGGCGGGGCATCGGTTTGCCAGCCGGACGGACAGCGAGGTGATCCTTCACGGATACGAGGCTTGGGGCGATCGCGTTCTCGATCGGTTACGGGGGATGTTCGCCTTCGCGATCTGGGACGCCCCGCGTCGGCGGTTTCTGGTTGCTCGGGACCGACTCGGAATCAAGCCTCTGTTCTATCGCTGGGATGGAAGACGATTTTCCTTTGCCTCCGAGATCAAGGCCATTCTGGAAGATCCGGCCGTCCCCCGCGTGCTTGATCGGCAGGCGCTGTATGACTATATCGGTTTCGAATTTACGCCGGCTCCGGAGACCTTTTTCGAGGGCATCCGAAAACTGCCGGCTGGCCATTGTCTGACGCTCGAGCAGGGGCGTCTGGACGAGCGCGCGTGGTGGGACCTCTCCTTTGCGCCGGGGCCGGTGCGTCGTTTCGAAGAGGCGATCGAACGGCTCCGGGAGCTGCTGGACGAGTGCACGGCCAGCCATCTCGTGAGCGATGTACCGCTAGGGGTGTTTCTCTCCGGCGGCCTGGACTCCAGTACCCTTGTGGCGATGATGCGCCGACATATTTCGGGGCGGCTTCGGACTTTTACGATCGGGTATCGGGATCCGAGTTTCAGCGAATTGGCGTACGCGAAGAAGGTGGCGGACTACTTTGCCACGGACCATCAGGTGCTGATGGTGGATGATCTCCAGCCGGCTTACGTGGAGCGCGCCTTGTGGCATCTGGATGAGCCGATGACCGATCTCTCCTGTGTGCCTCTGCTCTTGGTCTGCGAGCAGGCCCGTCATCATGTGACGGTCTGCCTGAGCGGAGAAGGAGGCGATGAAATCTTCTGCGGCTACGATCGGTTCAAGGCCAGCCGTCTGGCCCGCCTGCTGAGGGCGGTTCCGATCCCCTTCCGTCGGTCGCTGATGGCGTTTCTTGCGGAACGTCTGCCCGATCGGCCGCAAAAAAAGGGCGCCGTCAACATGCTCAAGCGCTTCCTTCAGGGGGCGCTTCTCCCCAACGAAGGGGGCCATCTGCGCTGGCAGTTCTTTGGTGGAGCGGAGCAGGACCGGGCGCTGTTCCGGCCGGAGTTTCTGGCGGCCATCGAGCCGGATCCTTTCCGCCGTATTCGCACGATGGTCCAACGGAGCGACGCCACCGACACGCTCAACCGGGAGCTCTATCTGGACACGCGATTCATGATGCCCGACAGCGTGTTGATGAAGGTGGACAAGATGAGCATGGCCAGTTCGCTCGAGGTGCGAGTTCCGTTGCTGGACCATGAATTGGTGGAGTTCATGGCATCGCTACCGGGCCAATGGAAGATGCGGGGATTCCGGACAAAACACCTCCTTCGGGCGGCGATGAAAGGGGTGTTGCCCCAGGCGATTCTGAAGCGGGGCAAACAGGGTTACAGCCTGCCGGTCAAGCATTTGCTTCGAGGCTCCTTCCGACCCTGGATGGAGACGCTGCTCCGGGAATCTCCCCTTCTTCGCGAGCACTGCCGGGGAGAGACGATCGAGCGGCTCATGGCCGAGCATCTGGCCCTGAAACACAACCACAACCACGTACTCTGGGCCCTTATGAACGTGGCGATTTGGGAGGCCCGTTTTTTGAGCCGTTGAGCCCCGTCTTGGATCGCTCGAACGCCCGGCGTAGCTCGTCGAGGGAGACCACCGTCCAGTCCGCCAAGGAGGCCCACTGACGGTTGCGCGCCTCGAGCAGCAGCACGGTGAACATTCCCGCCTGACGTCCGCAAATCAGATCGTCCCGGTAGTCGCCTACCAGGAGAATGGCCGCGGGGGGCATACGCCAGAGGGAGGCGATGTGAAGGGCCGGCGCGGGGTCGGGTTTGAAGGTCGGAAAATCTCGGGTCACGACAGCGCTGAACCGAACAGGAATGAGTTCCTGGAGCCGGCGGACCGTTTCCAGCGTGTTGCGCGTCAGCAGGCCCCGTTCCAGCCCGAGGCGTTCCAGGGTTTCGAGCAGTTCGCGAGCGCCGGGTTGCAGCGCCATCCGCTCGCGCGCGTCGGCCTCGAGGGCTTCGATAATCGCAAAGGCGCGCCGTTGCCGCTCGGGTGGCCAGGTGCGGATGGTCGCCAGGATATCGCCTTCGGGAAGGTCGAGCCGACGCCGCATCTCGGCAAAGTCAATCACCGGCTTCGTCAGCGTGCCGTCCATGTCGAAGATGACGCCCCGGATCTCGGAGAAGGGGATGCTCATGCCGAACGCGGAGGAAGGCTGGCCAGGAAGGCGTTGATCGCAGCGGCGGCCTGCCGGCCCTGGCCCATGGCCAGGATGACCGTTGCGGAACCGAGCACGACATCGCCACCTGCGTAGACACGCGGCAACGAGGTTTGGCCGGTGGTGGGGTCCACGATCAGGCGGCCCCGCCGATCCGCCTGAAGGCCGGGGGTGGTTTGGCGAATCAGGGGATTGGGTTCATTACCGATGGCGACGATGACCGCGTCGGCCTCGATCACGTACTCGCTGCCGGGGATCTCGACGGGCGCAGGCCGACCCGAGGCGTCCGGTTCGCCGAGCCGGCAACGGATGCATTCCAGTCCCGTCACACGACCAGCCGCGTTGCCGATCACCCGGCGGGGGGCATGAAGCACATGGAAGCGGACACCCTCCTCTTTGGCATGTTCCACTTCTTCGATCCGGGCGGGCATTTCGGCCTCGGTTCGGCGATAGACCAGATGGACCTCCTCGGCGCCCAGCCGGAGGGCCATTCGCGCGGCGTCCATGGCGACGTTGCCCCCGCCGACCACGATCACCCGCCGGGCGGGATAGATCGGAGTATCGGCCCGCTGCCGATCGAAGGCGCGCATCAGATTGGCCCGGGTCAGGTATTCGTTGGCCGAAAAAACGCCCACGAGATTTTCGCCCTCGATCTCAAGAAAGCGGGGAAGACCGGCGCCGGCGCCGATGAAGGCAGCGTCGTAGCCGTCCTCCTTCAAAAGGTTCTCCAAGCGGCGCGTTCGCCCCACAAGGAAGTTGGTTCGGATCTCGACACCCATGGCCAGGAGGGTTTCCATCTCCAATTCGACAATGGCCTTGGGGAGACGGAACTCCGGGATGCCATAGACCAGAACGCCGCCCGGCTTATGGAAAGCCTCGAAGAGGGTGACGGCATGGCCTTCGCGGCGCACATCGGCGGCCACCGTAATGCCGGCGGGGCCGGACCCGATGACGGCGACGCGGCGGCCGGTCTCGGGTTTCACGGGGGGCGGCTGAAAGCGGCCGCTCTGCCGTTCGGCGTCAGCCGCAAACCGCTCCAGCCGGCCGATACTGACGGCTTTACGGACATCCTTGAGCGCTTTGCCGACGGTGCACCGCTCCTGGCATTGAACCTCCTGGGGGCAGACACGGCCGCACACCGCCGGAAGAAGGCTGTTCCTGCGGATCACCGCCATAGCCTCTGCATCGCGCCCTTCGGCCAGGGCCTTGATAAAGGCGGGAATATCGATCCGAACGGGACAGCCTTCCACACAGGGTGCATTTTTGCACTGAAGGCAGCGGAGGGCCTCCAGACGGGCCTGCTCCGGCGAATAACCAAGGGCGACCTCTTCCACGTGGCGGATCCGTTCGGCGGGTTCGCGGGACGGCATCTCCTGAGGGGGAATGGCCAGCCGGTCGCGGGGAGTGAGGGGGTGGCCCTGAAGCGCAGTCAGCCGTTCGGCGGCTTCGCGCCGCAGAGCGTCGGGGGAAGGATGACTCATGACGATGATTTCCTCTCGAGGCGGGCCAATTGCGGTTCCAGATGGCACTTTTCGTGTGCGGCGTCTTCCTGCTCCTTGTAGGCCCGGAGGCGGAGCATCATGTTGTCGAAATCCACTTGGTGGCCGTCGAATTCCGGTCCATCCACGCACACGAAGCGGGTTTTTCCTCCAACGGTCACCCGACATCCGCCGCACATACCGGTTCCGTCCACCATGATGGTATTGAGCGAAACAACGGTAGGAATGGCAAAGGGCCGGGTTGTTTCCGCGCACGCTTTCATCATGATTGGCGGGCCGATGGCGAAAATGATATCGGGTTTCGGCGTCCGTGCGCACAGTTCACGGAGGGGCTCGGTGACGAGCCCTTTCCGCCCTTTCGAACCATCGTCGGTGCAAACGATCAGCTCATCCGCAAGGGCGGCCATGCGGTCCTCCAGGATCAGCAGGTCGCGCGTGCGGGCTCCGAGGATGACGAGGAGCCGGTTGCCGGCCGCTTTCAGCGCCTGAACAATCGGATGAAGGGGGGCGATACCGATGCCGCCGCCCACGGCGACGGCGGTACCAAACCGCTCGATGTGGGTCGGGCGGCCGAGGGGACCCAGGATGGCGTGGATGATATCTCCCACATTCAGGGCCGCCAGCCGATGGGTCGTCCGGCCGACGGTCTGAAAGATGAGGGTGATGGAGCCTTCCGCCGGGTTGGCATCGGCGATGGTGAGGGGGATGCGTTCTCCATATCGGAGATCGGCCTGCACCATGACAAACTGGCCTGCCTTCCGTTCACGGGCGATTTCGGGGGCTTCGACACGGAGGAGGAAAACCTCCTCGGCCAACGCTCTTTTTTCCAGGATTTTGGGCATATGGGAGGGGGGGTGGGTTAGAGGTTGAAGAACCGGCGCGCATTTTCGCCCTCGATGAGCCGGAGCGCCTCGGGCGAAAGTCCAAGGCCGCGAAGATCGGCAAGGGTTTGAGCCTGATCGGCCCAGGGCGAATCGCTTCCGAAGAATACATACTGGGGACCGTGGGCTTCGATGAAGGCTTTGGCCTCGAGGGGAGCAATGTGCGGGAGGGACATGGAAATTTCAAGATGGATGGGGCGGCCGAGAAACCATCGTCGGACCTCGTCGAACGCCAGCCAGGCACCGAAGTGCGAGGCGATGAAACGAAGGCGGGGGAAACGATCGAGGACTCGGACGATCCGTTCCGGTGTGCAGCGACCGTCGCGGGGGAAGGCGATATCGTGGCCGGTATGGGCTTCGAGGATGAGACCCAGCTCTTCGACGGTTTCATAGAGCGGCATCAGACGATCCTCATCGAAAACGAAATCCTGGTAATGGGTATGAAGCTTGATGCCCAGGAAGCCTTCCTGCTGGATGCGTTCAAGGCGTTTGCGCAGATCCGGGTCAGCGGGATGCACCGAGGGAAAGGGAATCAAACGGGGTGCATGCCGGCTCCGGATGGCCTCGCAGAACCGAAGAATGGACTCGTATTGTTCGGGGCGGGTGGCGATGTTCAGGATGACGGCATGGGTAATGCCGGCGCGATCCATCGAACGGAGCAGATCGGTCACCGTTCCATCGAGGACGTGGCGGGCACCGCTTCCTCCGTGTCCTTCGATAGCAGCAATGGCCCGGGCGGCCAGGGTATCTGGAAACGCATGCGTATGGACATCCACGATCATGGTGGAGCGGAGGGCGAAGGGACGGCCTGAAGTGCGGCCTGTCGTGCCGCACGGAAGACGGCCTGATTGGCCTCGACGACGGCGTTGCCCTTTCGGGCGAACTGAGCCGCGAGGGCGGCTTCGAGCGTTTCCGGCTCGAAGGGAAGATAGGGAGAGGCGGCCCCCAACATGGCGATGTTGGCCGCGCGGGGGGCCTGAAGCCGACGTGCCAGGGCGTCGGCATTGAATAGAAAATGGCGCGGGAGCGAGCGGATGGCGGCATAGAGCGCCGAAGGGTCGGGATAGGCGTCCATCGTCCGGACCGGCTCCTCGTTGGCGACGAGCCAGCCTTCCCGGGGATCGAGCCAGGGCAGGTAGCGCAGCGCTTCCAGGGGTTCGGTGGCCAGAATCAACCGGGCTCGGCCACGGGGGACCAGATCCGAGTGAATGGGACGATCCGAGAGGCGGAGGTGGGATTGGACCGCGCCTCCCCGCTGGGCCATTCCGTGGACTTCGGACTGCTTCAGGTGCCACCCTTTGGCCAGCGCGGCGCGGCCGATGAGCGCGGAGATGGTGAGAATGCCCTGCCCGCCAACCCCCGCGATGATCATGTCGAACCGCATGTCAGGTTCCCTTTCGGATTTGAATGCAGGGGCGTCGGGCGATGAGCACCGACACGCCCTGGTGGCCGATTTCGGCGCGCAGACGCTGGGCGTTATCCTGACGGAACCGCGGCAGCGGGGTCAAAACCGCCAGGTGATCTGGCGCGACCCCAAGGCCGGCCACCATGGATTCCAGCCGTCCACTCGAGAGAGACTCTTGTCCGCCCGTCATGCCGGTGGTTTCGTTGTCCAGGATGATCACGGTTATGGGACTGTTTTCAGCGACGGCATCCAGGAGGCCGGTCAGTCCCGAATGGGCGAACGTTGAGTCGCCGATGACGGCGAGGGAGGGGAAGAGACCGGCATCGGCGGCTCCTTTGGCCATGGTGATGGCAGCGCCCATATCCACGCAGGTGTGGATCGTGCTGTATGGGGGAAGCGCACCGAGGGTGTAGCACCCGATATCGGAGAAGATCCGGCCGCCGGGATAGCCCGCCATCACGTCGCGGATAAAGTCGTAGGTGTCCGCATGGGGACATCCCCGGCAAAGGATGGGAGGGCGAGGAGCCACGAGCGGTGGGACGGGGTGCCCCTCCGAGACGGGGAGCTCCAACGCCTGGGCCACGAGATCGGGCGACAGTTCGCCGGTCCGGGGCAGTCGGCCATCGAGCCGACCGTGTACGGGGAAGGCAGACATGGAAAACGGCCCCCGGATTTGGGCCTCAAGAAAAGGGGCCCCCTCTTCCAGGAACAGCCAGGCGTCGGCGGCCTTCCGGAAGTCGTCCAGGATGGACGTCGCGATGGGATAGTGACCGATTTTCAGGACGGGGTAGGGGCACCCGTTCGGGAAGAGCTCCTGAAGGTAATTGAAGGCGATACCGCAGGCGACAATACCCAGACGGCGATCGGAGCCGGGAATCAGACGGTTCCAAGGCAGGGTGGCGGACTCGGCGGTGATGGAGGGCCATCGAGCCGTCAACTCCGCCCAGTTGCGACGCGCATGAACCGGCAGGAGGACCCAGCGGCTGGGCTCCGACGCGGGTTGGAGGGGGTTTTCGGGGCGGGACGAGGCCGTTCGGACATCGGCCCGGGAGTGGGCGAGGCGGGTGACGAGCCGGACGGCGACCGGCAGGCGGAGTTGTTCGGAGTAGTCGAAGGCGGCCCTGACCATCTCGTAGGCCTCCTGCTGGGTGGAGGGTTCGAGCAGGGGGACCGAGGCGAAGTGGGCATAGAACCGGGAGTCCTGCTCATTCTGACTCGAATGCATGGAGGGGTCGTCGGCCACGGCGACGACGAGTCCGCCGCCCACGCCGGTGATCGCGGCATTGATGAAGGGGTCGGCGGCGACGTTGAGGCCCACGTGTTTCATGCAGACGAGGGCTCGTTTGCCGGCGTACGACATGCCCAGCGCCTCTTCCATGGCAGTCTTCTCGTTCGCGCACCACTGGCGGTGGATGTTCCGGGCTATGGCGTCTGGATCCTGCTGAATGTATTCGGTGATCTCGGTGGAGGGGGTGCCCGGGTAGGCATAGACCCCGGAGATTCCCGCGTCGAGGGCGGCGCGGGCCACGGCCTCATCGCCGAGCAGCAGGAGGGGGGACGAACTCATGGTGGCATGATCTCCGCGTGAAGGGCGTACTGTATCGAAAACAAAGGGGGGCTGACAAGGAGAACACGACCCCTTTAGCGCCCCCGCGACAATCCGGGGGGTGGTCCAGGTAGGTGGGGTTGCACATCGGTTTGAGATTGATGCGGAGGGCGGGATGTGATAGAAAAAGAGAGATCGTGGCTCCGAAAGGGTCTCCGGCGTGCCCATGCAGAAGGAGACCTTTCCATGCTGGCGAAAGTTTTTTCAGGAGCCATTTATGGCGTTGACGCCTATCCCGTCGAAATTCAGGTTTTCTCCGGCCGCGGCGATCCCTCGATGGTGATTGTCGGGCTTCCCGATGCGGCCGTTCGGGAGAGCAAGGACCGGGTGATTACGGCCCTCGTCAATTCCGGATTCAAACCCCATATCGGCCGCACCACCGTCAACTTGGCCCCGGCCGATATTCGAAAGGAGGGCCCCAGTTTGGACCTGCCGATTGCGGCCGGCCTTCTGGCCGCGAAAGAGAACTTCGACCCCTCGGTCCTTCAGCAGTTGGCGTTGGTGGGCGAACTGGCGCTGAGCGGCGAAGTGCGCCGGGTCAAGGGCGTTCTTCCCATGGCGATGCGGCTCAAGGCGGAAGGGTTCAAGGGGTTTCTCGTCCCTGCGGAAAACGCCCCGGAGGCGGCGGTGGTGGAAGGACTCGATATTTACCCGGTTCGTACGTTGCGCGAAGCCGCCGACCATCTGGCGGGCCAATCCCGGCCGGAACCGTTCCGCTTGGGGGCTGATCCCCTCCATTCGGGGAGTCTCCAGCCGGGCGAGGATTTCGAGGACATCAAAGGGCAGGAACATGCCAAGCGGGCCATCGAGGTGGCAGTCAGCGGCGGTCACAACATTCTCGTCATCGGTCCTCCCGGGACCGGCAAGACGATGCTGGCCCGACGACTCCCGGGCATTTTGCCGCCTCTGACGCTGGAGGAAGCGTTGGAAGTGACCCGGATTCAGAGTGTGGCCGGGGTGCTACCGGCTGGGGAGGCGCTGGTCACGCGCCGGCCATTCCGGGCTCCTCATCACACGATTTCGGATGCCGGTCTGCTGGGTGGTGGAGTTCATCCGCTGCCCGGCGAGGTGAGCCTGGCGCATCATGGGGTTCTCTTTCTCGACGAGTTGCCCGAATTCCACAGAAACGTGCTCGAAGTGCTGCGTCAGCCGCTGGAGGATGGTCGTGTCACGATCACGCGGGCCTCTGGGACGGTGACCTTCCTGTGCCGGTTCATGCTGGTGGCGGCGATGAACCCCTGTCCGTGTGGCCTTTACGGGGATGCCCGTCAAGAGTGTCGGTGTTCGCCGGTGCAGATCCGCCGGTACCGCAGTCGGATATCGGGTCCGTTGCTCGACCGGATTGACATTCACATCGAGATGCCGGCGGTATCGTATGCGCAGCTCGCCTCTGCGGCGAAGGGGGAGAAATCCGCCGAGATCCGCGCGCGCGTGCTGCGAGCCCGAGAGGTGCAACGGGAGCGCTTCCGAGGCATTTCGGGGGTCGCCTGCAACGCTCAGATGCGTCCAAAGGAGATGCAGGCCTTTTGCCGCCTGGGGCGCGAGGCCCACGAGCTTCTCCGAAAGGCCATGACGGTCATGAATCTGAGCGCCCGGGCCCATGATCGAATTCTCAAGGTGGCCCGCACCATTGCTGATCTCGACGGAAAGGACGAGATCCTGCCGTATCATGTGGCGGAGGCGATTCAGTATCGCGCCCTGGACCGCCAGGTGTGAATAAGGGGCGGCGCGTTAGGTGGTCTCCAACCGTTCCTGAATACGGGCCAGGGTCAGGGGGGCCGAACCCTCGTAGTGGTTGTTCACGAAGACCCACACCGTGCGTCCGTGGTCCCCCAAACGGCGAAGGGTATCGGCGACAAGGTCGAGTTCGGCCTCCCTGGGCTCGATGAGCCGCGACCAGCGCCCGCCCGAGCGCCGTTCCATGTCGGCCCGACCTCCGGCTTGAAGCCGGAGAATGACGTTGGGGGGAAGCCGATGGAGGTGTTGGCGGAGGAGATCGAAGAAGGGGGGCATGTAATAGCCGCGGAGAGCGACGAAGCCGGTGTTTCTTTCCCGCAGAAAATCAAGAAAGGCAGGCGTCAGCCAAGCGGGGTTCCGGCATTCCACGGCCCAGGTGTAATCGCTCGGAACCTTCTCCAGGAAACGGCTCAGTGATTCTCGAAAGGCGCGCTCGGAAGCCATCATCTGCCGGTTCAGATATCCGAACTGGAGCATCAGAGGGCCGAGAAGGGGTCGCATGGGGGCAATTCGATCCAGAAAGAGGCGAAGCAGATCCGCGGAGAGAAAATACGGGTTTGGTGGAGGCGCTGCGGGGACCCCCGGCCGGGGCCGGTAGTGGGTCAGGGTAAGGGCATCAGGCAGCTTGACGCCGAAACGGAAATGGGTAGGAACCGATGCCGCATATTCCGCCGCGACCTCAGGTTTCGGAAGCACCGGCGGCTGATCGGGATCGAAGAGACTCCAGTACCACTGGTCAATTTCGACACAGCCGAACCGTGCCGCATACTCCGTCAGAGTGGGACGGGAGGCGCGGTCGGAATAGACCAGCCCGCGCCACGAGGGGAATTTCCAGGAACTGGCTCCCAAATAGAGGACGGCCCTCATCGGCTATCGCCATGACTCCTCGGCAGACAGTCGCCCGTCCTCGGGAACCGATGGAATGGGCTTGCCTCCAGGCGACTGTCGCCTCTGCCGCCCGTGAGATTCGCCGGTGGCCAGATCAGGCAGGAAGAATCGAAACGGGTGTGGGATTTTTGAGGTTTTCGGAGATTGGGCAGCGGGAATCGATCTCATGGATGAGTTTTTGCTTCTCCTCATCCGAAAGATCGCCGTCCACACGGACCTTTGCGGTAATGGATTTAAAACCCACACGGTCGGGGGAGGATTTCCCCAACAGGGCATCGGTGTTGATATCGCCTTCCACAGTGACCTGAAAACCACGGACCGGAAGTCGCCGTTGCATGGCCATGATCCGACCGATGGCGGCAAGACAGCCGCCGAGCGCAAAGAGCTGGTAGTCCAGAGGAGTTGGTCCCGCGTCCGTTCCGCCCGAGGCGGCTGGTTGGTCAATCACGATTGTGTGTTTTCCCGAGGTGCAGAGCGTTTTGAACCCCGTTCCCTGTTCCAGTTGAACCATGACCTTTTTTGCCGGCATAACGGTTCCTTTCGTTTGTATAAAACGAGGGTAACACCAGTCGGGAAGGAGTCAAGGATATTGTGGACCAATTTCCTCGAGAGGGATGGGTTTGAATTCCCTGGGGAGCGGCGGAGGATTATGGAGACGGAGGATCTTTCCTGACACTTCGATCCACTCGGCCGATGGGATGATCAGATTATTCTCGAATGTGACCATGTCAGGGGTGGCGTGCCAGGTGATTTCGGCCCACTGACCCCCGGCGCAGATATTGTGGGCGATCTGGATATGACCGGGGGGGATGCCACTTCGCTTTTCATAATAGGGGAGAAGATCAGCCAGTTCGGGGTATCGGGTGCTGTAGGGAGGGGAGCGCCAGTTCATGGCCTCGAGGCGCTCCTTCATGGTGACTCGGACCATTTGCGACCAGACTGGTGAAGGATCGAGTCCTCGTCCGTCCAGATGAATGGCGGGCGCGCACTCCAGGAAGAGGTTTCCGGCGACGACGAAATCTCGTCCGCCGCCGAGGAAGACGGCCCAATGGACCTTCCAGAACAGGTTGCCGATCATATGGGTCCCACTGACGCAATCGTCGTTATAGATGCCCATGGAGCCCATTCCTACGCCGCCGGTATGGTGAATAAAATTCGATCGGATCACGTTTTCGCGGAACGTATAGTCGCGTCCGAGATAGAGGGCGCCCACATCGCCGGTGTCGAGGCAGACGTGGTGGATTTCGTTGAACTCGATGAGGATCTGGTTGCCGCCCAGGATAATGGCGGCATGGGGGTGGTCGTGAATGAGGTTATGGGCGATCCGAATTCCGACGCCGAAGGCTTCGACGGCCGGCACATAGGTGGTGGTTATGCGGGCGACATGATGGATATGGTTATGCTCGACCACATGTCCAGCGGGGGTTAATGTCTTGCGGTCGCCTCCCGTAACCCGGATGCCGGCGTCGCCGGTGTGAGCCACCGTGCCGCCTCGAACGGTGTGTTGAACGCCGCCGGTGATGTCAATCGCATCGTTCCCCAGCGCCTCGAAACGACACCGGTCTACAACAACCGCTTCCCCTCCTTTGATTCGGAGTCCCGTCCCACGGGCCTCCCGGAAGGTTATGCCTTCCAGGTGCACGTGAGACGTTTCCTCCAGCGTCAGGAACGGTTCTTCCAAAACGGAGAGGGTGACGTCCTCGGCTCGCGGGGGCGCGGGAGGCCAGAAGTAGAGTCTTCCCGCACTCCGTTCCAGGACCCATTGGCCTGGCGCCGTCAGCTCCTCAAGGATGTTGTAAAAGCGAATGCGCTGGCCAGGGCGGTAGCCGTATACCCCATGGGGGGGAGCGAGACAGAGATGGCGGGTGGCCGGATCCAGTCGCTCGATCCGCTCGTATGTGGAGGCCCAATCATAGGCCCAGTATCCGAAGACCAGGATATCCGAAAGATCCTTCCACTGGCCCGGACGGTCCCCTTCGTAATAAAAGCCCTGTTCCAGATCGCCCCACATCTGGCCGTGAGGGTCGCGGGTTTTTTTAGGGACGTCGCGAATCGTGGCGAATCCCACGGCCGGGAATGCGGCCATGGGCATTCGCGCTCCGCGGTAAAAGAGTTCGGGCCAGGTGGAGACCCTTGGCCGGGTGAACCCCCGGGAAGCAAAAGCTCCCAGATCGGTGATTCCCAGAGAGGGCAGATGAACGGTCAGCACCTGCGATCGGGCTTCCGGTGCGAGGCGAGCGCGGGTTTCCGGATCGCTGACAGGGGTCCAGCCCTCCAGGGGGTAACTTCCCGTCCACACGATGGAGGCGCCGGGCGCGGCTCGCAGAATGAGTGGGGCGTCCGGGCGACCCGAATCGGCGGCGGTGAGTCGGACGCCTTTGCCGAACCGATAGAGACCGGCCGCAAGTTCGACGATAACGGGCCCGGTGATTCGCCCCTGAGCCCGGCCGACTCGAATCTCTTCGAAGGTCCACGAAAGGGACGCTTCGGCGTTGGAGGCGATGGGGATGATCGAGAAAAGGAAAGGAGTCATGCGGGAATGCTATGAAATTTCCCGGGTCGTTTCAAGACCAAACGAGAGTGCGTTCTTTTTTTTTGTTGCCCTGCCGTGCATGAACCTCGCATAGTGTGGTCCTTATGGAGCGAGTGGCCATGACCCTCAGCGAATGGAAGCAGCAGATTGAGGCCCGTGAGGCGCGGGTAGGAGTGATCGGTCTTGGGTATGTAGGGCTTCCCCTCCTGCTGGAGTTCGGTCGGAACGGCTTTCCCGTGATGGGATTCGACATTGACCCCGAGAAACCCAGGGCGCTCAAGGGGGGGCGATCCTACATTCGCCACATTTCGGATGAGCGCGTGCGGGAGGTCTTCAGCCATCCCGAGCGGGCAGACACGACGACGGATTTTTCCCGTGCCGCCGCCTGTTCGGCGCTGCTCATCTGCGTGCCTACGCCGTTGACCCGCCAACGAGAACCGGATCTGAGATTTATCGAACGGACGGCGCATGCGTTGGCCCCTTACCTTCGCCGGGGCCAACTGGTGGTACTCGAGTCCACAACCTGGCCGGGTACCACGGACGAGGTTCTGGTCCCTCTTCTGGAGCAGGGGAGCGGGTTGAAGGGAGGAACCGATTTCTACGCCGCCTTTTCGCCGGAGCGCGAGGACCCCAACAACCCGCAGTTTCGGATGGCGCAGATTCCGAAGGTCATTGGCGGCCTGACGCCGGAGTCTCAGGCCAGGGCGGAAGCGCTGTACGGGGCGATCTTCGAACGGACGGTTCCTGTTTCTTCCGCCCGTGCAGCCGAGGCGGTCAAACTTGTGGAGAACATCTTCCGGTCGGTGAATATCGCGCTGGTCAATGAGTTGAAAGTCGTTTTTACGGAAATGGGGCTAGATATTTGGGAGATCATCGAAGCGGCCAAGACCAAGCCCTTCGGCTTCATGGCCTTTTATCCTGGGCCTGGGTTGGGGGGGCATTGCATCCCGATTGATCCCTTTTATCTCACCTGGAAGGCCCGGGAGTATGGGGTTCCGACCAAGTTCATCGAACTGGCAGGCGAGATCAACACGACCATGCCGCAGTATGTGGTTTCCCGCACGATCGAAGCGCTCAATGGTCGCGGGAAAGCGATTCGGGGCAGTCGTCTGCTGCTGGTGGGGCTGGCCTATAAGAAAAACGTGGACGACGAGCGGGAAAGTCCGGCTTATCGTCTCTGGGAGCGGTTCGAGAAGCTTGGAGCCGTGGTGGACTACTACGATCCCTTCTGCCCTGTCGTGCCTCGCACGCGGGAACATTCGCGATACGCGGGCATTCGCAGTCGGACGTGGGAGGAAGCGCTAACGGGAGGTTATGACCTTGCCGTGATCGTCACGGCCCACGACACGGTGGATCATGCCGAGTTGGCCCGGCGGCTGCCCCTCGTGGTGGATACTCGGGGGTGTCTGCCTCCAGGGCCCAATATCGTGCGAGCGTAGCCGCCGTCTTTGTCCTCACTGACCGGCCGTTTCGATCTGAAGCGCGTCCACGCCCTCAGGCCGGATCCGGTTTTCGCGCCACTCGAAAGGGGCGCAGGAGGCGGTGGCACGCAGCGCAGGAACGCCAGGACGCCGCCGGATCGTATTCCCCACGGCAGCGAGACCTTCGGTCTCTCCCTGGAAGACGAGTTCCGCGAGCGGCTCCTCGCCTGGCTTTCGGACGTTTTGTTCCAGGAGGGAATCTTCAAGGCGCGTTCGGTGGGCGGCGTTGGCCCGGTCGCAGGCTCGGATGTAGAAGCCGGCGCCACCGTTGAGTCGGATGACGAGCCGGCGGTTGACGCTGTCGGTATCCCGTTCGCCGACGGAAAGGCCATGCGAGCCGTTGGACTCGAAACGGCACTCTTCCACGAGCCCATGGCGGACGCGGAGGCAGTAGAAAAGGCCGCAGCCACCGTTGCGGCGGGAGATGCACCGGCGAAGGATAAAGCGGTTCGAACCGCTGCCGGGGTGGAAACCGTTGCCGGTGCAATGCTCCACCACGCACTCCTCGCCCAGGAAATCATCGCAGGTCTGAAAACCGAAGCCGTCGCCATTGAAATCCCTTACGATCAGGCGGCGCACTGTGATGCAGTGGGCGTTGAGAGCCAGGAAGGCGCAGGCCCGGCAGGGGTTGGAGAAGACCGGATTCTGCCGTCGGTTGCCTTCGATTCGCAGATCTTCGATCGTGGCGTCATGGATGCCCTCGGCAGCGACGATGGGGAAGAGTGTTTCGATCCGTGCCCCATGGCGGGCCAGATAGTCGTGGTGGTGAGGCCGATTGGTGTACCAGACATTCCCCTCCCGGTGGACGAGCGTGGCGACGGTGTTATAGAATCCGGTCGAATGGTCGTCCCGGATATGGACCCCTTCGCCGGGTTCGAAAAGGTCAGGCTGATCCACTTCGATGTCGTTGTGACCGTACCCCAGAAAGCAGGTGATCCGGGCAGTTTTCATCGGGTTTTTGAGCAGGACGGTCTCAGGTCCCTGACCCCGAACGGAAACCCCCGATCGCATGTGGAGGGCGTCGCCCATCCGGAAGACTCCGCGGGAGAGAACGACCTCTCCTCCACCGAGCAGGGCGGCACGATCCACGGCGGCCTGGATATGATGGTGGGTGAAGCCGTGAATATCGCACCGGCGATCGCCGACGGTCATGCGGAAGCGTCGTGATGTCATGGCCGGCCTCTTCCTCCCTTTCAGAAAAAAGGGCCGCCTCATGGAAGAGGCGGCCCTCAGAAGCATGCCGGGGTTACGCCAAACGTTGCTTCATCCGTTCGACCTGGGCTTTCATCCGAGCGGGTAGACGATGGCCGAATTGAGCCAGGAACTTTTCGATATCCGGAATTTCCTGGCGCCATCCCGCCTTATCCACCCGCAACAGCTCGGCCAAATCCTCCTGGGGAACGTTGAGTCCGCGGGTATCCAACGCTTCGGGCGTCGGATGACGGCCGATGGGCGACTCCTGGGCGGTGGCGCGTCCGGCGACGCGTTCGCACATCCAGGCGAGAACTCGGCTGTTCTCCCCGAAACCGGGCCAAAGCCACCGGCCATCGGCACCCTTGCGGAACCAGTTCACATAGAAGATCCGCGGCGCTTTGGCGCCCAGCCGGTCTCCCATGGCGAACCAGTGAGCCCAGTAGTCGGCCATGTTGTAACCGCAGAAGGGGAGCATGGCGAAGGGGTCACGGCGAATGCTGCCCTTGACATCGAGGGCGGCGGCAGTCGGTTCCGATGCGGCCGTCGCGCCCAGATAGACGCCATGATCCCAATCCAAGGCCTCCGTTACCAGGGGGACCAGGTGGGTGCGGCGTCCGCCGAAAATGAAGATATCAATGGGCACGCCTTCCGGTTTCTCCCAATCCGGGCAGATGACCGGACACTGCCGGGCGGGGGTGGTGAAGCGGGCGTTGGGGTGGGCGCCTTTTTCGCCGGACGCGGGCGTCCATTCCCGGCCCTTCCAGTCAATGCCGTGTTCGCACGGCACGTCCATCCCTTCCCACCAGACGTCGCCGTCGTCCGTCAGAACACAGTTGGTAAAGATGGTGTTGGCCTTGATCGTCTCCATAGCCATGGGGTTGGACTTGTAGCTGGTCCCCGGGGCGACCCCGAAGAAGCCGGCTTCGGGGTTGATGGCATAAAGGCGGCCATCCGGTCCGATCTTCATCCAGGCGATATCGTCGCCGACGCATTCCGCCTTCCAGCCGGGGATGGTGGGCTGGAGCATGGCGAGATTGGTTTTGCCGCAGGCGCTGGGAAAGGCCGCCGCGATGTGGAACTTCTCGCCCCTGGGGCTGATGAAACGCAAGATGAGCATGTGTTCCGCCATCCAGCCCTCCCGACGGGCCAGCACCGACGCGATTCGCAGCGCGAGGCACTTCTTGCCGAGCAGCGCGTTTCCGCCGTATCCCGAACCATAGGACCAGATGGTGTTCTCTTCCGGGAAGTGAGCGATGTACTTCTGCTCGATAGGCGCGCAAGGCCACCGGCTGCCATCGGATTCGCCGGGCTTGAGCGGTTTGCCGACGGAGTGGAGGCAGGGAACGAATTCGCCATCCTCGCCGAGGGCCTCGAGGACTTTTGTCCCCACACGCGTCATGATGTGCATGTTGACGACGACGTAGGCACTGTCGGTGAGTTCGACGCCAATTTTTGCGATGGGCGATCCGATCGGGCCCATGGAGAAGGGGATCACATACAGGGTGCGGCCGCGCATGCAACCGTCGTACAGCTTCAGCATCCGCGGCTTCAACTCCTGGGGGTCAATCCAGTTGTTGGTCGGCCCAGCGTCGTCCTGCCGAACCGACGAGATGTAGGTGCGGTCCTCGACCCGTGCCACATCGGAGGGGTCCGATCGGAACAGCAGGCTGTTGGGACGTTTTTTGAGGGGGGTGGCCAGGCCGCTGGCCACCATCTCCGCGCAGAGCGTATCGTACTCATGTTTCGAGCCATCGCACCAGACTACACGGTCTGGTTTGCAGCGGGCTTCGATCTCTTTGACCCAGGCGAGCAGTTTTTTGTGTTTGGTCATGAGGACTCCGTTTCTGGTTAAGGGTTAGGATTGGAGGGAGAGTGTGATTCCGATTGCAGTTCCGCGATGGTCTCATGGAGGTTCTGGAACAAAGGTTCCAAAGCCGCCAGCGGAACGGAGGAGAAAGCGATCCGGATGAGGCCGGAGAGGACGATGACGCCGGTGCGCCGTTTTTCGAGGAGCCGGCGGCGAACGCGTTCCGCGTCAGCGCCGATCGGGCGCACGCACATGAAATAACCGGAATTGAACGGCATCGGCACGAAGGTCGTGGCATACTCCGGATGGGCCTGAAAGATGGCCCGTACCCGTTCATAGCGGGCACGGAGAAGATGGTACTTGGCCTCCTTCTGCCGGGGATACTCCGGGTGCTGGTACGCCTTGAGGAGCATCGCCTGGCCGATGCTGGAGGCATTGGAGATCGTCGCGCGGACGATACCCGCGGCCTTCGACTCCAGGGCCTTGAGCGCGGCCGCATCGGCACCCCGGATGCCAAAGGTGATGAACCCGACGCGAAAGCCCCAGACGTAATCTTCCTTCGTCGGACCGTCCATTTTGACGGCCAGGAGGTTCGGGTGGAGGTTGGCCAGATCGGAAAACAGCGACTCGGTTCGAACACCCGGCTCGTAGACGAGCCCGAAATAGGCGTCGTCCAGCAGGACGACGATCCGTTGGCCGGCCTCGGCGGCCTTTCGCAGGGCGGCGACAATGGCCCGGCTTTCGGCCTCCCTGGCCGTGTAGCCGGTCGGGTTGTTGGGAAAGTTGAGCAGAACGATCTTCTTGTCGCCGGGCTCTTCGAGCTTTTGTTCGAGGCCGGCGACGTTGAACGCGCTTCCGTCGAACATGGGAAAGATGGAGAGAGAGGCGCCGTAAAACTCGTGGAAGAGAAGCTCGTAGTTGTCCCAGTAGAGATCAGGCAGGATGATCGCATCGCCGGGTTCGACGAAGAGGGCGCCCGCTACGCTCAAGGCGTGCGTGAGGGCATTGGTCACGACAGGCAGGCTGAACGACTGATCCCGGAGCGAGGGGTTCTTCTTGAGCATCTGATCTCGCCACGCCTCGCGCAGGGCGGGAAGTCCAAAACTGGGGGCATACAGGAAGGACTCGGACGGCAGCGTAACGAGGGATTCCAGGCATTCGAGGCAGAGCGCGGAACCGTCTTCTTCCGAGGCTGTGCCGAGGGTGGCGTTGATCGCGGCGGACTTCGCTTCGGCCGATTGGCCGAGAATGCCGCGGGAGGGGAAGAAGGCACGCCGCCCGCGGTCGGAGAATAGGGCGAGGACCGTCGGAGCGGTTTTCGCGAGGGTGGCATTCAGTTCGTCCGCCAAGGGGTGAAGGGCTGTCGTGTTCATCGTGGTTTCTCCCCCCCGGTAGTAAAAAGGCTGCCCCGCGTATGTGCCTGGAGAGCAGCCTTTGGGGTTCTCTCGTTTTGGAGAGAACGCAGCGCCTGTTACAACCGGGACGTAAACCTAGTAAAAATCACGAGGGTGGGTCAAGCCTTTTTTGAAAAAACGCAGAAAACCGCCCAAGTGCGTTTTTCGTTGACGCCTGGAAGAAGCGTTCGGACAATCTCGCCCATGATTTCTCATCTCCTCCAGACTATTGAAACGGGCCCGACCGTCCTGGCGTGGCTGACGCTTCTTCTCGCCTTTGTGGCATTGGCGAAATGCGCCTCACTCTTTGTGGACAGCGCCGTCAGCATGGCCGTGCGGCTGCGTATCCCCCGGCTGGTGGTGGGTATTGTTCTGGTTTCGCTGGCCACCACAACTCCGGAATTGAGCGTTTCCCTCATAGCCGCCCTTCAGGGGCGCCCCGAACTGGCGCTCGGGAATGCGGTCGGATCGGTTATTGGCAACAGCGGTGTAGCTCTGGCGCTGTGTGGGATTTTTGCTCCCCGTCCGGTTCCTGTGCTGCGCCCGGTCTTTCGTCAGACCGCCGGCGTCTTGACTGCGGCGATGGTTCTGCTGGTGCTTTTTGTCCTGCCCGATGCCACTTTGGGAAGGGGCGAAGGGGCGGTGCTTTTAGGCGGCTTCGTCGTGTACATGTTCCTTTTGGTGTGGCGTTATCGGCGTGGCGGGGGGGGGGGCGAAGTGGAGGCGGTGGATCGCGGGGGATCCTGGCCGGGCCTTGTGGCGCGTTTTGTGCTGGGGGTTGGTGGGGTCATTCTGGCGAGCCGTTTCGTGGTGGCGTCGGCTATCACTCTGGCTCACCGGTTTGGCGTCCCTGAAGCGGTCATCGCGCTGACCCTGGTGGCCCTGGGAACCTCGATTCCCGAAATTGCGACCAGCGTGACGTCAGCCTGGAAAGGGCAAGGTGCACTCTCCGTGGGGAACATTCTGGGCGCGAACATTATGAACATCGGCTGGGTGGCGGCAGCGTCGGCCATCGCCCATCCTCTGACGCTGGATCGTCGGTCCGTCGGGTTCATGTTTCCCGCTATGGGATTCATTGTGGCCGTCACGTTTTACGCCCTGAACTCTAGCGCGTCCTTGAGCCGGCGGGAGGGGTTTTTGTTGCTGTCCTTGTACGGCGCCTATCTGGCCGGCTTCCTGTGGGTCTTTTAGACGACGATCAGACGGGAGGCGGGGAAACCGCCGGCACCCGATAGCAGACGGCTCGCTGTCGGAGCACGTTGGCGTTCAGAATGACCGGTCCCAAACCGCTTTCAGGCCGGGTATCGAAGAGGCGAATCACCCCGGCCCATTCCGCATGGTGGGGGAAGAGCGCAGGAAAACGGTCCGCCTCCGCGTTGTCGAAAAAGGAGGTATTGAGGAAGTGGCCGGGTCGCCCGGGGACGAGCGCCACATACAGCATGTCGCGTTCGACCAATTCATTGAAAAAATGGGTGCCCAGCGAAACCTCGGGTATGAGACGATCGTGGAGGGCGACGATCTCCCCGATGGCCGCGGCCGGCGCGATATCGCTGAAGCGGACCGGGACTCCCAGCGCGCTGGTCGTCGTTCCCCACCGCCCGGGGCCGAGGAGGAGAACGGGAGCGCCGGCCAGATCGGAATGGCGAAGGACCTCCCCGATGAGTCGGGCCATCGCATGCTGATCACTCTCTTTGAGAGCGGCATAGCGCTCCGGGGCCACATAAAGGATCCAGGCGATGGGCCACTCTGCGCTGTTGCCGATCACCGCACCCCGGCTTTCGAAGAGAAGGTGCGACGGGGGGAGGCGTTCGGGGGGATCGCCCCGGGCTTCCCCGATACCCCGAACCTGGAGAGGCCGACACTGGACCACGTTGATCTGGTAGCGGTCCGGGGCGATAAAGTTAAGGGTGAACTCCACGTCAACTGGATATTGATACGCCTCCTGGAGCGTTCGGAGGAGGTCCCGCATGTCGGGGACAAAGGAGGTCCGGCTCAGCAGTCCTTCGAAGGTGAGCCGAAGCGGGGCCGGGGCCGCCGCGTGTCCGGCGTCCCGCAGCTCTCGGGCGTAGGCGCGATCTTCGGAGACAAAGAGCGGAAAGGGAATCTCCGGGGGGCGTTGCGCCAGGATATCCCCGAAGTCCACGGGGGTCAGATGGTTGGCCTCGAGATCGAGGACGTCCACGCGCCGCTGGGCGCGGACCTGCTTGCCTGAGGCGGTGCCGCCCGGCTGACGAAGTGGCGCGTTGAGGGCGACGAGGCGGGTATAGTCATCGTCGGCGCGGTCCACCGCTCGGGTACCCATGCCGAAGACCAGTCGCAGGAGTCCGGCCTCCGGGGCGATATCCGGATGCCAGACGTAGGGGTTAAACGAGAGGGCGACGCCGGCTGCATGGGGGAAGAAGAAGCGGCCGCACGTGTTGCCGGACACGCGTTGAATGAGAAGCGCCATCTGTTCATCGCGGGTCAGAAAACCCCGGCTCTGGCGATAGGCCAGCGCCTCCTCGCTCAGAGTGCTGGCATACACGGTCCGGACGGCGAAGAGAAAATCCTCCAGCCGTTTGTGGGGACCGCCCTGGTTGGCGCAGAAGACGCTGTCGTACTTGCCGGCGAAGGCATGGCCGAAGTTGTCTTCGAGCAGGCTGGAGGAGCGGACGATGATGGGCGAGGGTCCGAAATAGTCGAGCATGTCGGCGAATTGGCGGACGATGTAGTCCGGAAAGTCGCCTGCCTGGATTCGGCGGCGGGCGGTTTCCATCTCGTCGTCGGGTCCCTGCGTCTGTTCGTGCCGGAAGATCATCCACCAGCATCCGTTCTGAACGAGGTAGGTATAAAAGACATCGGCGCCGACGAAAAACGAGTCGTGGGGTTCCAGCAGGCGGCCCCAACGGTCGGGGTTGGCCTTCCGGAGGATGGCCTGTGCCAGGAGCATACCCACGGCCTTCCCGCCGATGCGGCCGGTGCCGATCATGCGGCGGCGAATGGCGAGCAAATCGTTGAGGGTGAGATACCGTTCGGCGATGGCCAGGATCCGGGGTTCGCGCGAGATGAGCATGGGGAGCAGGCGGCGGAACCAGGTGTGGACCTCCTCTGCCGAACCCCGTCCACGATCGAATTCATCCTGGGCGAACTGAGCCATGGCGAAGCTCTTGGTCCAGAAGCCGAGGGGTGCGCTGGCCGTTTCGGAATGGGACCAGGGCGCTCCGGCCAGGATCTGGGCGATTCGGCCGCTTTGAGTGA
>Ga0308420_1000102_pt1 | contig 33846 bp, 27 predicted proteins | sample HotsprSampleMS55_FD_203802 | JGI IMG/M metagenome (GOLD analysis project Ga0308420, IMG submission 203802) | Hot spring phototrophic mat microbial communities from Mushroom Spring, Yellowstone National Park, Wyoming, United States - 20090730_MS55 ... | reverse complement strand
TCGCCGCCACGACCAGCACGGCCGTCACCACCACCGCCCAGCGATACCGCAGCACCCACTCCACAATCGGTCGGTACAGGCGCATCAATGGCCGACTGAGTGGGTGGGTCTCCTCGCTGTGGATGGTCCCAACTAATACCGCATTAGCCACTCGGCACAGCCAGCGGGGACGGAAGTCAAAGGCTTGGAGGTGCGTGAAGAGGAGCCGCACGGCCGGATCGAGGGTGATGGCCAGAAAGGCAGCAATAGCTATGGAGCAATTTTTGGTAAGGGCCAGTGGGGTAAAAAGCCTACCCTCTTGGGCCTCCAAGGCAAAAATCGGCATAAACGAGACCGCGATCACGAGGAGAGCGAAAAAGCTTGGTCTCCCTACTTCTGTGACTGCGGTGACCACGACCTCGCGGTAGTCCCCGGGCCGTCCCGCCGCTTCCCAGTGTTCCAATTTCTTGTGCGTCTGCTCCACGACCACAATGGCAGCATCCACCATCGCGCCGATGGCAATGGCAATGCCGCCCAAGGACATAATGTTCGAGGTAATCCCCATCGCGTACATGGGGAGGAAAGAGAGGAGCACGGCGACGGGAATGGTAATAATAGGGATGATCGCACTCGGAATGTGCCACAGAAAAATGAGAATGACCAGGCTGACAATGAGGAGCTCTTCCGCCAGGGTGTGTGTGAGAGTATCGATCGCCCGGTGGATCAACTCAGCACGATCGTAGGTAACAACCAGTTCGACTCCCTCCGGAAAGGCATCCTTGACCTCCTGCAACTTCTGTTTGATCCGGTCGATCACCGCCAACGCATTCTGGCCGTGCCGCATCACCACCACACCACCCACCACCTCGCCCTCGCCGTTGAGTTCCACCAGACCGCGGCGCAGATCAGGCCCGAGATGGACACGGGCGATGTCACGCACAAGGATCGGTGTGCCGTTCCCGTTGGTTCCGACGGGAATCTGCTCGATGTCGCGGACCGATTGAACGTAGCCAAGGCCGCGGACGACATACTCCGCCCCGGCAAACTCCACGACCCGGCCCCCGACTTCGTTGTTGGAACGCCTAATGGCTTCAATCACCTGGTTCAAAGGCAGGTTGTACGCCAGCAAAGTCGTGGGGTCGATGTCCACCTGATACTGCTTGACAACCCCCCCGACTGAAGCGACTTCCGCCACGCCTTCCACACTGGCCAGCCAATAGCGCAAATACCAATCCTGGAACGAGCGCAGGTCGGCCAGAGTGTGGCGACCACTTTTATCCACCAAAGCATACTGGAAGACCCACCCCACACCAGTCGCATCAGGCCCTAACCTGGGAGCAACTCCTTGGGGCAACCGACCGCTGAGTCCTTGCATATACTCCAGGACCCGGCTGCGGGCCCAATAGAGATCCGTGCCGTCGTCAAAGACGACATTGACAAAAGAGTAGCCGAACATCGATTCCCCGCGGACATACTTCACCCGCGGGGCGGCAATCATGGCAGTGATGATGGGATAGGTGATCTGGTCCTCCACAATATTGGGCGCGCGGCCGGGCCATTCCGTGAACACGATCACTTGGACATCTGAGAGGTCGGGGATGGCATCCAGAGGGACATGGCGCAGGGACCAAATACCGGCCGCGGTCGCAACCCCAGTCAACAGGATGACAAAAAACCGATTGTGCGCGCTGTATGCGATGATACGGTCAATCATGGCTTACAACTCTTCGCTAGGCACCTACCTGCACGGTAAAGCGCTCCCGCACCTCCGCCTGTCCCGGCCGCTGCACGCTCACCGTCACACCCCAGGGACCGGCCATAGTAAATCGCACCTTGGCCTCATAGACGCCACCACCGCTGTGGGCGGCTTGAGCCTTGTCGATCATCATACCTGGCATGTCCATCGTGTACTCGAGAGCAACCGTAGCATCAGTGACCGGTTGGCCCTGGGCGTCTGTGAGTACGATCCGGAGTGTATCGTCCCCAAGCTTGGCAGGTGCCGGTATGGTGTCCAGGCGCAGCCGCAGGTTGCCGACGGTCTTCTCCTGCGGTCCGGCCATGGCAACCGCGCCTCCACCCATCTCCATGGGTTTGGCACTCTCCATCTTCCAGTCCCCCATGCCGATCGCGCCCATCATCGCCATCATGCTCTCGGCCGCGGCCAGCTTGCTTTCGGAGTCGATGAGGAAGTTGCCACTGGTGACGATTCGTTCCCCTGCGGAGAGGCCGCTCAAGATCCCAACATACCCATCCGCCTGTGTCCCAAGCGTCACCTCGCGCGGGACTAGGTGCCCCTGTCCCTGATCGACAAAGACGAGCTTGCGGGTGCCGGTGTGCAAGACCGCCCCTTCCGGGATGACGAGCTGCTCACCTAGGTGCACATTGAGTGCCACATTGGCGTACATGCCCGGCTTGAGCTTCATATGAGGGTTAGGGAACACGAAACGGACTTTGTTGGTGCGCGTCTGGGTATCGAGATAGGGGTAGATGTAATCGACCGTCCCTTGCCACCGCTCGCCCGGGTAATAGGCTAGGGTAATGGTCGCCTCTTGTCTTTCACGCACGAAGGGCAATTCATACTCGTAAATATCCGCGTGCACCCAAACGGTGGAGAGGTCTGCGATCCTGTAGAGCGTCATCCCTGGCTCCACCCGCTGCCCCGCGAAGACTGCCTTGTCAACGACAAACCCGCTGACAGGAGCATACATGGTCTGGTAGAGCCGGGGCTGCCCGGTTTCCTCCAGCTCTGCGATCTGCCGTGCGGTGAGGTCCCACAGGCGGAGCCGGTTCCGACTGGCCTGTACCAGGGACTCCGCCGATGCTAACGCTCCGGGGACGCGGCTGTTTTTGAGGCTCTTGGCGGTCCGTAGCGCCAGGAGATATTCCTCCTGGGTAGTGACCAAATCGGGACTGTAGAGAGTCAAGAGCGGCTGTCCTTTCCGCACCAACGCGCCCGTGTAGTCGGCGTAGAGATCCTGTATCCAGCCGCTGACTTTCAGGGTGACCGCCGCTAGCTTGCGCTCGTTGTACTCCACCCGGCCGACCGTGCGAATCACTTTGGTAAGCGGGCGCTTCTCTACCGTCCCATAGGTGACGCCGATGAGTTGCTGTTGCAGGGGACTCAAGCGCACGGGTGCCTGCTGGGGTGTTGGCAGGGGGGAAGGCGCCCTCTCTCTATGCTGCGGGCCAGCGACAGCCGTCTCCCCTTGTGGTTCCGCGGCTTGTCGCGCGGACCCGGGACGGGAGCCTGCAGGGGCAATGGGTGGGGGAGCAGGGGAAACCTCTTCAGCCCGTGCTGCTCTCACCAGTTCCATGCCACAGCGGTCACACCGTTCCCCGGGAGTGTACGCTTGCACCTCTGGGTGCATCGGGCAGGCGTACACCGCTCCGCCAGCTTGCTCGGCGGAAAGCGGCGGACCCGCCAGCCACCAGTACGATAAGGGCATAGAGAGAAGAGCGACCCCAACGATCGGGGTGAGGATCCACAAACGCTGACGTTGCCACATTATCGAGCCTCCTTCTGCCGCGGTAACTCGTGTCCGACTGCCCGCTCCAGCTCCGCCCAGGCCTTCTCAAAATTCGCCGCTGCCAGGAGGTGCTCTAGGTGCACTTGCTCAACGGTGCGCACACTATCGACGAGCGAGAGAAAATCGATGGTGCCGGTCTGGTACCCGATCTGCGAGGCTGCAAGGGCCTGCTCGGCCTGGGGAATATGGGTGTGGAGAAACAAGTTCAGTTGCTCCAAGGCGGTCTGCGCCTGCACGAGCGCCTGCTTCACCTCAAAGAGCACAAGATCGTGCAAACGCCGCAGCTCGCTCTGCGCAACCTGTGTGTTGGCAACCGCTTCCTCCACGCCGGCATCGTACTTGTGCTGAAAAACCAGAGGGATGCTCGCGGACACCACCAATCCAAAACCATCTTGGCGAGCAAAATTCACAAACCGACTCACCGAGACCTCGAAATCTGGATAGTAAGCCTTGCGGGCCAAGGCCAAGGCGAGGTGCGCTCTCTCGACCGCGCGAGTCTGTCCAATAAGTTCAGGACGGTTTTGCACTGCTAAGGTTTCTAGGTCTGCCAGGGCATAGGCCACGACCGCGGGAGGAGGGTCTTGAGGAACCCCCAGCGGGGCCTCAGGAGGTCTGCTGAGCAAGGCATTCAGCCGTGCCTGCGCTTTCCCTAAGGCGAAAGTCTCGGTCGTTACCCGGTTGATGAGGCGGGTCAGCTCAACCTGAGCGCGTAGGACGTCGGGCTGGGAAACCAGACCAACAGCGTATTTCTGCTCCGCGATGCGGGCAAACTGGGCGACCAGTTCCTGGTCGCGACTGTAGACCTGCAGGTTCTGGTAGACCAGCCACAAATCGTAGTACGCTTTCTTTACCTGAGCGAGGGTATCAAGCTCCGTGGCCTTCAGCTCCGCCTCCACTCTTTCCGCGTCCTTCGCGGCAATGGCGCCCTTTAAGCGGAGTTTGCCCGGGAAGGGAATTTTTTGCGAGAGGCGAAAAATGTTGTTATCCGCTTGGTCAATGCGGAGATTCTCCGGGGTATTCCAGTTATCCCACATCACGAGAGGGTCGTCGTAAGCAGAGACCTGCACCGGTACGTGCTGCGCTGCACGCAGCCGTTGCCGTGCCGCTTGTATCGCCGGGTTATGGGCGCGGGCATAGGCAAGCACCGCTGCCAGACCGAGGCCCTCTTTTGCTACGAGGGCTGCTGTACCAGACTCGTCTTCCCCAAAGGCTGGCGCGCTTTGCTTCTCGTCAGCCAAACTGTAGAGCGGGAGCATACCAACCAATCCTATAACTGCCAGAACCAGCAAGCAGTCTTTCCGCTTTTTCCGTCTGCTCTCCTGCATGCCTATCTCCTTTTGCGCTCCTACGGCTACGGGGTTGTTTCCGTTTCGCTGAACACTTTTTCATCACCTTGCCTGTTCTCTGAGCAGGTTTCCCTGAGAGGACCAGCGGCTCCCTGGTGCACTCCTCTCCGGGCAGCCATTTCCGGTGTTGGCGGCGCCCTGCCGTTGGCATACGCCTTGCTCCTGTTGCGAGGCAACAACGAGGATCACGCCAGGACAGGAGCAGAGAGATGAAAGGCGGTAGGCTCTTTACCGGGTTCTGTGGAGTGTTGGTGTTGGCCACCTCTGCCCTCGCCGACCCCTCGCTCGCCTCTGTGGAGAGAGCCTACCGCCTCCTGCGGTCGGTTGCCGCCCAACTGCACGAAGTGCAAGCGTTACTCGGGTCTCGGCATGCAGCCCCAGCTGCCTTTGCGCTTGCGACAGCCGAGGAACACGTGCACACGGCCTTTGTGCACTGCTGCCGCGCGCTCTATACCGCGCAGCTCAGAGCAGCGAAGATGGCATTAGCGCAGCAGGATCAACAGGGAGCCCTCCGCTATCTCCTCAAGGCCGAGGAGACACGGCAACAGTGCGCAACGCTTGCGCCACTGACAGAGGACCGTCAGCAAGGCCCCTCCGAGGAGCAGAGCGCCTTCGCCCAACGGTAAAGTGCCTCTTGCTGATTCTCTCGGGGACGGCGCCGCGTTATCGCGCTTCCTCACGGAGCAGCTGCTCGACCTCCTGCGGATCGACAGCTTCCCCAGCTTTTAATCGCTTGATGAGGTTCTTCAGCCGCACCCTTTGCTGCTCAAGATGCGCGCGTGGGACTCCTTTTGTCCCTTGCGCTTGCCATTCGAGCCGTGCGGCTCTTTGCTGCAGTTGAGCGACCAACCCAGCCTTCTCTACATCGGCAGGCTGTGAAGCGGCAAACGCACCTGTCGCCAGGGAGACATACAAGACGCCACTTGTTAACGAGGTAGCAAGGAAACGGTTCATGACCTCTCTCCTTTCTAGAGGACAAATTTTGCGCGCCTAGAGGCTATAGCTGACGCTCCTAGCCTAGCACGGGACAAGGGCGAGAGAGGTCACAATCAGCGCAGAAGAGCACAGTGCAAAGCATAAAGTCGAGGTAAACGCCCCTCCGAAGAGAAGGGTACCTGCAACTGTTTTGCAGTTTGCCCCACTGCGGGTGGCATCACCGCAATGGGCAACGCCTCGACAGCGAGGGGAATGGTTTTGCTCGAAGCGACAATGGGGAGCACCTGAGACACGCTTGCCCGCTGGCTCTGGCAGCACTGCATTGCCGCTTCCGCCTCCACAGCATGCTGACAGTAGCCCTGACAGCACTCTTGCGCCGTCAGCACAGTGCCAACTTCTCTGCGCATGCAAGCAAGACCGGTCCCCGCGGCAAAAAAGCATAAGACCGCGATCGTAGTGCTTACTGTCCAGAGGCGGTGTCTCTTGATGTGCATCATGGTGCAGACATTACGATATCTAGTCTGGCGCAGCGGTTCTGTCAATCCTTGTTCTGCCTCTCGTCCTCGGCCTTCTTTGTGCCGGTACATTGTCATCTCCGGGTGCAGATGTTAAGTTCGTCACGTGCGACAGCTGTGGGGTCTTTTGCTCAGTTTCTGCGTAAGCTTGGCTTTTCTGGTCGCGACGCTAGCTGTTTGCAACGCACCCCTTTCCGCGGCAGAGCACCCTGACTGCGCTCACTGCGCCGTGGCGTCATCCTCGCGCCGCGAAGACGGGGGGGCCGCTCGGCTTGTCTGTTACCCGCACCACTGCCCGGATCATCCCTGCGGGCACTTACACGCCCCGTTTATCGGAGAAAGCAGCGCCGCATTGCCACCGCTTGTCACTGCACGGTTCTTCTGCACTCAGCCACATCTCCACACGCCAGAGGTATTGCGCCGTCTTGCCAGACCGCCCCAACCTTAGCCGCCTCTTCTCCTCTTCCGCACCCTTCCTCCCCCGCGTCCTGCAAGAACGACGTAGGGGATCTTTTTTTGTTTCTGGAGGCGTTCATGACGACTTTGGGGCTATCCTGTATCGTGTTTGTCCTCGTCTGTGGATCACTCCCGACCAGGGGTTGGGGGCACGAACCGCGCTCGTTAACTCTTGCCGAAGCTCTGGCACTCGCACGCGAGCACAATCCCGATCTGCTGTCTGCGCGTCAGGCGCTTGTGGTTGCCCACGGCCGGGTAGCCAAAGCGCAATATTTCAGCCCCTTCAATCCCGCACTCAGCGCTAGCGGCGCCCATCGCCACTTCACCGACCGCCCGGGGAGTGCGACCGATTACGACATTACGCTGTCACACGAACTAGAGATCGCCGGGCAGCGCAGCAAACGGATAGCGGAAGCCGAAACGCACTTAGCGCGCGTCGGCCAGCAAGTACGCAACACAGAGCGGCTCATCCTGGCACAGGTTAAAGAAGCCTTCTACCGTGCCCTCTATCTGCACCAACGACTACGGCTGTTACAAGATATCGAACGCCTCACCCGCCGCCTCGAGGAGATCGCCGTCTCGCGCTTTCAGGCAGGCGAGGTGCCAAAGATAGAGGTGAACATCGCGGGGATCCGGCTTGGGCAAGCGCGAAAAGAGGTGATCGTCGCCCAGCGGGATTCTCACGCTGCAGTGTCCGTGCTCGAGCAGCTGGTTGGTGTCGAGCCCACAGGGCAGACCAGAGTCGTGGGTGAGCTGGCGGTGCCATCGCAGGCCTTGCAAGAACAGACGCTGCTGCGGCAGGCGATGGACAACCGCCCGGATCTCCAAGCCGTTCTCTTCGAGCAGCAACGTGTAGCCGCCGAGATCGCCCTCACCCGTCGCTTAGCCGTTCCCAACCTGACCGTAGAGGCGTTTTACCGGCAGGAAGAAGGCGGGGACACAATCGTAGGAGGAAGGATCAGCGTCCCGCTTCCTCTCTTTGACCGCCGCCAAGCAGAACTCACCCAACTCGCGGGCCAGGCCGGTCAAGCCAAATACGAGCAGCAGAGTATCGAGCTTCGCATCCGCCAGGAAGTCGCCACGGCCTTGCGTAGCTACGAGGCAGCGCGAGCAGAAGTAGCGGTGTTTGAGCAGGAGGTCGTGGACCGCGCTGCCGAGAACTTTCGGCTCATGGAAACTGCCTATCGCGAAGGGAAAATCGACCTTCTGCACGTTATCGTCGTACAACATGAGCTCGTTAATGCCCACCTTTCCTACTTAGAGTCGCTCCTCAATTACTGGCTTGCCCGCACAGCCCTCGAACGTGCTGTCGGAGTAGACTTGTAAGCGCGAGGGTAAGATGCTGCCAACAAGGCAGAACTGGTTCCCCACCATAGTGCTCGGCCTTGCCCTAGGCGTTCTTCTGGGCCATGCCGGGTGTGTCACAGACCCCCCTCGGCAAGATCCCCGCGAAGCACATCCGCACGACGACAGGCAGAGCGAGGAGCGGATCGTGCTCTCGGCGGAGGCGCGACGTACAGTTCCCTTGCAGACCGTTCCCGTGCAGCGACACACTCTGACACAAGAGATCCGCACGACAGCCGTGCTCGCAGCGAACGAGAACCGCCTAGCCCACGTCAGCCCCCGTGTCCCTGGCCGGGTGGTTGAGGTAAGAGCTCTCCTCGGGGAGAGCGTCGAAGCAGGGCAAATGCTAGCCGCCCTGGATAGTCTAGAACTAGGACAAGCCAAGGCTGCCTACCTGACAGCCAAAGCACATCACGAAGTTGCACGGACCACCTATGAGCGTGAGGAGCGCCTGTGGCAACAACACATCTCTTCTCGCAGAGAATACCTGGAAGCCCGCGGCGAGTTTCTGCGCGCCGAGGCGCAATTACGAGCTGCGCGCGAGACTTTGCGCCTTCTCGGCCTCACCGCGCAGGAAATTACGCAGCTCGCTTGGGGAAGGCAAAAACTCTCCTACTTGCCTCTGCTCGCTCCTTTTGCCGGCACGATCATCGAGCAACATGTGACCGTGGGTGAGCTGCTCACACCTGCAGACCGACCGTATACCATCGCCGATCTTTCTACCCTGTGGGCCTTGGTGGATATCTACGAAAAAGACCTTGGTTATATCCACCGCGGCACCCCGGCACGGTTAACTATCGACGCCTACCCCGGAGAATCCTTTCAAGGAACCATCACTTATATCAGCGATGTCCTCGCGCAGCAGACCCGCACCGCACGAGCGCGGGTGGAAATCGCTAATCCCGACCGCAAGCTCAAACCGGGTATGTTTGGGACGGCAGTGGTAACAGCGGAGATACCTCATGCCGGTGAGACGATCGCTATACCCACCACAGCGGTACACCACATCGAAGAGCAGCCGGTCGCTTTCGTGCAAGAGGCAGAGGGAGTATTTGTCCCTCGGCGACTGAAATTGGGCCGCGCTGCGGGATCGTACGTAGAAATCCTCGCCGGGCTCGGCGAAGGCGAACAAGTCGTGACGGACGGCGGGTTCTACCTCAAATCTACCCTGCTGCGAGCAGCAATGGGCGAAGAGCACGCCTCTGAGCACCGCAGAGAAAGGTAAAGAACGGTGATCGATCGCTTGATTCGCTTCAGCATCAAATGGCGCGTGCTGGTGGTTGCGCTCGGAGTCGTGTTGGTTGGTCTAGGACTGAATACCGCCAGACAGCTACCGATCGACGCTGTCCCGGATATCACGACGAAGCAAGTCCAGATTAACACGTCCGCCCCAGGCCTCCCTCCCGAGGAAATGGAAAAGCTCGTAACGTTCCCGCTAGAAGTCGCATTGAGTGGGTTGCCGCATGCGCAGGAAATACGCTCACTCTCACAGTTTGGCTTGTCACAAGTGACGGTGGTCTTCGACGATAGAACGGATATCTACTGGGCTCGCCAGCTCGTTTTTGAGCGCATACTGGCAGCCGCCGAGCACTTCCCGCCTGGAATCCCGCGTCCGCAGATGGCTCCGATCAGCACCGGCTTGGGAGAGATCTATCACGTGCTCGTGGAGGGCGACACCATCTCTCTCATGGAGCGTCGTGCGATCTTAGATTGGCTCATTGCACCGCAGCTGCGGACGGTCCCTGGTGTCATCGAAGTGAACCGCTTCGGCGGGGAGGAACAACAGTATCAGGTCCTTATCGACCCCCAGGCACTCGTCAGCCACGACGTGACACTCCGGCAAGTGTTTGTCGCCCTCGCGGAGAACAATGCCAACGCTGGTGGGGCGTACCTGCGGCGCGGGGAGGAGCAGCAGCTCGTGCGCAGCGTCGGCTGGATCGGCTCGATAGAAGACATTGGCAACATTGTTGTGGCGGCGCGCAACGGCACGCCCATTTACGTCAAAAATGTCGCCCAGGTGCAGGTGGCCCCGGCGATGCGGCAAGGAGCGATTACCCGAGAGGGCAAGGGGGAAGGAGTGATGGGGATCGCCATGCTCCTGATGGGGGAAAACAGCCGCACGGTGGTGGCACGCATCAAGGAAACATTACGCGCCCTGGAACACAGCCTGCCGCCAGGGATCGAACTCGTGCCGTTTCTCGACCGCACGGAATTGGTGCAGAATACGATTCGCACGGCGGTCACCAACCTGGTCGAGGGCGGATTGCTCGTTGTGCTCGTGTTATTGCTGTTTTTGCGGCAATGGCGAGCAGGCCTGATCGTGAGCAGCGCCATCCCTCTCGCCATGCTGTGCGCTCTCGTCGCCATGTATTTCTGCGGCATCTCTGCCAACCTGATGAGCCTTGGGGCTATTGACTTCGGCTTAATCGTCGACGCTGCGGTCATCATCGTCGAAAACTGCGTGCGGCGGTTAGCCGCGCAACGACGCGCACTAGGGCGGCCACTCAGCAGGGCCGAACGCGTGCACACCATCGAGGCTGCAGTCATCGAAGCGCGCCGGGCCGGTCAGTTCGGTGAAATGATTATCATCGCCGCCTACCTCCCACTTCTGACCCTCGGAGGGGTAGAAGGAAAAATGTTTCGGCCGATGGCGTTTACCGTCGTCTTTGCTCTGAGCGGCGCGTTGCTGCTCAGCCTCACGCTCATGCCGGCCTTGTGTGCGCTGTTCTTGCGGGAACCGGCCAGGCAAAGGACCAGGGACCCGCAGCGGGACGAAAACCCACTTGTGGAGTCGTTGCAACGGCTCTATGGCCCGCTACTGCGTCACGCGCTCCGTCATCGCCTGGCGACGATAGGTGGAGCCGCTCTCCTCTGCGTGGTCTGTGTCGCGCTCTTTCCCCTCCTAGGTGCAGAGTTTCTGCCGGAACTGGACGAAGGGGCAATTGCTATCCAGGCGCAATTCTACCCGAGCATGGCGGTGGAGGAGGCCGTGCAAAGAGCAAGCCAGGTCGAGCGACTCTTGCGGCAGCGCTTCCCGGAAATCGAGCGCATCGTGACCCGCATCGGCCGCCCGGAGATCGCGACCGACCCGATGCTGCCCAGCCAATGGGATATCCTCATCGCGCTGGCGCCCAAATCGCAGTGGCAAACGGTGCGCAGCAAAGAAGAGCTGGTGCACAAGATGGCGGCAGTGATGAGGCAGATTCCAGGGGGCAATTTTGGCTTCACCCAACCGATCAAAATGCGCATGCAAGAACTGATCGAGGGGACGATGGTGCGCGAGGATGTGGTGGTGAAGCTGTTCGGCGATGACCTGGATGTCTTGGCCCAGAAAGGAGCGGAGATTGCCGAGGTGATCGCCCACGTCTCTGGAGCCACAGACCTGAGCGTCGAGCAGAGCGGTGGCTTGCCAGTCGTGGAGATTCGTCCGCGTCGCGACGCCATCGCCCGCTATGGCATCAACGTGGCCGACATTAATGCGGTCATTGAGACTGCCATCGGCGGCAAAGAGGCAACGCAGGTCATCGCCGGCAATAGACGCTTTCCCCTCGTCGTGCGCTTTGCCGAGAGCGCACGACAGAGCCCAGAAGCCATCGGCAATATCTTGATCAGTACCAGCGACGGCAGGCGCATTCCCCTCAGCCAACTGGCACATATAGTGAGTGTCGAGGGTCCGGTACAAATTAGTCGGGAGCATGGACAACGGCGCATCGCCATCCGCTTCAACGTGCGGGGGCGCGATCTGGGCCGTGTGGTCGCAGATGCGCGGCGGCAAGTCGAAGCACGCGTTGCCCTGCCGCCAGGGTATTTCCTCCAGTGGGGCGGTACGTATGCGCACCTCGTGAGTGGACGTCAGCGGCTCGCTGTGGTCATGCCTCTCACCTTTTTCCTCGTCTTCCTTTTGTTATACGCTACCTTTCATGCAGGCACACAAGCCTGTGTTGTCGTCACGGGCATTCCCTTTGCTCTGAGCGGTGGCATTTTGGCGTTGTTCGTGCGCGGGATGCCCTTTTCCATGAGCGCAGGCATCGGCTTTATCGCCGTGTCCGGCGTGGCGGTGCTCAATGGCGTTGTGCTGGTCACGTTCATCAACCAACTCCGGCACGACGGCATCCCGCTCAATGATGCCGTCGTACAGGGCGCCCTCACGCGCCTCCGTCCTGTATTGATGACGGCGCTGGTCGCGAGCCTCGGCTTCGTGCCGATGGCGCTTTCAACGTCTGCCGGCGCTGAGGTGCAGCGCCCGCTGGCAACGGTGGTGATCGGCGGGCTGCTCACCTCGACGGCTCTTACGTTGTTTGTCTTGCCGAGCTTGTATACGTGGGCCGAGCAACGCAAAGCCGGACGGGAGATAGTACAGGCGGTAGGGTAAGACCACGGCCTGCGGTGAGGGTCAGAACAGCACGAAACCGCTCGGGGTGCGGAGCTACCAGCACCAGCTTCCCCGAGGGACTTTGCTACCGCAGGCTTACGGCGGTAAAACACGGCACGTGAGCGGTAGCCGCCCTCTGCTCACCGCTACACCAGCATTTTCTGCGCGCCCTGGACAAACTCTTCGGCGCTCTTGCCCAAATCCAACCGCTCGGGGACCGCTCGCCCGCGCTCCACAGCCGGTCGCGCTCTGATTGTTGCCATCCACCGCTGCAAATGCGACAACCCCTCAACGCTGACTCCCGACCACTTATAGGTATGGACCCAGCTCCAGTTGGCAATGTCAGCGATGGAGTAGTCGCCTGCGAGATATTCGTGCTCTCGTAATTGACGATCTAATACTTCAAACAAACGACGGCACTCCCGCTGGTAACGCTCGATAGCGTAAGGGATCTTCTCCGGAGCGTAGCGGTAAAAAACATTTGCCTGTCCCATCATCGGCCCGATGCCTCCCATCTGGAACATCAACCATTGGATTACCCGCGAGCGCCCTTTGACGTCTGCGGGAATGAGCCTTCCCGTCTTCTCGGCCAGGTAGAGCAGAATGGCGCCGGATTCGAAAACTACAAAGTCCCCGTTCTGGTGATCGACGATCGTCGGGATGCGGCCGTTAGGGTTGAGAGCAAGGTACCACTCTTCCTTTTGTTCGCCTTTGGTCAGGGCAAGAGGTCGCACCGTATAGGGAAGACCAAGTTCTTCGAGGGTGATAGATACTTTCCACCCGTTCGGAGTTGCGGCCGTGTAGAGTGTGATCATCCTGTTCCTCTCTTATGCCGCCCGGTTTAGCGCCGGCCGGTGACGACGCTGCGCAGCGAGTAAAACTGCTTGGCGCGGCCGGGTGAAAAGTTTTTGCGTACGACATAACAATGAATAAACGTCGCGTGCGGTTTCTGCACGTTGATGACCGTGTTCCCCACATGCAGGAAGACGTGCTGCCCGAGGTTTTGCGAGTAGTCGACCTTGACATAGGGTGGCTGCTGGGGCTCCTCGGCCATATAGCTTTCAGAATACTTGAGAAACTCCTGGCCCAAGCGCAACAAGCGGTCGGTGCGGTCGTAGGCAGTGAGCCATAGGGTCCAGAAGATCTCGGTATCGACAAAGATCAATTTGTGGCCGTAAGGATGGTTGGGACTCTTTGGTACCAGTTCCAACACATGGCACAGACGCGGCTCCCAACGTGTCTTGTGGGGGACCCAAAGGTGCGGGCCACCGGCTTCAGGATTGTCGGGAACATTGACCGTAGCAAGGACCCACTTCTTCCCGAGATAAGCCCAATTCTGCTCATGCACCTTGCCCCCGAAGCCGTTGGTGTCCTCACGGATGAAATCCATGCCCATGAGCTCACTCGTCCGCTCGGAGGTGAGCACACGCCGGGGTTTACGCTGCGCAGGGGTATACTGCCAATTGTCGTTCTCCCGGTAGGAGTCGATGTATTCGGTCTGTAAGATACGCACTCCCGCCAGGTCACGCGGGCCGACAAATTCCATGATCGAGCGAAACTTCACCTCTTCGTAGCCCGGCACTAAGCAATAGTCGCCTTTGGCGTATTCGGTGGAGGTGATGTTGATTTCAAATCGGCGATCCAGCCTGCCCCCTTCGCCCCGGGCCCACGAGACACTGGGCATGAAGTAATCGCTGGAGCCGGGTCGCCAGTAAAGGTTCCAAAACACCTTCACTGCGGCTTGCGGGTCGTCCGGTTGGATATGGGGAAAGGGGAACCCCCCGCCCATAAATCCGATCAACGCCCCTTGCTCGTCCAGGTAGTAACCGTCCGCCACACGTGTCCCCCAACCGGGCGGCGGTGGATAATGACCGGTAGCGGCAATTTCCATGTCCATGTCGGGGAAGAAATAGAACTCCCAGGCCGGTCGGGGAATGAAAGGCTTGAGGCGTTCGACATCGGCAACGGTCAGGCGCTCTCCAGGCTGGAACGAGGGCGAAGCAGCACGATATTCCTCTAGCCAGCGGCGGATCGCCTGGTAGCTACGGTGATCTTCCGCTGTGAGAGCGTGGGGCACAATCCACAGGCTGCCGACCAGCACCAGCATGGTCAACAATACGTACCGCCCCCCGCCCCCACCTGACATGGTCCCTTTGCCACCTGAACCCTCTCGGCATAGCTCCCTCCTTTTGCGCTTGTGGGTTCTACAAATCGGTTAACCAGGCACAGGATTAAGCAGCTTTTGCACCTCCGCTAACAACCGCTCTGCAGTGTGATTTGGGCCCTTGAGCACCTTCACTACATCTCCACTCTGGTTGATGATATAGGTCGCCACGAGGTGGTTAGTCTCTCCGTTGGATTCACTGTAATAGTCCACCCCGTACTGATAGGCGACATTCATGATGTCTGCCGTGCTACCGGTTAAAAATTTCCACCCCCGCGTGTCTGCCCGATACCGGCGCGCATACTCCTGCAGTACTGCTGGGGTGTCATGCTGCGGATCGATGGTGATCGACAACAGGATAACCTTTTCGGCTAAACTGTCACCCAACTGCTTCTGTAGATGCGCAAACTTACGGGACAGGAGCGGACACGGGCCTGGACAGCGCGTATAGATAAAGTCCAGGACGACCACTTTGCCGCGGAAACTGGACAGTTGGACTGCCTGTCCATCCTGATCCGTTAGAGCGAAGTCCGGAGCTGGGAGCGGTTCTGGCGGGATAACTTCCCGCTCGTCCTCCGCGCGAGGAGGCTCCGGCCGGGCGGCGGGTTCGTTCGTCGCCTCCGCGCGGCTTACCGCGGTCAGGTACAGACTGTCCGGTGTCTTTTCCAAGGTGAAAGTGACGGTCTGACCGCTGGCGATCCCCTCTAAAAGGCGTTCCTCCTTGACCTCGAATGCCATCGTCATAGGTTCCATAAAGCCAGGAATCGCCTCGTGCGCGATGACGACCTGCCGCTCGTGAGGACGGATATCTTTCACCACACCCCGGCCGACGAAGGTGCCGGTGGGATCAGGGCTTTGGCAAGCAACCGCTAATAACAGAATCGCCAGTGTCCAACGGCGGCACCAGTAGTACCAACAGGTCGCGTCCATGTTTGACCCCCGCATCCGACCGGGCGCGCACGGTTTCTCTGGGAGGCAGCGGTGGAAAAGAGAAAAGCATGTACCACACGGGCTGCCCACATTCGCCGGTCCTCTGCCTAGCAGGCGTGCACCCAGCCACAATACTCGCTAATCCGTCCAGGTATTGTCAAGAGGCACGCGCGACATCTTCGTCCGAGGAGAAAGGGTTCGTAAGTGGGGTGGAGGATTGGCCTGTCGATGCGAGGAATCGAGCCTGGCAGGTGGCACGGAAGGAAGCGGGGTTGTACGATTCGCTATGGCCGCAGTTCATCCACCGGTGCTACAATTGCCTATATTGCCTATATGGAAGGTTGTCCGGTGCAGCAGCCCCTCGCATCTCAGCTGGTGTCTTACTTGCGGGAACAGCTACCCAAGATGATAGAGCTCCTCACACAGCTCGTTGTTCTCGAATCTCCCTCAACCGTGCCGGACGCGCAAAAGCCTCTGTTGCAGCTGCTGGCACGCGAACTCGACTCCCTCGGCTACCGTGTGCACCCTCTCCCAGGGCGCGATACTGGTGGACATTTGTATGCCCGTCCATCCCGCCGTGCGCGTCATCGTCCGCTCCAACTGCTCCTTGGCCACTGTGATACCGTTTGGCCTCTCGGCACTCTTCGGGCTATGCCCCTGGAAATGGATGAACACGTCATGCGCGGTCCAGGTGTGTATGACATGAAAGCCGGGCTGGTGCAAATGCTGTTCGCGCTGCGCGCGCTGTACCACTTGTGGTGGGATCCGCCGGTGACGCCCCTGGTGTTCATCAATTCGGACGAAGAGATAGGCAGTCCAGAGTCCACGCGTTACGTTCGCCGGCTGGCACGGGTAGTAGAGCGTGCCTTTGTCTTAGAGCCGTCGTTCGGGGTAGAGGGGAGGCTCAAGACTGCTCGCAAAGGGGTGGGACGTTTTACGATTGTCATCACGGGGAGAGCTGCCCACTCCGGCTTAAATCCCGAAGAAGGAGCGAGCGCGATTCTCGAATTGTCGTACGTGATTCAGCAGCTCTTTGCCCTGAGCGACCCGGCACGGGGCATCACGGTGAACGTGGGGATGGTGAGTGGGGGAGTAGGGTTGAACGTCGTGGCCCCGGAGAGCCGGGCGGTGGTGGAAGTACGTGCGCTGACCCATGAAGACGCCCGCTGGATAGAAGAGCGTATCCGCGCTCTGCGGCCGGTGACACCGGGTGTGACGCTGACCGTCGAGGGAACAATGACCCGCCCGCCGCTGGAACCAACGCCACGAAACCAAGCGCTCTGGCATCTGGCAAAGGACCTGGCGGGTGAACTTGGCTTTGCTCTAGCAGAGGGGGTTGCCGGAGGGGCCTCGGATGGCAACACAGCCAGCTTGTTCACTGCAACCTTAGACGGGTTAGGGGCGGTTGGGGGTGGCGCACATGCACGCCATGAGTTCATCCTGCTTGACAAGCTGGTCGAACGCAGCGCGTTGTTGGCATTGCTCCTCATGGCCCCACCTGGACCATGGAGCACCACCCGGGCTGTGGTAGAAGGGCTGCCGCGGGTCAACACGGGTGGCCCTCCTTTAGAGGAGAGAGCAACGCAGGTGATGCGGCAGCCCAGCCTTTTCGCCCTTGACAAGCGAGCGGAGAGGTGACAACTCTAAAAGCCTCCTAGAGGCTTGCCCGGCAAGAGATCGTGTACACCGTGGCACGAGTGGTTTCCCTGAAGAAAGAAGAGCGCGACGCGGCACAAGACAGCGGTTCCACCAAGGATCGGTTGCTCCAGGCAGCTAAAGAGCTCTTCGCCCAGAAAGGGTTTCATGGCACCTCGACGCGTGAGATCACGCAGCGGGCCGGCACGAATCTCTCGAGTCTCTACTTTCACTGGCAATCAAAGGAAAACCTCTACATTGCCGTGCACCGTCACCTCTTCCAGCTCCTCACCGAGCTGGCGCAGGAAGTCGTGAATCTGTTAGAGGACGGCTTGCACGCTCACAGACCGTTGGCAGAGGTCGTCGAACCGCTGGCCGATCGCGTCTTCACCTTTTTCGACACTCACCGCGAGTTGGCCAGACTGAATTTACATAGAGTGCTGGACGACGGTACCTTGGCAGCCCAGATCGAAGAGGAACTAGAAAATCCTCTCTATCGGGCTGTGGTCCGATGCTATCAGCGGTTAACCGAGGAAGGCCTGATCAAAGTGGCCGACCCCGAGTTGCTCCCTTTCTCATTAGAGAGTCTGTTAGACCGCTATTTTGCCAGCCCTGTGCACGCCGAACGGACGGTAGGGTTGGCGCAAGAAGTGCTTAAGGTGAGACTACGTAACCACTTTCGCGAAACGTTTTTGCGGCTGCTCAAAGGAGACTAAATCTTTTCCTTGTTGCTGGAACGAACGTTTGACCTATTTGCGAAAATTGGCTAGTATCTCCTCGCTCAGAGCAGAGGGGAGCGCCTCTGCAAGGCAGAGGCGAAGAGAGGAACTGACGCGTCTTGCTCGGCGCTACAATCATCTAGCGAGAAAATTTCTCTCACGAAGGAGGGACCTATGGCAATGTTCGATACTATTATCAAAGGCGGTACGATCGTCGACGGCACGCGCGTACCCCGCTACAAGGCCGATCTCGCTATCAAGAATGGCAAGATCGTCCAGATCGGTCGGCTGAAGAGCAGCGATGCGACCAAGGTGATCGATGCCAGTGGCCTCATCGTTGCCCCTGGTTTTATCGATCTCCACACCCACTATGATGCCCAGATTCACTGGGATCCCTACTGCACCATGGGCAGTTGGCATGGGGTGACGTCGGTGACCATTGGCAACTGTGGCTTCGGTTTTGCCCCGCTGCGGCCCCAAGATGCCGAGCGAGCGATGTTGGCGCTGTCGCGCAACGAATCGATTCCGCTGGAACCCATGAAAGTGTCGATGCACGTCAACTGGGAGACGTTCCCGCAGTACCTAGATTGCATCTCCCGTCTGCCTTTAGGCGTTAACATCTCCCATCTCTACCCGATCGCTCCCGCTGTAGCCTATGTGATGGGGGGGTTTGACGAAGGGAAGAAACGGTTCCCGAATGACAAAGAAATGCAAGCCATCGTGCGGGGCTTCCATGAGGCCATGCAAGCCGGCGCGGTTGGCTGGTCGGCGCAGCGCCTGGTGCCGGAGAGTCGGGCGTCAGTACAACGGGACTACGACGGGACGCCGATGATCACCGACATTCTGCCCGATGAGTTCTATCTCACCATGGCCAAAGCTTTAGGCGAAGAAGGGCGGGGCTGTATCCAATTTACCCAGTCCGGCGCCAGCCAGAGCCAGTTTGGCATCGAGGAGGATTTCCGCTTTCTCGAAAAATTGGCCACGGAAAGCGGGCGTCCCTTGCTGTACAACGCGGTCGTGATCAGCGATAAGCATCCGGAGTCGCACCGGGCACAACTCGAGTGGCTCAAAGCTGCCAATAGCCGAGGTACGCGTGTGTTTGGTCAGGCGGTGACTGCCCGGTCACCGGTCCGCATGACGTTGGAGGATTGGAACCTGTTTGATAGCGTACCGGCATGGCAGGAAGCTACCGTCGGCACCCTGGAAGAAAAGAAGGCCAAGCTCTCCAAGCCCGAGTTACGCCAGGCGATGCGGGCAGAATACGACAAGGGTGGCATGGAAACGTTGGACGTCTTGTTCGGCGAATTGCCCAAATATATTGCCCGCAAAGTGCACCGTCCGGACCTGAAGGAGAAGTACGAAGGGCTCTCTGTCGCCCAGATTGCTGAGCGTGAAGGCAAGCATGTCATCGATGCCATGCTCGACTTGTCTGTGGCAGATAACCTAAAGACGGAATGGGTTGGGCCTGTCACCAACGCCAACGCCGCTCTGTTCAAAGAACTGATGGATGCTCCCTTCACCCTCCCCGGCGTGTCAGACGGTGGAGCGCACATTAAATTCTTGACCTTCGCTATCTACCCGACCGAGGTCCTCGCGTGGCTGGTGCGGGATGCTGGCATCATGACGCTCGAAGAAGCTCATTTCCGCCTGAGCGGCTTGTGTGCGTGGGCGGCGCAGTTCAAGGACCGTGGGACACTGCGCGAAGGGATGGCAGCGGATATTGTGATCTATGACCTTGAGCGGCTCGCAACCCTCCCTGAGGAGATCGTCTACGATCTGCCCGCGGGTGAGTGGCGGCGGGTACAGAAAGCCGAAGGGTATCGCTGGATCATAGTCAACGGCGAGCCGATCTTCGAAGATGGCAAATGCACGGGAGCCACGCCGGGCAAGCTGTTGCGGCACGGCCAAGCGGTGGCATGAGCCCTTGAGCGTCCGTTGAGTGCGTAGGGGGCGCCTGGGGATACTGCAACCTGGCAAGCCCCCTGAGACGCAACGGACTCAAGGGACTCCAATCGTGCAGAAAAGGAGGGTTGACGATGTCGCTTGTCATCGATGCCGATGGCCATTTCATGGAACCCTTCGATTTATGGGAGCAGTATTTAGAGCCGCAATACCGCGAGCGGGCGATCCGGCTAGTGAAAGATCCCACGACGGGAGAGGAAACCATCTTCGTTGCCGGCAAGAAGTCGCAAGTGATGACCGACCCCAGTCTGCTCAAACTGACCATTGGGGCTGGCCAACTGGAGCGCATGTCTGACCCAACGTTTACCTACAAGGATGGGCCACCGGGGGCTTACGATGCCCATGCGCGGGTGCAGTTGATGGATCAACAGGGGATCGATAAGGCGCTGGTATATCCGACCTTAGGTCTCATCTGGGAGTGTGAGGTAGGGGTGGAGGATGCGGACTTGGCGGCAGCATACTGCCGCGCTTATAACAACTGGATCATCGACCACTGCAAACCCTATCCTCAGCGCCTCTTTCCTATTGCGCACATCTCGCTGCTAGACCCCGCGGCCGCCGTCACCGAGCTGCGACGCGTGGCCAAGCTCGGCGTCAAGGGCGTGTTTGTGTCGGCGGTGCCGTATCGCGGTGTCACCTATGGGGATCCGAGCTATGTCGCCTTCTGGAGCGAAGCCCAAGAGATCGGTATCCCGGTGGGCATCCATCCGGTTTTCCACCTCGGGTTTGTGGGACACCACTATTACCAGGAGCCCTCGTTGTGGATGTTCATCACTATGTTCAGTGAGGATGTCAAGCTTTGCTTGACCACCTTGTTCAACGATGGCTTTTTTGATCTCTACCCGCGGTTAAAGATCGTCCTTGTCGAGGGCATGAGCGGCTGGATTGCGCAGTGGCTAGAGCGGTTGGATCATAAATACCTCTATTTGAACCACACACTGCCGCGCCCGCTGCAACTGCGCCCCTCTGAGTACTTCCGCCGCCAGTGTTGGATTTCGGCCGACCCAGACGAGAAAACCCTGCCGACCATGATGCGGTTGGTCGGGGAGGACAAGTTTGTCTGGGGGTCGGACTTCCCTCACGCCGAGGGATATGCCAACCCGGTCGTCGAACTGCGGGAAACGATCGCGGAACTGCCCGACAGCGCGCGGCGCAAAATCCTCGGCGAGAATGCGGCCACGCTGTACAACTTGTCCTAAGCGTGCGGTCCTCAGGGGACCTGGTCTGTAGATCTGTAGAAAGGAGGGAACACGATGATCACAGGGGACTATGTCTCGGCAGACGGACACTTTGTAGAGCCGGCGGATCTCTGGGTCACGCGTATGGATAAACGCTTCCGTGACCGTGCGCCGCGCATCGAGGCCCGAGAAGGGGCGGACTGGTACATCATCGACGGTGTAACGCCGTTTCCGGTAGGGCTAGAAGGGGCCACGATGGAGGACAAGATCGCCGGGGAAATTACCATGATGGGCGGGCATCGGCATGCCGATACACGGCCCGGGGCCTGGGATCCACACGCACGCGTGGCCGACCTCGAACTGGACCACATCAAGGCTGAAGTGCTGTACCCTGGAGGCTTTGGGTTGCAGTTCTGGGCAGCTCCGGACGCGGAGTATCAGGCAGAATGTTGTCGCGTCTATAACGACTGGGTGAGCGAATTTTGCGCCACCAACCCCACACGCTTCTTAGGTGCCGCCTTGGTCCCTATGCGCGGCCCTATCGCGTTGGCCGTGGCAGAGGTACAACGGGCCGCCAAGCTCCCCGGAATCAAAACGCTCTCTATCCCGACTACCATGGTCGACCGTCCTTACTCACGGCCAGAGTACGAACCCCTGTGGGCTGCATTGCAAGAGGTCGGCTTGCCGGTCTCCATCCATATCGGCACCACAGGGGAACCACTCTATGATCGCTTCCTCAAACTGGGGATCGGCCCTGGTGTGGTCGAGGCGAAGATCCTCACGGGCCAGCGGGCGGTGGCTGAGCTGATCTGGGCGGGGGTGCCACAGCGCTACCCCAGCTTGCGCTTTATTGTCGCCGAAGGAGGGATCGGCTGGATCCCCTCCCTGCTCACCTTCATGGACCACTGGTGGAGCGATCACCGCCGGTGGATGGAACCGTCATTGGACGAGAAACCAAGTTTTTACTTTGACCGGCAATTTTGGGCGACGTTTGAAGAGGATCGCGCGGGTGTTATCCTGGCGCGCGAAGGGCTTATCAATCCCGCTCGCATCATGTGGGGGTCTGACTATCCTCATACGGAAGGCACCTTCCCCCATTCCCGCGAGGCGATCGCCAAAGACTTCGCCGGCGTGCCGGAGGCGCTGGTCTATCAAATCGTGGCGGGCAATGCTGCCGCCCTGTACGGCCTGAGCTAAACGGACCCTACAAGGCAATTGATCTGCCAGTAGAGGGGCGATCCTGCTGATCGCCCTCCGCCGAGTTGGCGCGGAAGGAAAACCGATGCCAGGGGGGATCTGCCAAAGCGCAGCTCCTCTAGAAAGGAGGAACAGTCATGAGTGTACAGGAGCTCCAAGCCTTGGCGCAACAATTCTGTGACGCCTTCAACCGCCTCGATATCCCCGCAGCCGCGGAGATGCTTGCCGACGACCTCGAGGTGTTCGATCATGTCCCCTATCGCTTTGACAACAAAAAGCAGTTTGTCGAGTTTTTGCAGGGGGCGGTGCAAAACCTTGCCACGAGCAATTTTGGCTTCCGTCAGCTCTCCGCCCGGGTCTTCCACGACAACACAGGTGTCGTCAACGCCTACGATACGTTTACGGGCGTGACGAAGGACGGGAAAGTGCAGACGATTCACGGGCGGACGACGCTGGTCTTCGTCAAACAGGGGGGACAGTGGAAGATTGTCAGCTGCCACTTTTCCCCACTGCCACACACGACCTGAGCCGGAAAGACGGCAGGGAAGAGCAGCAGTCCTATGCTGGGGTAACCCTATACTGAGGGAGTAGTCTCACACGGCTGCCTCTCTAAGCCCCCAGCATGGCGGTCGGTTGTTCTTCCCACTCCCTAACTCAGTCCACGGACTCCGATCTGTAAGGGGTATCGATGTCTCAACGGTTGGCTATGCTACGGCCGGGTGTGGTGTTGTGGCACGCGGCCAGCCTCTTGCTGCTGTGGACCGGACTGTTGCAGGCCGAGCCACGGCGTTGGCATTACCTCCAGGAGTTATCCGCGGCGGAGCGCCAAAATATCGACTTGCGCACCGACACGCCGCGCGATCCCACCCTCCCCTATCTGCCGGCTGAGCCATATCCCTTCACTCCACCCTATACTGCTGAAGAGATGGGATTCCGCGCCATGGAATTCCCTCACATGGCACGTTGGAGCCACGTCCAAATCGAGGACTTCGGTACCATCACCCCCAGCGGCTACCTGTTTAACGGTAAAATCATTGTGCTGGTGACCTATACCAATCCAGAGGGGCTAGAGGGCTACCTCAAGACCAAGCCTGGTGCGGTCTACACCCGCTGGCTCTCACAAGACATCGCCCCACCCCAGAACTTCGGCAACCAGCTCCTCATGCTCCACCACCGCACCGACATGCAGTTCACTACCAAAACCCACATGTTTGGCTACTCGCCGCTCCTCCGGCGCGTCCGCCGCTTCCCCCAACCACGTCGTCAAGACCGCTTTCCAGATCAGCCGATCACCTTTGACGACTTTCTGGGGCGAGATGCCTGGGAGTTTACCTGGCGCATCATTGGGACTGATGTTCTCACCGAAACCGTGCGGTTCCCGCGCACGCGGCAGACCATCACGCTCACCTCCGCAGCGGGTGACACGCGGGACGTGTCTGCCAACAGTCTCAAGCTCATGGGGGAGCAGTATCCCTTCTACACGGCAGACGGTGGGGTCCCCTGCTACGTGGTAGAAGCCAAGGCCAAACCAGACTGGCTCCCACACTACTATGCCCCGCGGATTCTGTACTGGCTTGATCAGCACGCCTTCTACCCACTCCGCACTGAACTCTACGGGCCGGACGGGGCGCTGGTCTCTGTCGAAGTCCGCATGGCAGCGCACTACCACCCTGACTTGCGCGAGCGAGGCTACCATAATCTCATCACCGTGTGGTGGAACGCGCAGCTCGACTTCCTGGCCTATACCGTACACGACGGCCATCAGCGCCGGCAGTGGTCCGTAAAGGATCAGGAGGTGTACTTCAACCCCGACTTCATGCGGCGGGAGTGGTTTCCGGTGCCGATGAAGACCCAGGCCACGGTGCGCACGCCCGAGGAGGCCTTCCTACGGCCACATCTCCACCGCGACACATTCCCTGCCGAGCGAACGATCATCCTCGCCCCTGAGATCGACGCCCGCATCCAAGCGCAGGACGCGGCAGGACACTTGGTCTTCACCGAGATGGTAGCGGAGAGACAGCAGCAGGTGCCTAGGCCGACAGAGACGCAGCAAGACGGAAAGGAGGAACGGTATGACGGATTCCCTACAGCAGACGGCGACCACTAGCACGGAGCCGATCGAGCATTTTGACGCGATTGTTATAGGCGCCGGAGTGTCAGGCCTGTATCAACTGTACCGCCTGCGGCAGTTGGGGCTAAAGGTGCGCTGCTATGAAGAGGGCGGCGGCGTGGGCGGTACCTGGTATTGGAACCGCTACCCGGGCTGTCGCTTCGACTCCGAGAGCGAGACCTATGGCTATTCGTTCTCGGAGGAACTCTTGCAGGAGTGGGACTGGAAGGAGCATTATTCCGGCCAGCCGGAGAACGAGCGCTATCTCAATTATGTAGCAGACAAGTTCGACCTGCGCCGCGACATTCAACTCAACTCGCGGGTCACAGCAGCGGCCTACGACGAACAGGCAAACCGCTGGGAAATCTACCTTGAGAGCGGTCAGCGCGCCCGGGCGCAATTTCTCATCGCGGCGGTGGGGATCCTCTCTGCGCACTACGTGCCCGACATCCCCGGCATCGAAAGTTTCAGGGGTGAGGCGTATCACACCGCACGCTGGCCCCAGCACCCAGTGACCTTTAGCAACAAGCGGGTGGCAGTCATCGGCACCGGCGCTACGGCCGTGCAACTCATCCCGGAGATCGCCAAGGACGTCGGCCACCTGACGGTCTTCCAGCGCACGCCCAATTACTGTGCGCCGCTACGCAATGCGCCGGTGGCTCCGGAGACCCAGCAGCGATGGAAGGCGAGCTATAAAGAGATTCACCACAGATGTCGGCAGACCTCGACCGGCTTTATTCACGACTTCGACCCACGCAAGGCTCTCGAGGTGCCGCGCGAAGAGCGGCTGGCGTTTTATGAGGAGCTATGGGCGCAGCCCGGGTTCAAGAAGTGGCTGGCCAACTTCCACGACATTATGACCGACCGGGAGGCCAACGAGGACTTCGCCGAGTTCGTACGCAACAAGATCCGTGCGCGTGTCAAGGACCCGGTGGTAGCGGAAAAGCTGGTGCCCAAAGACCACCCCTTCGGCTCCAAGCGTATCCCGTTGGAGAGCGGCTATTACGAGGTGTTCAACCAGGACAACGTGCTGCTCGTGGACCTGCGCGAGACGCCCATCAAGCGCATCACGCCCACAGGCATTCAAACGACCGAGAAGGAATACGCATTTGACATGATCATTTATGCCACGGGGTTTGACGCGGTCACGGGAGCGTTGACACGCATCGACATCCGTGGCGAAGGTGGGCAGACACTCAAAGACAAATGGGCCCAAGGACCACGCACCTACCTGGGGCTACAGACTGCGGGCTTCCCGAATTTCTTTATCGCCACGAGCACGGCGTTCTGCAACTACCCCGTCTGCGCGGAAATGATCGTGGAGTGGATTACCAACTGTATCCGCTACATGCGGGAGCAGCACTATCGGCGCATTGTCCCTACGCTAGAAGCGGAAGACGCCTGGGTGGCACATGTCGAGGAGGTGGCCAGTCACACGCTCCTGAGCGGGACCAACTCCTGGTTTGTGGGGGCCAATATTCCTGGTAAGGCGCGCGCCTTCCTCCTCTATGCGAATACTGCCCCGGCCTACCGGCAGAAGTGTACAGAAGTGGCAGCCAAAGGCTATGAGGGGTTTCTTCTGCAGTGATGAGCACAGCTCTAGGTTCGCCACGAGCTCAGGCTGCTGGTATGATTCTTGACCTATAGCTCAACGCCAAAAGCAGATAAACAGGAAACAGCAGGAGTCGCACGCTCCGTCAGTCTCACCGGGCATCGCGAGACTGGCGGTGGGACCGACCCGGGAGGTACGATATGCGCAAAGAACCGTTTACCATCGCCGTGCCAGAAGAGACGCTTGCCGATCTACGCGAGCGCTTACGTCGCACCCGCTGGGCGGACGATTTTGCCAACGACCAGTGGCAATACGGCACGAACGGCGCCTACTTGCGAGAACTGGTTGATTACTGGCTCCATCGCTACGACTGGCGCCAGCACGAACGAGAGATGAACACCTTCTCTCACTATAAGACGACCATCGACGGCATTCCTATCCATTTCATTCACGAACCTGGCAAGGGACCCAAACCGCTCCCGCTCATCCTCAACCACGGCTGGCCGTGGACGTTTTGGGACTTGCGCAAGGTGATCCGTCCCTTGACCGATCCTGCGGCTTTCGGCGGTGATCCCGCCGATGCCTTCGACGTGGTCGTGCCGTCGCTCCCCGGCTATGGATTCTCTACACCGCTCACCGTGCCAGGGATCAACTACTGGCGCACGGCGGATCTGTGGGTCACTCTGATGCAAGAGGTATTGGGCTACGAAAAATTTGCGACGCAAGGGGGAGACTGGGGTGCGATCATTTCGGCGCAACTCGGCCATAAGTATGCCGATCGCGTGATCGGCGTGCATCTCCATCTGCTCATCCCTTTGGATTTCTTCACCGCTGGTCTGCCTGCTGCCTCCGAATACAGCCCAGAGGAGCAAGGCTGGTTTGACAAGACCCAGCACTTCTTTGCCGCAGAGGCTGGGTATTTCCGCTTGCAAACCACCAAGCCACAGACGTTGGCTTTTGCCCTGAACGATTCCCCCGTTGGCTTGGCAGCGTGGTTAGTCGAGAAGCGCCGCACGTGGAGCGACTGCCGTGGCGATGTAGAAAAACGTTTCACCAAGGATGACTTACTCAACACGGTGATGATCTATTGGATCACACAGAGTTTCGGTACCTCGGCGCGTTATTACTACGAGGCGGCGCACCACCTCTGGCAGCCATCTCACCAGCGTCAGCCGGTGGTCGAGGCACCCACAGGGTGTGCCGTCTTTCTGCAGGAAGTGGTCCTGATGCCACGGCGTTGGGCTGAGCGCTACTATAACCTTCAGCGCTGGACGGTGATGCCGTCGGGGGGACACTTTGCCGCCATGGAAGAGCCGGAACGTTTGGTCGAAGACATCCGTGCCTTTTTCCGCCCCCTGCGCAGGTAACCTCTCCTGGTCCTACCACAGGTGGCCGAGCCTACACGGACGGTGCCCAAGGATGCAGCAGAGCTGCGGATCCGCTTCCCGATGAAGAGGGAACTAAACGCCCGCTGTAACATGCCAGGGGGGGTAGCAGCAAGGATGACGATGTTGCTATAAGCCCTCCATCACTACCAAGGAGGGACCCGATGGCGAACAAAAGTCACGACGCCTTGTTGCAAGAGGTGATCGACCGCGAAGCGATCCGTAGTCTGCCGCTGCGCTATTGCCACTGCGTCTGGCAGAAGGATCTGGACGGTTATGTGAATCTCTTTACCGAGGACGGCACGATCTCGACCAACGACCCGACCTTGCCGCGCGCGCAAGGACGCACGGAGCTGCGTCGCATGATCGCCGAGGGGCTAGAGACGATGCAACCACGCCCCTTTATTCATAATCATGTCATCGAGCTCTTAGGACCAGACCGGGCTACGGGGACGTGTTACGTCGAGGTGCGGCTGCTGCGAGACGGCAAGCGGTGGTTAATGACGGGGTGGTACAACGACGAGTACGCCAAGGTCGGCGAGGAGTGGAAGTTTAAGTCCCGCCAGATCACCATTGACTCCTTCGCGCCGGTAGGGGAGAGCTAACGAACGACCTTGGTCAAGGCGTTCACTGCAAAGCTCGATACCCCCACCCGGTACGCGATCTCGGCCACTACGTGCAGCTTCCCCTCCTAGACGGCCTCGGGTAGGGGGTGCCCTCCCACACCATGCCAAAGGCGCATTGCGCCGAGAGGCCCAGCTGCCCACCCAGAACAAAGCAGCACCAGTCGTCCTCTCTCCGACTCTCTTCCAGCGGGGGGGAGAGAATCCAAGATCCCTGCGCCTGTGATGGAGAGCCAAGGTGAGGGGACAACTGTGCCTTGACGAGCTCCCTGGCAATCGCTTATGTGGAGGGTGACCAGCAACGACTCGGCAGTGGGCGTAGTGGGGGATAAGCCAAACGATCAGGCGCGTGAGTGTACCTTCGGGGAGAAGAGCGATATGGAACCTACCGCTTGGGAAGGATTGGTGATCGATAATCAGCAAGACGGGCTCTTTCGCGTGCACCGCCAGGTATTCCTCAGCCAGGAGATTCTCGAGCGGGAAAAGGAGCGAATTTTCGCCCGCTGCTGGATTTATGCCGGGCATGAGTCTGAAGTGCCCACCCCTGGCGATTTCTGCGCGCGACGCGTGGCGGGCCGGCCTGTCATTCTCGTCCGCGGTGAGGACGGTCTCGTACGAGTCTTGCTCAACACCTGTACGCATCGCGGGGCGTTGGTCTGTCGCGCCCCTAGGGGGAATGCCCGCACCTTTCAGTGCCCCTACCACGCCTGGACGTTCAACACCCGGGGAGAATTGATCGGGATACCTGGAGAAGATGCCTACAGTGCGGCTTTTGACCGGAAAGAGTTGGCATTGGGCCGACCACCCCGCGTGGAGAGTTACCGTGGATTTGTCTTTATCAACCTCGACCCCGGTGCCGAGAGCTTGGTGGACTATCTGGCCGGCGCGAAGGAGTACATCGACCTTGTCTGTGATCAATCCGCCGCCGGGATGGAAATCGTGTCGGGAGCGCAACTCTATAGCATACGTGCCAACTGGAAGCTGCTGGTAGAGAACAGCATTGACGGCTATCATGGCCTGTCGACCCATCAGCGGTACATGGCTTTCCTGGGGGAGATCGGCGGCATGGATCTGGCCACCGTGACCCGCTTGCGCGGGGTAGGGAAGAGCTTGGGGAATGGGCATTCGGTGATCGAATACGAACCCCCGTGGGGGCGTCCGATCGCACGCTGGGCACCCTATTTTGGCGAAGAAAAAAAGGCGCATTTGCACGCTCTCCAGCAACGGCTCGAGGAGCGGTTCGGCCGCACATGGGCGTATCGCATCGCACAAACCAGTCGCAATTTGCAAATTTTCCCGAATCTCATCATCAATGACATTATGGCGGTGACGGTGCGCACCTTTTTTTCCGTGACTCCGGAGTATATGGAAGTAAGCGCATGGGCATTGGCGCCCAAAGACGAGAGCATAGAGGACCGGGCGCTGCGCTTGGATAATTTCTTGACGTTCCTGGGGCCAGGAGGGTTCGCCACGCCAGACGATGTGGAGATGTTGGAAGCCTGTCAGCAAGGATTTGCCAATCGCGAGGTACAGTGGTCGGATATTTCGCGTGGTATGAACCGCGCTCAACCGGTCACGACGGACGAGTTGCAGATGCGCGCCTTTTGGCGCCGCTGGCACGAGTTAATCACCGGCAGGCCTGCGCACTTGGCGGCCTCGCGCGCAGCGTAGGGGACGAGGGGTGTGATGCCACGGCACAGGGCAGGCGGTGTCACCCATGCACGACGCCCACGCAATCGACATGCACGATCACCTGATCGCGCCCGCGGTGGCGGACTTCCTGGCGCGTGAAGGGGAAAAGCATGCTACCCGTCTCGTGGCACACGACGGTCAGCGCTACTTTGTCATGCAGGACGCTGCACGGCGTCTGTTGCGCCTGACCCGAGAACCAGACAAACATATTGTGAGATTCTCGTTCGGCACAAGAATCGCTCTCTCCCCCTGAGGTTCGACGCGGGCGCGGGTGGATATGGTCACCCACGTTCGTGGCGTCGCACACGCGCCCAGTGATGCACCGGCCACATGTCCTGGTCCTCACCCCAACCGATCTCACCATCGATGTGCCAACGCACCAAACTGTTAATGTCGATAAATGTATGACGGTTAATGATGATACGGCTCACCGGTACGCCAACGGCGTGAATTTCGCGGCCCGCGGCATCACTGGCATGGAGCTCAATACGTGTCATCCACCCGTGCGCGGCATCGCGTTCGACCCGCCGTTCGCCTCGGGTCAGCCGCACCGTGCGCCCGTCACGTCGCAGGAAACCATAGGCGATCGGGTTATGCCCGGCCTCCGCGTTCGTGACCGCCAAAAACCCGTGGGTCGTACTCGCAACACCTGTCACATACGCAGCCTGGCGCGGACGATCTTCTGGGCGGCGCCCCCACGTGCGGTCCCGCATCGCCAGACAGTCGATCGCGATCGCTTCGCCGTGCAGCACAAGCTCTCCGTGCACTCGCCCGATCTGATCGAAGTGGTGCGAGCGCCCGAAGGTTGAACCGGTAACGGTGAGGGGCTCCGGCGGCATCACGCCGTCGAAGCGCAGCGACGCCTGCAAGCGCGGAGGATCATCGTAGCCCAGCGCATACGACATGCAGGGTTCGATGACACGGATGGACACACCAGTTGGTAGAGTAATGTCGTCAAGATCTCGCCCGCGCGGCAGCGGCAGGGCGGTGTAGTTGGCCGAGTACAGCACCTCCCACGGTAGGTACGCTGTATCGTCCCAGACCCACGCTCCCCCCGCGACCGTGCCAATATTGGGCCGCACCAGGGTATAGAGCCAGCCGCCTAAGCGACGTTCCGGGTGGTAGAAGGAGAACCACGCGGTCTCGGTCGCCCACCAGTCGTTGCCCAGCTCTGCAAAGTGAAAGCGGTCATCGCGTGGTGTGAATATTGGTTGCTCAGTCATGTCTATCTCTTATGCCAAGCGCGCCGATCGAACGTCGAAGCTCACTGGCCCCGGCCAAACCGTAGCGTCTCGGGTTTCTCCAGAACCGCAACCAGGCCGGGGTCTAGTGCAGCGCAAAGTTAGGGGCCGATAATCTCATTACAATCCTTCAATAACCTGCGCCAGTTCCTCTGGGCTGACCTTCCCGAGTCGTGGACCAATACGCTCCACCGCGAGCGTGCGAATCTGGCTGATCTTGACCCACGATTTCTTCGGGAGCCCCTTCGACTGCAATTCGAGCGTCAGCGGGAACCCTGCCCGCTGCGGCTGACTGGTGAGCGCCACCGCAATCACGGTCCCTGAGCGGTCATGAAAGACATCCTGGCTCAGGATGAGCACGGGGCGCTGGCCTGCTTGTTCCCTGCCGCGGGTCGGGTTGAGATCAGCCCAGCGAATCTCGCCCCTCAGTATTCGGGCCATTCCGCTGCATCCTCAGACCACCCTTCCTCCGCGAGCGCCTTCTCAAAGGCCGGGTCAAGTTTCGCGCATTCTCGCGCCAAGCGGCTCCGTTCCAGGCGGGTGAGCTTTTCCTCCACGGCTTCCTGAATCGCTTGACTACGGCTGGAGAACACGGCTCGCTCGACAAGTTTATCGAGCCGTTCCAAGGTGGACTCATCAAGGGAGATCGCCACTTTTGCTCTTGGCACGTTGCACCTCCGAGTATGACCATATGTCATACCTCAAATGAGGTCAACCTTTCAGTATGGCGGCACCTAACCATGAAGTGAACCGCTTAGCCTCTGGGATAGACTGCGCAGTCTATCTCGTTCCAGCTTGGAGCAGTATATCCCGGTCGCACTACCCACCCTCTGCACCGGCCGGGAAAGGAGTCAGAGCCGATCAGCCGGACTCGCCACGCCCCTTCCGCCTTTGTTCAAGACCTGGGGTATCGTGGTGCTCACCTCCCTGTGTCCCAGCAGTTTCTGCACGGTCCTGAGGTCGTAGCCGTCCTCCAGCAGGTGGGTGGCAAAGGAGTGCCGCAACGTGTGGCAAGTTGCGGGCTTCGATACTCCAGCCTGTTGCACCGCTTCCTTCCCCGCCTTCTGGAGGACGGACTCGTGAAGGTGGTCCCGCCACTTGGCACCAGAGCGAGGGTCAAGGTAAAGCTTCGAGGCCGGAAAAACCCAATACCAGGCCCAGTCCTTCGCCGCGTTCGGGTACTTGCGGCCCAGCGCATCCGGCAAGGGAACTCCAGCGGAGCCGCTTTTTAGATCAGCCTCGTAAAGCTGTTGCACCTGCTCCAAATGATGCCAAGGTGAGGGCTTAGTGCAGCGTCCCCGCAGCCAGCGGCTGCCCGACCCAGTCCGCTAGTGGGCGGACCGCAGCCAGGCACTGCACTGCGCGCACGACCACAGCTCACGCACCGCGCGGGTGCATGCCTAATAACCCGCGCGGGAACCGCCACCTGTGTGAGCGTCGTGCCGAGAGGACCGCGCTGCCCCCCAGAGGGCTGACGCCACGAGCGCCTCTGTTGGGCAAAGCCGTCACTCGACGGGGGCTTGCGGCTATGGGTCGCCAGGTGGGTTTCCCCCTCGGGGAGGCGCACTTTCAAGGTCGTCACGCTGCTGTTGCCCATCTGACCCAGGTGGAGGAGCAGCTCAGGGACTGCCTCCGATCCAGCGGGGTCGATCGCGCTGATGTGGTCACAAGTAAGCACGCGCTTCAGTTACCAGATTGACTGTACGCTGCCTATTCTCAGATAGAGGGGCTGAGTAGTTACAAAAAATTAAGAATTGCCTGCCTCTGCCGATAGGAATGGCAGAACAGTGAGAGGAGGAGGGCACCATGGGGCACCAGCGTCAGGAGCACGAGGCGCCGTCCCAACTCGCCCATCATCCAGCACCAGCGACCGACGTCCGTAGCACACGCAAGCAAGTCGCGGCAGTGGGGCAGACCCCTTGCAGTCGGTGCTCTGAGGAACGCTTCCGCGCCCTCTTCGAATCTTCCTACGATGCCATCATGAGCTTGTCCCTAGACGGGGTGATCACCGACGTCAACAGGAGCTACGAGCGGCTGACCGGGTACCCACGAACCGAGGTCATCGGCCGCCACTATAGCCGCGTTGTCACCCCGGCCAGTGTCGCTGTTGTGGAGGAACGTACGCGCCGTTGGCGGGCAAAGGAAAAGGTCTCCCCCACCTATGAACAAGAGCTGCTGTGCGCCAATGGAGACACTGTGTTGGTAGAAGTGGCTCTCCAGGTGCTACGTGACGCCAGCGGTCGGCCAGCGGGGTTCTTGGCTACCTGCCGCGATATCACAGCACGCAAGCGCCTGGAGGAGGCGTTGCAGCAGGCCAAGGAGACAGCCGAAGCGGCCTCCCGTGCTAAGTCGGAGTTCTTGGCCAATATGAGTCATGAGATCCGGACGCCGATGAACGGCATTCTTGGCATGACCGAGCTGTTGTTGGATACTCCATTGTCGGCCGAACAGCGCGACTATGCCCAGACCGTACGCAATTGCACAGAAGCGTTGCTGGGGATTCTCAATGACATCTTAGATTTCTCCAAGATTGAGGCAGGCCGCCTGGAGTTAGAGGCGGTGCCCTTCAACCTGCGCGACACGCTCGGCGATCCGCTCAAGGCGCTGGCGGTCCGGGCACAGGAGAAGGGCTTGGAGTTGCTTTACGAGGTCCACCCAACGGTGCCGGAGGAGGTGGTGGGGGACCCCACACGACTGCAGCAAGTCATTGTCAATCTTGTGAGCAATGCCATCAAGTTTACTGCCCAGGGGGAGGTGAGGGTGCAGGTTGCCTGCGAGGGGACCGAGGCGGACACCGTCACTCTGCACGTGCAAGTGACGGATACGGGGATAGGGATTGCGGCGGACAAACAGCAGCAGATCTTTGCGCCCTTTGTGCAGGCAGATACTTCTACCACGCGGCGCTATGGGGGGACGGGATTAGGGTTAGCCATTGCACGGCAGTTGGTCGAGATGATGGGGGGGCGGTTATGGGTTGAGAGCG
>Ga0308420_1000101_pt1 | contig 33927 bp, 34 predicted proteins | sample HotsprSampleMS55_FD_203802 | JGI IMG/M metagenome (GOLD analysis project Ga0308420, IMG submission 203802) | Hot spring phototrophic mat microbial communities from Mushroom Spring, Yellowstone National Park, Wyoming, United States - 20090730_MS55 ... | reverse complement strand
TCCTCCACGTCAACCGCGACATGCTCGGCCTTGCTGCGCACCTCGGCTTCGCCGAGGCGGGACGCGACGGCGACGTGGTGAGCGTCGTGCGGCGGCTATAGGCCAGTCCTATTGCACGGATCGCCCGCGCCGATTGCCGAACGGCGCGCGCGACGCTACAGTGCCGCCATGCGCGAAGGAAGCCTCGAAGCCCCGACCCGCCATCCGCTCGCCTGGAAGAGCGACGCGTTCTACGACGAAGCGGCCGCACTCGCCGAGATGGAGCGCGTGTTCGACATCTGCCACGGCTGCCGGCGGTGCGTGAACCTGTGCACCGCGTTCCCGACCCTCTTCGATCTCGTGGACGCCTCCCCCACGCTCGAGGTGGACGGGGTGGCGAAGTCCGACTACGGGAAGGTGGTAGACCAGTGCTACCTCTGCGACATGTGCTTCATGACCAAGTGTCCGTACGTGCCGCCGCATCCCTGGAACGTGGACTTCCCGCACCTGATGCTGCGCGCGAAGGCGATCCGGTTCCGCAAGGGCGAGGTTCGGCTGCGCGACCGGCTCCTCTCCTCGACCGACGCGCTCGGAAAGCTCGCGGCGATTCCGGTGGTGGCCCCGACGGTGAACGCCGCCAACCGCATCGGCGCCGCGCGCTTCGCGATGGAGAAAGTGCTCGGCGTGCACCGCGAGCGCGAGCTTCCGCCCTACGCGCCCCGTCGGTTCCGCGCACGCGCGGCACCGCGCGACGACTTCCCGGTGCGCGATGGCCAGCGTACGCCGGGGCGGGTGGCGATCTTCGCGACCTGCTACGTGAATTACAACGAGCCGGCGATCGGCGAGGATCTCGTGGCGATCCTCGCGCACAACGAGATCCCGGCGGTGCTGGTCGAAGACGAGGTCTGCTGTGGCATGCCGAAGCTGGAGCTCGGAGACCTCGCGGCGGTCGCGCGCCTCGCGGAAAAGAACCTGCCGGTGCTCGCGCGCCACGCGCGGGCGGGGCGGGCGATCCTCGCGCCGGTGCCCTCGTGCGCGCTGATGTTCAAGCAGGAGCTGCCGCTCCTGCTGCCGGAGGACGCCGACGCGAAAGCGGTCCAGGAAGCGATGTTCGATCCGTTCGAGTACTTCGTGCTGCGCGCGAAGGATGGCCTGCTGAAGACGGATTTCCGGGTAACGCTCGGCAAGGTCTCCTATCACATCCCGTGCCACTCGCGGGTGCAGAACATCGGGCAGAAAACGCGCGAGCTGCTGGAGAAGATTCCGGGCACGACGCTCAACGTCATCGAGCGCTGCTCGGGGCACGACGGCACCTGGGGCGTGAAGGTCGAGTACTTCCGCAACTCGATGAAGATCGGCGCGCCGGTCTTCCGCCAGATGGCCGGCGGCCCGCCCGACTGGATCAGCTCCGACTGCCCGATCGCGCAGCGCCATATCCGCCAGGGCATGGGCGCGGAGGCAGCCGCGGCGCGCGTCGCCCATCCGCTCTCGCTGCTGAGGAAAGCGTACGGGATCTAGCGTGCGGCCCGCGCTCGCGCTGGCGTTCCTCGCCGCCTGCGCGCCGGCGCCTGCGACGCCGGACGCCGCGACCGCCTTCGGGCTCCTCGGAGACGTGCCGTACTCCCAGGCGGAGGCGAATCTCCTCGACGCCGAGCTCGAGCGCATGAACGCCGAGCCGCTCGCGTTCGTCGTCCACGTGGGTGACATCACCTCCAGCCGAGGTCCGTGCACCGACGAGTGGTTCGAAGCACGGCAGCGCCAATTTGCGCGGCTGCGCCATCCGTTCGTGCTGCTGCCGGGCGACAACGACTGGACGGACTGCCACCGCAGCGGGTTCGACCCCCGCGAGCGCCTGCACGCCTGGCGCAGGTTGTTCTGCGTGCCGGTCGCGCTCGAAGGCTTCGAACGCCAGCCCGGCTCCCATTGCGAGAACGTGCGCTGGGTCGCGCAGGACGCGCTGTTCATCGGCCTGCACGTGACCGGCAGCAACAACAACCTCGATCGCGATCCGGCCGAGGCGGCAGGCCGTATGCAGGCGGTGTTCGCGTGGCTCGACGAGGCCGAGCGCCTCGCCCGCGACCGGACGCTGCTGGTGATCCTGATGCAGGCGAATCCGTTCGTCGCGCCTAGGGCGGGCGCGCGCGACGGCTTCGCGGAGCTGCGGGCGCGGCTCGCGCGGCTCGCCGTCGCGCGGCCCGGGCGCGTGGTGCTCGTCCACGGCGACACCCATCGCTTCCGCGACGACGAACCGCTGCCCGGGCTGCGGCGCATCGAGGTCTGGGGCTCGCCGCACGTGCGCTGGCTCCTGGCGAGGCTCGTGGCCGGCCGCTTCTTCCTCGAGCAGATGCCGCCGGCAGCGCCCGGGGCCGCGCGCCTGTAACCGCTCGGCGCGGCTACGGCGCAGGCGCCGCTTCGGCGATCAGCCGCTTGAGCGCCTCGGCGTCCGGGTCGATGACGCGGTAGCGCTGCGGCCGCGACTCGAGATCCTCGAACCCCGGCGGCCGATCGGGCTCGCGGCCGAGCGCCGCGCGGATCGTCTCGGCGAACTTCGCCGGCTGCGCCGTCTCGAGGCAGACGACGTTCTCGCCCGTCTCGCGCAGTCGCAGCGCGACACCCAGTCCGTCGGCAGTATGCGGATCCACGACGACGCCGTAGCGCGCGTACGCGTGGCGGATCGTGGCGATGCGATCGGCATGGGTGGAGCGCGCGCTCGCGAACACGCCCGCGGCGATGCGCTCGCCGAGCCCCGAGAGGTCGAATTCGCCGCTCGCCTCGAGGGTGCGCCAGAGCGCGGCGACGCGCGCGCCGTCGCGGCCGAGGAGCTCGAACACGTAGCGCTCGAAGTTCGACGCCCGGCTGATGTCCATCGAGGGGCTGGACGTCGGCTGCGCCGCGCGGCGCACGCGGTAGCGGCCGGTGCGGAAGAATTCGTCCAGCACGTCGTTCTCGTTGGTCGCCAGGAGGAGCCGGCGCACCGGCAGTCCCATCGCGCGCGCGACGTAGCCCGCGTAGATGTTGCCGAAGTTGCCGGTCGGAACCGCGAACGACACCGCCTCGGTGTCGTCGCGCGTCGCCGCGAAATAGCCGCGAAAGTAGTACACCACCTGCGCCGCGATGCGCGCCCAGTTGATCGAGTTCACCGCGCCGATGCGTTCGCGCGCCGAGAACGCGGCATCCGCGGCCACCGCCTTGACGAGCGCCTGGCAGTCGTCGAAGGTGCCGCGCACCGCGAGGTTGTGGATGTTCGGGTCCGCGAGCGTGTACATCTGCGCGCGCTGGAACGCGCTCATGCGTCCGTGCGGCGAGAGCATGAACACGCGGATGCCTTTGCGGCCCCGCAGCGCGTACTCGGCCGCCGAGCCGGTGTCGCCGGAAGTCGCGCCGAGCACGGTGAGGGTCTCGCCGCGCGCGCCGAGTGCCTCCTCGAACAGGTTGCCGAGGAGCTGCAGCGCGAGATCCTTGAACGCGAGGGTCGGCCCGTTCGCGAGCCCGAGGAGATGCAGCCCCGGCTCGAGGGTGCGTAGCCGAACGATTTCGTCGCTGCCGAACGCCGTCCGGGTGTACGTGCGCGCGACGATCTCGCCCAGGCGCGGCACGTCGTCCATGAAGGGCGAGAGCACCGCCGCGGCGAGCCCGACGTAGCCGAGCCGGCGCCAAGCGGCGAGATCGGCGCGCGGCCAGCGCTCCGGGACGTAGAGCCCGCCGTCGGGCGCGAGACTCTCGAGCAGGATCTCGCGAAAGCGCCGCGGCGGCGCCGCGCCGCGGGTGGAGAGGTAGAGCACTACAGCAGCTCTTCGACGCGGATGCGGCGCACGCGCCCCACCACGGTCGCAAGCCGCTCGATGCGCCCGATCGCGGCGGCGACGTCCTTTTCCCGCGCACGGTGCGTGAGAATCACGATGTCCACCCGCTTCTCGCCCGCGCCCGGCTCGCGCTGCACCATCGCGCCGATCGAGATCCGGCGCGCGGCGAGGATGCGCGTGATGTCGGCGAGCACGCCCGGGCGGTCGAGCACGCGCATGCGCAGGTAGTAGCAGGTCTCCACCTCGCCGATCGGCAGGATCGGCGTGCGCGCGAGCCGGTCGGGTTGGAACGCGAGATGCGGCACCCGGTGCTCCGGATCGGCGGTGATCAGCCGCGTCACGTCGAGTAGGTCCGCCACCACCGCACTCGCGGTGGGCTCGGCGCCCGCACCGGCGCCGTAGAACAGCGTCGGCCCGACCGCATCGCCCTTCACCAGGATCGCGTTCATCACGCCCTCGACGTTCGCGATCAGGCGCCGCGCCGGAACGAGCGCCGGATGCACGCGCAGCTCGATGCCGCGCGCCGCGCGGCGCGCGATCGCGAGCAGCTTGATGCGGTAGCCGAGCTCCTCGGCGTAGCCGATGTCCTCGCGCGTGAGCTTCGAGATGCCCTCGGTGTAGGCGCGCGCGAACTGCATCGGAATGCCGAAGGCGAGTGCGGATAGGATGGTGAGCTTGTGCGCCGCGTCCACCCCCTCGATGTCCATCGTCGGATCGGCCTCGGCGTAGCCGCGGCGTTGCGCCTCGGCGAGCGCCTCGGCGAACGAGGCACCCCGCTCGCGCATCTCGCTGAGGATGAAGTTCGAGGTGCCGTTGACGATGCCGGCGATCCACTCGATGCGGTTCGCCGCGAGCCCCTCGCGCAGCGCCTTGACGATCGGAATGCCGCCCCCGACCGAGGCTTCGAAGGCCACCATCACGTCCTGCTTCTGCGCGGCGGCGAAGATCTCGTTGCCGTGGAGCGCAAGGAGCGCCTTGTTCGCGGTCACCACGTGCTTGCCGTGCGCGATCGCGTCGAGCACGAGTTCGCGCGCGGGCCTGATGCCGCCGATCAGCTCCACCACGATGTCCACGTCGGCAGCGCGCGTAAGCTCGCGCGGGTCGGCGCACACCCGAGCGCGCGCGCCGACGACGCGGCGCGCGCGCTCGAGCGAGCGGCCGGCGACGCGGGTGACGCGGATCGCGCGCCCGGCACGACGGCGAATCTCGCCCGCGTTGCGCGCCAGAAGCTCCCAGGTGCCGCCGCCGACGGTGCCGACGCCGAGCAGGCCGACGTGGATCGGGCGCATGCCGCCGCGCGGGCGCCTACGCCACGCCGACGAGCACGCCGTCGCGGCGGAACATCTCGCGCACGCCGCGCACCGCTTGGCGCAGGCGCTGCTCGTTCTCGATCAGCGCGATGCGCACGTGGTCGTCCCCGTAGTCGCCGAAGCCGACGCCCGGCGCGACCGCGATCTTCGCACGTTCCAGCAGCCGCTTCGCGAACTCGATCGAGCCGAGCGCGGCGTAGGCGGGCGGAATTTTCGCCCAGATGTACATCGTCGCCTTCGGCTTCTCCACCGGCCAGCCGACTTCGTGCAGGCCGCGCACCAGCACGTCGCGCCGGCGCTGGTAGGTCGCGCGGATCGCTTCGACGCAATCCTGTGGACCTTCGAGCGCGATGATCGAAGCGACCTGAATCGGCGTGAAGGTGCCGTAGTCGTGGTAGCTCTTGATGCGCGCGAGCGCGTGCACCAGATCGCGGTTGCCCACCATGAATCCGACGCGCCAGCCGGCCATGTTGTAGCTTTTGGAGAGCGTGAAGAACTCGACCGCGACCTCGCGCGCGCCCTCGACCTGCAGGATCGAGGGCGCGCGGTAGCCGTCGAAGCAGATGTCGGCGTACGCGAGATCGTGCACCACCAGCATGTCGTGGCGGCGCGCGATCGCGACGACACGTTCGAAGAAATCGAGCTCGACGCACATCGCGGTCGGATTCGCGGGGAATCCGAGAATCAGCATCTTCGGCTTCGGGAAGAGCTCGGCGATCGCGCGCTCGACCTCGGCAAAGAAATCGGTCCCGGGCGTCATACGCACCGAACGGATGTCCGCCCCGGCGATGATCGCGCCGTAGATGTGGATCGGATACGACGGATTGGGCACGAGGACGGTGTCGCCGCGCTCGAGGGTGGCGAGCATCAGGTGCGCGAGCCCTTCCTTCGAGCCGATGGTGACGATCGCTTCGGTCTCCGGGTCGAGCGCGACGCCGTAGCGGCGCCGGTACCAGTCGCAGATCGCGCGCCGCAGGCGCGGAATGCCCCGGGAGACCGAATAGCCGTGCGTGTCCGGGCGCTGCGCCGCTTCGACGAGCTTCGCGACGATGTGCGCCGGCGTCGGGCCGTCGGGATTCCCCATCGAGAGGTCGATGATGTCCTCGCCGCGGCGGCGCGCCGCCATCTTCAGCTCGTTGGTGATGCTGAAGACGTACGGCGGCAGCCGCTGGATGCGCGCGAATTCCCGCATGGGCGCTAGAATTCTAGCAGTGAAGCTTCACCGCACCCCGATCGGCGCGGGCCGCAACGCGTTCACCGCGTACGGCGACGGTTGGTTCGCGCTCAACGGCGAACGGCGCACGTCGAGCCTGATCGTGCTTCCCGATCGCGTGCTCGCGTGGGACGTGCCAGCGTTCGCCGCACTCGGCGCCGAGCATATCGCCCGGCTGCTTCCCCTCGAACCCGAAATCGTGCTCCTCGGCACCGGCGCGCGCCAACGCTTTCTCCGGCCGGAACTCGCGCGCCTGCTCACCGAGGCGCGCATCGGACTCGAGGTGATGGATCTGCGCGCCGCCTGCCGCACCTTCAACATCCTCGCGGCCGAAGACCGCCGTGTCGCCGCCGCGCTGCTGCTCTCCTGAGCGCGACGCAAGGGCACAGTAGGCAGGCACAAGGCACGGCGGATGGCGGCGCGGCTCTTCCCGGGATTCGAGACGCGCCGCGTGCGCACGCGCGGGGCGACGATCCATCTCGTGCGCGCGGGCGACGGCCCTCCGCTGCTGCTGCTGCACGGCTATCCGCAGACGCACGCGATGTGGCACAAGGTGGCGCCGACGCTCGCGCGCGAGTACAGCGTCGTGTGCGCCGACTTGCGCGGTTACGGCGACTCCTCCAAGCCGAGGGGACTGCCCGACCACGCGAACTACTCCAAGCGCGCCATGGCGGCGGACATGGTCGAGGTGATGGAGCAGCTCGGTTACCGGCGCTTTCATGTCGCCGGGCACGACCGCGGCGCGCGCGTCGGCCACCGCATGGCACGCGATCACGGCGAGCGGGTCGCCTCGCTCGCGGTGATGGACATCTCGCCCACGCTCACGATGTACGAGCGCACCGACCAGGCGTTCGCGACCACCTATTGGCACTGGTTCTTTCTCATCCAGCCCGCGCCGCTTCCCGAACGCCTGCTCGCCGGTCGCGTGCCGGGGTACGTTCTGGCGCGCCTGGGGCGCGGAAAGGCGGGCCTTTCTCCTTTCTCGCCTGCCGCGCGCCGCGCCTACGTGCGCGCGTTTCGCGATCCGCGCGCGATCCACGCGAGCTGCGAGGACTACCGTGCGGCGGCGACGATCGACCTCGTGCACGATCGCGCCGACCTCAGCCGCAAGCTCCGCATGCCGTTGCTGGTGCTCTGGGGACGGCAGAATCCGGTCTGGAAGCTGTTCGATCCGCTGCGGGACTGGCGCGAGGTGGCGGTGGACGTACGCGGGCGTGCGCTCGATTGCGGACACTTCCTTGCCGAAGAGAAACCTGCCGAAGTGCTCGCCGAGCTGCGCCGCTTCCTGGCGCGTGTGCCGATCGCGGACAGCGCGGCGGAAAGACCTTAGGATTCAGCCGGCTGCACACCGCTTGCGCTGGGCGAGAAAAACGTGTTCAATGAAGCGTTTGTTGCGCACACCTGAGACGGTTTGCTAACAACTCCCCCGCATGTCGGATAAAGCGGTCAGGGATTTCAGCCTTCCTTCGACCGGGGGCGGAACGTTCCGTCTCTCGGCCCATCGCGGCAAGAAGCTCGTTCTCTACTTCTATCCCAAGGACAACACGCCCGGCTGCAGCCGCGAGGCCTCCGACTTCCGCGACCTGCACCCCGAGTTCGTGCGTGCCGGCGCCGAGGTCTTCGGCGTCTCGCGCGACACGATCGCCGCCCACGAGCGCTTCAAGGCGAAGCTGGGGCTTCCCTTCGAGCTCCTCTCCGACACCGACGAAACGGCGTCGCGCGAGTTCGGGGTACTGAAGTGGAAAACGCTGTATGGCCGCAAGGTCCGCGGCATCGAGCGCAGCACCTTCGTCTTCGACGCCAGCGGCGTGCTCGCGCGCGAGTGGCGCGCGGTCAAGGTTCCGGGCCACGCGAGGGAGGTCCTCGAATTTGTTAAAGCCCTCTGATCGCCGGCTCGAAGACCGGGCCGAAACCGGCCGCATCGAACGCACCGGCGCTTCTTCCCCTTCCGTCCCGATGCCGCACCGCGCCCGCTCCCGCATCCGCCGGCGCGCGAAAAAGCTGTTCGTGCTCGACACCAACGTGCTGATGCACGATCCGACGAGCCTGTTCCGCTTCGAAGAGCACGACGTGTACCTGCCGATGGGGACGCTCGAAGAGCTTGACAACCATAAAAAGGGAATGTCGGACGTCGCACGCAACGCGCGCCAGGCGAGCCGCTTCCTCGACGAGATCGTGTCCGGTCGCGTGAAGGACATCGCGCAAGGGCTGCCGGTCCGTACGCGCGAGGGCGGTCCGGCTGCGCGCGGCCGGCTCTTCCTGCAAACCGAGGCGATCCCCGGAGAGCTTCCCGCCACACTCGCCGCCGGCAAGACCGACAATCAGATCCTCGCGGTCGTGCGCCACCTGCAGGACAAGCTGCCGCAGCGCGAGGTCATCCTGGTGTCGAAGGACATCAACATGCGGATCAAGGCGCGTGCCCTCGGGCTCGCCGCCGAGGATTACACCAACGACAAGGTGCTCGAGGACACCGACCTCCTGTACACCGGCACGCGCGAGCTTCCGCCCGGCTTCTGGGACAGCCATGCGCACGAAATGGAGTCTTGGAAAAAGGACGGACATACGTACTACCGCATCCACGGGCCCCTCGTGCCGGAGCTCCTGCTCAACGAATTCGTCTGGGACGAGTCGGGCGAACGGCCGCTGTACGCGATGGTGAAGGAAAAATCCGCGCGCAGCGCGGTGCTGGTCACGGTGCGCGACTATGCGCAGGCGCGCAACGCGGTCTGGGGCATCCGCGCGCGCAACCGCGAGCAGAATTTCGCGCTCAACCTCCTGATGAACCCGGCGGTGGATTTCGTCACGCTGGTCGGCCAGGCCGGCACCGGCAAGACGCTGCTGGCGCTCGCGGCGGGGCTCGCGCAGGTGCTCGACGAGAAACGCTACAGCGAGATCATCATCACGCGCGTCACGGTGCCGATCGGCGAGGACATCGGCTTCCTGCCCGGCAGCGAGGAGGAGAAGATGCAGCCCTGGATGGGGGCGCTCGAGGACAACCTCGACGTGCTCAACACCTCCGACGAGGCGGGCGGGGAATGGGGCCGCGCCGCCGCACGCGATCTCGTGCGCTCGCGCATTCGCATCAAGTCGCTCAATTTCATGCGCGGGCGCACGTTCGTCAACAAGTGGCTGATCATCGACGAGGCGCAGAACCTCACGCCGAAGCAGATCAAGACGCTGGTGACGCGCGCCGGACCCGGCACCAAGGTAGTGTGTCTCGGAAACATCGCGCAGATCGACACGCCCTACCTGACCGAAGGCTCCTCCGGCCTCACCTACGTGGTGGACCGGATGAAGGGCTGGGCGCATGCCGGCCACGTCACCCTCATGCGCGGGGAGCGCTCGCGGCTCGCCGATCACGCCAGCGCGACGCTCTAGCCGCCGGCGACGCCGCCTTTTTTTCTGCTAACCTCGGCGACCTTTCGCACCCGTCGGCAAGAGGCATTCGGGATGAAGATGCTGCAAACCCTGCTCGCACTCGGCATCGCATGCACGCTCGCGGCGGCCGCCGATGCGCAGCCGAAACCCTTCGAGCCGCAGGTCGGCCAGCCGGGCAAAGACGTGATCTGGGTGCCGACGCCGGACGAGATGGTGGACCGGATGCTGCGCATGGCGCAGGTCACGCCGGCAGACCTCGTCTACGACCTCGGCGCCGGAGACGGCAAGATCGTGATCGCGGCGGCGAAGAAGTTCGGCGCGCGCGCGGTCGGCATCGAATACAACCCCGACATGGTGAAGTATGCGCAGGCGCAGATCGAGCGCGCCGGCGTCGGCGGGCGCGCGCGGATCGTTCAGGGCGACATTTTCGCCAGCGATTTCAGCCAGGCGACCGTCGTGACGTTGTACTTGCTGCCGGCGCTCAACCTGAAGCTTCGGCCCCAGATCCTCGCGATGCGGCCCGGCACCCGGGTGGTTTCCTACTCGTTCACCATGGACGACTGGGAGCCGGACGAAACCTCCAGCTCGGAGGGGCGACGGGCGTATTTCTGGGTCGTGCCGGCCAACGTCCACGGTGCCTGGTCGCTGGAGTCGGGAAGCGAGCGCTTCGAGCTCGCTTTCGAGCAGCGCTACCAGAAGATCGAGGGCACGGTCGCGCTCGGACCCCAGCTCCAGGGCGGACTGCGCGAGCCGCGCCTGCGGGGTGTTCACATCAGCTTCGCCTTCGTCGACAACCAGGGCATCCGGCGCGAGTACAGCGGACGCGTGAGCGGCGCGCGCATGGAGGGAAGCTTCCGCACCGACGCCGGTGGCGAAGGCCGTTGGACGGCGGTCCGTAAATAGCGCGGGCGAAATCCGGCCCCGCGCTCTTCTGCGGTGCGAGGTTCCGGTTCGCGGATCCGGGGACGGACGCTAGGCGAGCTTCTTGTGCGTGCCGTCGCAGAAGGGCCTGTTCGCGGTGTGCTTGCAGCCGCACAGCCACACCTTCTGCGCTTCTGTCATCGTGAACTTCAGCGGGCTGAACCCGGTACCCTGGTGCGAGCCGTCGCAAAACGGCTGGCGCTTCGAGCGCCCGCAGGAGCACCACCAGTAGTCTCCCGGCGCCAGCTCGACGGCGAACGGTGCTTTCTGCGCGATATTCGGTTCGGCCATGGGCAGCTCCTCTTCGTCTAGTACACGGAGGCGTGCGCCAGGTTCTCGAAGCGCGTGTATTGGCCGAGGAACGCGAGCTCGACGCGGCCGATCGGGCCGTTTCGCTGCTTGCCGATGATCACCTCAGCACGCCCTTTCGCCTCCGGCTTGTCGGGAAAGTACACCTCGTCGCGATAGATGAACAGGATCAGGTCCGCGTCCTGCTCGATCGCGCCGCTCTCGCGCAGATCCGACATCATCGGGCGGCGGTCGTTGCGCTGCTCGACCGCACGCGAGAGCTGCGACAGCGCCATCACCGGAACTTCCAGCTCCTTGGCGAGCGCCTTCAGGGAGCGAGAGATCTCCGAGATCTCGGTAGCGCGGTTCTCGCCTTCGCGCGCTGCCGACATCAGCTGCAGGTAATCCACGACCACCAGGCCGAGCCTGCCGGAGCTGCGGCGCATGCGCCGGGCGCGCGCACGGAGCTCGAGCGCGTTCAGCGCCGCGGTCTCGTCGATATAGATCGGCGCCGCGTGCAGCCGCTCCATCGCCGTCGACAACCGGCCCCATTCCTCGTCGGCGAGCCGGCCGGTGCGCATCTTGTGCTGGTCCACACGCGCGATCGAACCGAGCATGCGCATCGCGAGCTGGGTGGCGCTCATCTCCATGCTGAAGATCGCCACCGGCAGGCCGTTGTCCACCGCGACGTGCTCGGCGATGTTGAGCGCGAGTGCGGTCTTGCCCATGCTCGGTCTGCCGGCGACGATGACGAGGTCGCCCGGCTGCAAACCCGCGGTCTTCTCGTCGAGGTCGAGGAAGCCGGTCGGCACGCCGGTGACGTCGCTCTTGTCCTCCCGATGGTAGAGGTGGTCGATGCGCTCGAAGACGCGCGCGAGCACCGTCTGCACTTCCTCGAAGCCCTGGCGGCCGCGGGCGCCGGTTTCCCCGACCTCCAGGATGCGCGCCTCGGCCTCGTCGAGAAGCCGACCGACTTCCTTGCCGGCCGGATCGAGCGCGGCCTCGGCGATTTCGGTCGCGACCTGCGCCAGGCGCCGCTGCACCGCGCGCTCGCGCACGAGCTCCGCGTAGCGGCGCACGTGGAGCGCCGAGGGCGTGTTCTGCGCGAGCGCCGCGAGGTACGCCGCCCCGCCGGTGCGCTCCCGATCCTCGCTCGTCTCGATCGACTCGCCGACCGTCACCACGTCGGCGGGCTTGCCCGCCTCGATCAGGCGCGCGATGTGGCGAAAGATGCGGCGGTGGTCGTCGCGGTAGAAGTCCTCCGCGCCGAGGATGTCGGCGATGCGGTCGAACGCGTGGTTGTCGATCAGCAAGGCGCCGAGCACCGATTGCTCCGCCTCCACCGAGTGCGGCGGAACCTTGAGCGCCAGGAGTTCGGGATCCGCGGCTACGGTCCGCCGGGTCTGGGTCTGGGCCATGGGGTGCGGCGATGCTACAAAAGAAAAAGGGCCGTCGCCAGCCCTTTTCTTTGCACCTGTTTACGCGCGCTTTTTCCGCATCAGGTCTCGCCCAAGACCGAGACGTTCACCGTGACGACGACGTCGGAATGCAGCGCTAGCGCGATCGGGTACTCGCCGACGGATTTCAGCGGCCCGGCGGGCATGCGCACCTGCGAGCGCTCGACCTCGTGGCCGAGGGTCTTCAACGCCTCGACGATGTCGTAATTGGTGACCGAGCCGAAGAGCCGCCCGTCCACGCCCGCCTTGCGCACGATCTGCAGCGTGAGGCCGTCGAGCTTCGCGCCGCGCTCCTGCGCGCGCGCAAGCGCTTCGGCCTGCGCGCGCTCGAGCGCCGCGCGCTGCTGTTCGAACGCCCGGATGTTCTCCGCGGTCGCACGCTTGGCCTTGCCCTGGGGAATCAAGTAGTTGCGTGCGTAGCCGTCCTTGACCTTCACGACCTCCCCGAGGTTGCCGAGGTTGGCGATCCGCTCCATCAGGATGACCTGCATCGCCGCCTCGTTCAGTGGAGATCGGTGTACGGCAGCAGCGCCAGAAAGCGCGCGCGCTTGACCGCGACCGCGAGCTGGCGCTGGTAGCCCGCGGAAGTCCCGGTGATGCGCGCCGGGATGATCTTGCCGTTCTCGCCGACGTAGTCGCGCAGCAGCTCCACGTCCTTGTAGTCGATCCACTCGACCTTGTCGGCGGTGAAACGGCAGAACTTGCGCCGCCGGAACAGCGCGCGGTCCTTGCTCTTGCCCTTGCCCTTCTTCGGAGTCGCCATGTTCCGCTCCCCGTGTCGCTATTCGAACTCGATGTCGGTCACGTGCAGCACCGGCTTCTGCGAGCGCCGGCTCCGGGCGGCGAGGAAGCCGTGCGCCGTCACGATGCGTCCAGGCACCGCCTTCGCCACCAGCCGCGCCAGCGCGTCGAACGCGATCGCATCGATCTCGGCCCGCACTTTGCGCTGGGTTCCGGCCTCGCTGCGCTCGGACTCGTGCCGCAGCCGGAACTCGACCACCGCGATCCCCGCCGGCGTGTGGCGCAGGGGCCTAAGCTCGGCGAGCGCGCCTGCGATCTCCACCCGGTTGATGTCCGTCAAGCGGACGCGCGCTCGGGCGCGAGCGCCTCGCCCCCCTCGGGCGCGCGCCCTTCCGGCGCGAGTATCGAGCGCGACTTCTCGTCCTTCATCATCGGGGAAGGCGCGGTCACCGCCTTCGGCATGCGCACCACCAGGTGGCGCAGCACCGCGTCGTTGAAGCGAAACGCGTGCTCCAGCTCGGCGAGGGTGGCGCCGTCGCACTCGATGTTCATCAGCACATAGTGCGCCTTGTGCACCTTCGCGATCGGGTAGGCGAGCGCGCGCCGGCCCCAATCCTCGAGACGGTGGATGCGCCCTCCGCGCTGCGTCACGATGCCGCGGTAGCGCTCGACCATCCCGGGCACCTGCTCGCTCTGGTCCGGATGGACGATGAAGCAGATCTCGTAATGCCGCATGGTGGTTTCCCCGTGGGTCAGCCGCCCGGATGCGGTCGCGGTGCGGCGAGGATGCCGGCGCTCGATCGCGCGCAAGCGGGCGAATTATAGGGGGAATCTCGCTCTGCGCACAAGTCGCCCTAGCCGCGCGCGCGCCGGCGCACCGATTCGTACAGGCACAGACCCGCCGCCACCGACACGTTCAAGCTCGCCACTACCCCCTGCATCGGAATGCGCACCACAAGATCGCAGGCTTCGCGCGTCAGGCGCCGCATCCCTTCGCCTTCCGCCCCGAGCACCCAGGCGATCGAATCGGGCAGCTTCGCCGCGAAGAGCACGGTGTCGGCGCGCTCGTGGGCTCCGACGATCCAGATTCCCCGCTCCTTGAGCGAGCGCAGCGTGCGCGCGAGGTTCGTCACCATGAAGTAAGGGGTGCGCTCGGCCGCGCCGCTGGCGACGCGGGAGACCGCCGCGCTAATCCCGGCGGCGCGGTCTCTCGGCGCGATCACCGCGTGCGCGCCGGCGGCGTTCGCCACCCGCAGGCAGGCACCGAGGTTGTGCGGGTCGGTGACGCCATCGAGCACCAGCAGCAACGGTGGCCCCGCGACCGATCGCAACAGCGCATCCAGGTCCTCGGCAGCACGCCGAGGGCGTACGCGCGCGACCACGCCCTGATGCCGGGCGCCGCCGTAAAAACCGTCCAGACGCCGCACCGGCACGCGCAGGAGGCGCACGCCGGCGCGCTCGGCCGCCGCCGCGAGATCGCGCGCGCGCGCGTCCCGGCGCTCCTGGTCGAGATAGATCTCGATCACCGAGTCCGGATCGGCGCGCAGGCTCGCCAGCACCGCGTGAAAGCCGAAGACGACCCGCGGCTCGCGGGGCGCGCGGCGGCTCATGCGGGCACGAAATCCATGCGGCGGCTTTCGACGTCGACGCGCACCAGCCGCACGCGGATCGGATCGGCGAGCCGGTAGCTGCGCCCGCTGCGCTCGCCGAGCAACCGGTGGCGGTTCGCCTCGAAGCGGAAGCGCTCGCGGCCGAGCTCCGAGACGTGCACCAGGCCGTCCACGAAATACTCGTCGAGCGTGACGAACAGGCCGAACGCGGTCACCCCGGTGATCCTTCCGGTGAACACGCCGCCGACATGCTCGCGCATATGCACGCACTTGAGCCAGCTCTCGACGTCGCGGCTCGCCTCGTCGGCGCGGCGTTCGGCCTCCGACGCATGCCGGCCGAGCGCCTCCCAGTCGGGCGCGTCGTAGCGCCGTCCGGCGAGGCAGGCCTTGATCGCGCGGTGCACGAGCAGATCGGGGTAGCGCCGGATCGGGGAGGTGAAATGGACGTAGGCGTCGAAGGCAAGACCGAAATGGCCGACGTTGCGGGTGCTGTAGTGCGCCTGCGGGAGCGAGCGCAACACGAGGGTCTGGAGCAGCGCGGCGTCCGGGCGGCCGCGGATGCGCTCGAGCAGGCGCGCGTAGTCCTGGGGCCGCGGCTTCGCGCCACCGCCTAGCGGCAGTCCCAGCTCGGCGAGGAATTCGCGCAGCGCGCGCACCTTCTCCGGCGCCGGCTGCTCGTGCACGCGGTAGAGCGTCGGATGGCCGCGCGCGGCGAGAAACTCGCCGGCGCAGACGTTCGCCGCCAGCATGCACTCCTCGATGAGGCGGTGCGCGTCGGTGCGCGGCTCGGGCACGATGCGCTCGATGCGACCGCCGGCGCCGAACACGATGCGCGTCTCGACGGTTTCGAAATCGATCGCACCGCGCTCGCCGCGCGCCCGCGCAAGCGCGCGGTAGGCGGCGTACAGACGGGCGAGGTGCGCCGGCGGAGCCTCGGCCGCGAGCATGCGCGCCGCTTCGGGGTAGGTGAGCCGCGCGCGCGAGCGGATCACCGCCGGGTAGAAGTCGTACTCGGTGATCGCGCCGCTGGCGCTCAGCGCCATCTCGCACACCATCGCCAGGCGGTCGACGCCCGCCACCAGCGAACAGATGCCGTTCGAGAGCTCCGGCGGCAGCATCGGAATCGCGCGACGCGGAAAATAGACCGAGGTGGCGCGCTCGCGCGCATCGCGGTCGAGGGCGCTGCCGTGGCGGACGTAGTGTGCGACGTCAGCGATCGCGACCCAGAGCCGGTGCCCGCGGCCGTCGCGATGCGCGCAGACCGCGTCGTCGAAGTCTTTCGCGCTCTCGCCGTCGAGGGTGACGAACTCGAGGGCGCGCAGGTCGCGCCGGCCCTCGAGGTCCGCCGCCCGCACCGCCTGCGGGACGGCGCGCGCCGCGGCGAGCGCGGCGGCCGAAAACGCGTGCGGCAGACCGAATTTGCGCAACGCGATCTCGACTTCCATGCCCGGGGAGTCGCGCGCACCGAGCACCTCGATCACCCGGGCACGCGCGGGCGAATGGCGCGTCGGCGGCGCCGAGATCTCGACGCTCACCACCTCGCCTGCGCGCCCACCGCCCGCCGCCTGTCGGGGAACCAGCAGATCCTGTGCGATGCGCCGGTCTTCGGGCACGAGCACCAGAACGTCCGGACCGTCGTGAAGCGTCCCGACGATCGGCCGGCGTGCGCGCCCGAGCACGCGCACGATTTCGCCCGCCGGCCGGGCGCGCGCATCCACGCCGGTGAGGCGAACCTCGGCGCGATCGCCGTGCAGCACCTGACGCATCTCGGCGCCAGAGAGGTAGACCGGCGCACCGCCGTCGTCGGGCACGAGAAAACCGTGTCCGTCCGGATGGCCCTCGATACGCCCGCGCACGCGCGCGGCGTTCGCGCCTTCGCGCCGCGGGCGCATCGCCTTTCGCTTTGACAGCATGGGGGTCGGCTCCTACAATCCGCAGCCCGGCCGAGGTGGCGGAATTGGTAGACGCACCAGGTTCAGGTCCTGGCGGTGGCAACACTGTGGGGGTTCGAGTCCCTTCCTCGGCACCCGGAGACGAGCGCGCCGGCGCAGCGGCGCGGCCTCCGTTCGCAGGGCTTGCGCAGGGTGGGGCGCGCCGGGGCGACCGTTCAACGCTCGGGCGGGGGCGGCTGGTTGAGCGAGAGCCAGTAGCGCCCAGTATCTCCCACCGCCGCCAGATATTCCTGGAAGCCGACGGGCTTCACCACATAGCTGTTGGCGCCCCCGCGATAGCTCTCCCCCACGTCGCGCGCTTCGCGCGAGGAGGTGAGCACGACCACCGGCACCAACCGCGTGCGCGGATCGGACTTGATCCGTCGCAGTAGCTCGAGGCCATCCACTTTCGGAATCTTCAGGTCGAGGAGGACGAGCCGCGGTAGGCGCGTTTCGCCGCGTGCCGCGATGCCGGAGGCTCCGAACAGGAACTCCTCCACCTGCGCGCCGTCTTCGAGCAGCAGCACCTGCTCGCGCGCGACGATCCCGCGCAGGGCGCGCAGCGTGAGCTCCGCGTCGTTGGCGTTGTCCTCGATCAGGACGACCTTCACGTCGCCCGGGTCCATGCCGTCCCACCGAATCCCGTCCGGCGATGATAGCCGATCGGCGCGCCGGCCTCGACGCGCGCCGGAACGCTGGCCCGGCCGGCGGCATCCCCCTTCAGCGGGCCGGCGCGTCGAACGGATGCCGCAGCACGATCGTCTCTTCGCGTTCGGGACCGGTCGAGATGAGGTCGATCGGCACCCCGCAGAGCTGCTCGATGCGCGCAAGATAGTCGCGGGCCGCGCGCGGCAGCGCCGCGTACGAGCGCACACCGACGGTGCTCTCGCCCCAGCCGGGCAGCTCCTCGTACACCGGCACGCAGCGCGCGAGCTCGTCCGCCCCCACCGGCAGGATGTCCGAAAGCTCCCCGTCGATCTCGTAGCCGACGCAGAGCTTGAGCGTCTGCGCGCCGTCGAGCACGTCGAGCTTCGTGATGCACAGGCCGGAGACGCCATTGAGCTGGATCGAACGCTTGAGCGCGGCAGCATCGAACCAGCCGGTACGCCGGGGTCGCCCGGTGGTCGCCCCGAACTCCTGTCCGCGCTGGCGCAGGCGCTCGCCGACACCATCGGAGAGCTCGGTTGGGAACGGTCCCTCGCCCACCCGCGTGCTGTACGCCTTGGTGATACCGAGCACGTAGTGCAGGTGCTGCGGCCCGATGCCGGCGCCGGCGGCCGCCGCTCCCGCGACGCAGTTCGACGAGGTCACGTACGGGTAGGTGCCATGGTCGATGTCGAGCAGCGAGCCCTGCGCGCCTTCGAAGAGCAGGTTCCTGCCGGCGCGGTTCGCTTCGTAGAGCGCGCGCGGCACATCGGCCACCAGCGGCGCGATGCGGGGGGCGAGCGCGAGCGTCTCGTCGAGCGTGCGCGCGTAATCCACCGGCGGCTGTCCGAAATAGCGGGTGAGGACGAAATTGTGGAACTCCAGCCGCTCGCGCAGCTTCTCCGCGAATCGCTCGGGCTTCAGCAGATCCTGCAGCCGGATGGCGCGCCGCGCCACCTTGTCTTCGTAGGCCGGGCCGATGCCACGTCCGGTGGTGCCGATTTTCTGCTGGCGCTCGCGCGCCCGATCCAGGCGCACGTGGTACTCGAGGATCAGCGGACAGGCTTCGGAGATGCGCAGGCGCCCGCGGACGCGCACGCCCGCCGCCTCCAGCTCGTCCATCTCGGCGACGAGCGCTTGCGGCGACAGCACCACCCCGTTGCCGATGTAGCACTCGACACCTTCGTGCAGAATCCCCGAGGGAATCAGGTGCAGCACGGTCTTGCGCGCGCCGATGACGAGCGTGTGACCGGCGTTGTGGCCGCCCTGGAAGCGCACGACGCCCTGCGCCCGGTCGGTGAGCCAGTCGACGATCTTGCCCTTGCCCTCGTCGCCCCACTGGGTGCCGACCACCACCACGTTGCGCGCGCTGCTCATCGGCGCCGCTCTCCCCAGGGACGGATTCCGGTCACCGCGGCAAGCTCGCGCAGGTCGATCGAGAACCCGGTCGCCGGCCGCGCGCGGCCGAAGGCTTTGCCGACCTCGTCGTAGCGTCCGCCGCGGGCAATCGGCCCCGGCACGCCGTCGCAGTAGGCGTCGAACACCACGCCCGAATGGTAGTGGTAGCCGCGCAGCTCGGCGAGATCGAAGCTCGCCGGGATGGTGCAGGCACGCGCGAGCGCGCGCAGCGTCGCGAGGGCGCGGCGCAGCCCGGCGAGCGGCGGCAGCCGGCGCGCGGCAAGCGCGAGCACGCGCGCATCGCCGTAGAGCTCAGGAAGGAGCAGCAACGCCTGGCGCGTGCGCGCGCCGAGTCCGCGCGTGAGCTCGCGCAGCGCCGGCACGTCCTTCTTCTGCAGCGCCTCGAAGAGCTCGGCCTCGCGCTCGGGCCCGACGCCTCCGGCGCGCACGAGCGTGCGGAACACCGCCACATGCCCGATGTCCAGGCGTGCGCGCTTCACCTTCGCGCGCGCAAGCGCGCGAATCAGCAGCCTCTGGATCTCGAGGTCGGCCGAGATTCCGGCTTCGCCGTAGATTTCGGCGCCGATCTGCAGCGGTTCGCGCGAGGCGGCGGGTGTCGCAGGGCGCGTGTGGAGCACGCTGCCGCAGTAGCACAGGCGCGTGATCGCGCGACGGTTGAGCACGTGCGCGTCGATGCGGGCGACCTGCGGCGTGATGTCGGCACGCACGCCCATCATGCGCCCCGAGAGCTGGTCCACCACCTTGAAGGTGCGCAGCTCCAGGTCTCGCCCGGTACCGGTCAGCAGCGAATCGAGGTACTCGGCGAGCGGCGGCATCACCAGCTCGTAGCCCGCGTGCGCGAAGAGGTCGAGGATCGTGCGCCGCAGCGCCTCGATGCGCGCCGCCTCCGCCGGCAGCACGTCCTCGATGTGTTCGGGCAGCACCCAGCGCATCGAGCGCTAGAACCAGCGCGCGGCTGCGAGCAGCGCGAGCCCGAGCAGCATGGAGGTGAGACCGAAGAAGCGCAGTTGCCCGTCGCTCAGTTGCAGCATGCGCCGAAAGGTGTCGCGCCACAGCGCCGGCGCGGCGAACGGCAGCACGCCCTCGAGGATCAGGACGAGGGCGAGCGCGGTGACGAACGCGGCGAGCACGGGCGGCTATTTCTTGGCGCCAGCGCGGCCCGAGGCGTCCTTCAGGTAGCGGAAGAAATCCGAATTGGGTTCGAGCAGCAGCACATCCGAGCGGCTGCGGAAGGTGTGGCGGTAGGCTTCCATCGAGCGGAAGAACGCGTAGAACTCCGGGTTTTGCGAGAACGCGGCGGCGTAGATCGCGGCCGCTTTCGCCTCGCCCTCGCCGCGGATGCGCTGCGCCTCGCGGTAGGATTCGGCGAGGATCACCTCGCGCTGCTTCTCGGCCTCCGCCCGGATTTTCTCGGCTTCAGCTGCGCCGGTCGAGCGCAGCTCGGCGGCGACGCGCTTGCGCTCGGACTCCATGCGCCGGTAGACGTCGGCGCTCACCTCCTGCGGCAGATCTACCCGCTTCAGGCGCACGTCCACGATGTCGACACCGATTTTCTTCGCGTCTTCGCCCACGCGCTCGCGCACGCGCCGCATGATGTCGTCGCGTTCGCCCGAAACCACGTCGTGCACCGTGCGCTTGCCGAACTCCTCGCGCAGCAGGCCGTTCACCGTCTGGCCGATGCGGTAGCCGGCCGCGCGCTCGTCGCCGACCGCGATGTAGTAGGTGCGCGGGTCCGAGATGCGCCACTTCACGAACGCGTCCACCAGCACCGGTTTGTTCTCGGTGGTGATGAAGCGCTGCGGCTCGGGATCGTCGAGGGTGAGGATCCTGCGGTCGAGGTAGCGCACGTTCTGCACCAGCGGCAGCTTCACGTGCAGGCCGGGCGTCGTCACCACGTCCTTCACCTCGCCGAACTGGAACACGATCGCCGCCTGGCGCTGGTCCACGGTGAACAGCGTCGCGCTCGCGAGAAACGCGGCGGCGACCGCGGCAGCGACGGCAGGTCCGATCGCCTTCATGCGCGCGCGCCGCGGCTCACCGCTCGCCCCGCTCGCGCCCGCGCAGCGACTCGCGCGAGCGCGGGCTCGCCTCCGCTGGTGGCTGCGTGCCGGTGCTCGGAGGCGCCGGCACCACCTGAGGCGCGAGGTTGTCCACCGGCGCGGAGGCCTGCTGCATCAGGCGGTCGAGCGGCAGGTAGAGGAGGTTGCCACCGCCCTTGTAGTCCATCATCACCTTGGAAGTCGAGGACAGGATCTGCTGCATCGTCTCGATGTAGATGCGCTCGCGCGTCACCGCCGGCGCCTTCGCGTACTCCGCGAGCACCTGGCGGAAGCGCACCGCGTCGCCCTCGGCGGTCGCGATCACGCGCGCACGGTAGCCCTCGGCCTCGAGCAGCAGCCGCTGCGCCACCCCGCGCGCCTTCGGTACCACGTCGTTGAAATACGCCTCGCCCTCGTTCTTCAGCCGCTCGCGGTCCTGCCCCGCCTTCTGCGCGTCGTCGAACGCCGCCTGCACCTGCTCCGGCGGCTGCGCGTTCTGGACGTTGACGCGGCTGATCTGGATGCCGGTGCCGTAGCGGTCGAGGATCGCCTGCATCACCGGTGCGGCGTCCTCCACCACGCGCTGGCCCTGGTTGAGCACGAAATCCATCTTGCTCTTGCCGACCACCTCGCGCAGCGCGGTCTCGGCGGCCTGCAGCACGCTCTCGTCGGGCCGGCGCACGTTGAACAGATAGTCCTTCGCGTCCTTGACGACGTACTGCACCGCCATCTGGATGTCCACGATGTTCTCGTCGTCGGTCAGCATCAGGGATTCCTTCGGTACTTTGTTCTTGATGTTGCCGCGGTAGCCCACTTCCACCGAACGCACCTGCGCCATGTTGACGATCTCGTGCGACTGGATCGGCCAGGGAAGCCGCCAGCGCAGTCCGGGGTTGGTCTCCTCCGTGAACTTGCCGAAGGTGAGCACCACGCCGCGCTGGCCCTCGACCACGATGTAGAACCCGCTCGCGATCCAGATCGCGGCGATCGCGCCGCAGGCGAAGAGCGCGACCCGGCCGGCGTTCACCGGCGCCGGTGCACGCGGCTCCGGTGCCGAAGGCGCGGGCCGTCCGCGCCGTCCGAACAGTTCCTGGAGCTTGCGGTTGAAATTGCGCCACAGCTCGTCGAGGTCGGGCGGGCCCTGGTTGCCGCCGCCCGGGCCGCGGGAACCGCCCCCGCGCCCCCAGCCGGGGTCGTTCAACGACATACGAATGCGATCAGAGCGAAACGGTTTCGGAAGCCCGGACGGATTCTAGCGCCGCGCGCGCGGCTTCCGCGATCGCGCCGCGCAGCTCCCCCAAGCCGGCGCCGGTGCGCGCGCTCGTGAAAACGCGAACGATCCTACCACGGTCGTCGCGCTCGAGGCCGGCCTCGAGGCCCGAGCGGTCGATCTTGTTCCAGACCAGAACCTGGGGGATCGCGCCGGCGCCGATCTCGGCCAGGACCGCGTTGACGGCGGCGATCTCCCGCTCGCGCTCGCGCGAGGCGCTGTCCACGACGTGCAGCAGCAGATCGGCGCGCACTGTCTCCTCCAGCGTGGCGCGGAACGCCGCCACCAGTTCGTGCGGCAGGTCGCGAACGAAGCCCACGGTGTCGGACACCACCACCGGCCCGGCGCCCTCGAGCCACACCCGGCGCGTGGTGGTGTCGAGCGTCGCGAACAGCCGGTCGGCGGTATAACCGCCGGCTCCGGTGAGCGCGTTGAACAGCGTGGACTTCCCGGCGTTGGTGTAGCCCACGAGCGAGACCGAGAACACGTCGCGGCGCTCGCGCGCGCGCCGCTGCACCCCGCGGCGCGAGCGCAGCACCTCGAGCTTGGCGCGCAGCGCGCGCACGCGCCGGGCGATGTAGCGCCGGTCGAGCTCGATCTGCTTCTCCCCCGGCCCCCCCGTTTTGCCGAGCCCGCCGCGCTGGCGCTCGAGGTGCGTCCATCCGCGCACCAGCCGCGTCATCGCGTGCTCGAGTTGCGCGAGCTCCACCTGCAGCTTGCCCTCGCGCGTCTGCGCGCGCTGGGCGAAGATCTCCAGGATGAGGTCGGTGCGGTCGAGCACCCGGCGTGCGAGCGCGTTCTCGAGATTGCGCTGCTGGGCGGGGCCGAGCGCGTGGTTGAAGATGACGAAGCCGGCGTTCAGGCGCTCGGCCACGCGCGCGATCTCGGCGACCTTGCCGCTGCCGGCGTACAGGCGCGGGTCCGGACGCTCGCGCCGGCCGCGCACTACCGCGCTACGCCGCACGCCCGCGCTCGCGGCGAGCCGCGCGAGTTCCTCCACCCCGGCCTGCGCATCCTCCCCCCCGACGTCGAGGCAGACGAGGACGGCGGCGGCGGCGTCGGGCGTCGCCGCGCCTTCCAAGGTCGCTCTAGCCTGCGCCCGGCTCAACGCTCACACTGATCGGCCGCGAGGGCACGACGGTCGAGATGGCGTGCTTGTACACCATTTGCGTGACGGAATTCTTCAGCAACACCACGTACTGGTCGAAGGACTCGATCTGGCCCTGGAGCTTGATCCCGTTCACGAGATAGATCGAAACCGGGATATGTTCCCTGCGCAGCGTGTTCAGGAACGGGTCTTGCAGCAGCTGCCCCTTCGCGCTCATGTTCTTCCCTCTTGTCTCGAGGTGTGTAGCGCTACTGTAATTGATTCTGTGCGGTTTTCCTAGCGCGGCGGCTCGCGCAGCCGCAGCGGCGGCACCACGTCCGCGCACTGCGCGCGGTGGCGCAGCGCGTGGTCCATCAGCACGCAGGCGAGCATCGCCTCGGCGACCGGAACGGCGCGGATGCCGACGCAAGGGTCGTGGCGGCCGGTGGTCGCGACCGTCGCCGGCTCGCCCGCGAGCGTGACGGTGCGCCGCGGAATGCGGATGCTCGAGGTCGGCTTGAGCGCGATCGACACCGTGATGTCCTGACCGGTCGAGATCCCGCCCAGGACGCCGCCGTTGTTGTTCGACGCGAACCCCTCGGGCGTCATCTCGTCACCGTGCTCGCTGCCGCGCTGCGCGACCGCCGCGAAACCGGCGCCGATCTCGACGCCCTTGACCGCGTTGATGGACATCATCGCGGCGGCGATCTCGGCATCCAGGCGCCCGTACACCGGTTCGCCCCAGCCGACGGGAACTCCCTGCGCCACCACGTTCACCCGGGCGCCGCAGGAATCGCCCGCTTCGCGCAGGCCGTCGAGATAGCGCTCCAGTTCCGGCAGCGCGGCCGCATCGGGAGCGAACAGCGGATTCGACTCGGCGTCTTCCCAGGACACGAACCGGATCGGGTGCTCGCCGAGCTGCGCCAGATAGCCCCGGATGCGAACCCCGTAGCGCTCCGCAAGCCATTTCTTCGCGATCGCGCCCGCGGCGACGCGCACCACCGTCTCGCGCGCCGACGCCCGCCCGCCGCCGCGCGGATCGCGGAAGCCGTACTTCTGCGTGTAGGTATAGTCGGCGTGCCCCGGGCGGAAGCGGTCGGCGATCGCGGAGTAGTCCTTCGGGCGCGCGTCCTGGTTGCGCACGAGAAATCCGATCGCCGTGCCAGTGGTCCTGCCTTCGTAGACGCCGGAGAGGATCTCCACCAGATCGCGCTCGCGCCGCTGCGTGACGTGGCGCGAGCTCGCGGGCCTGCGCCGGTCGAGCTCCTTCTGCAAGTCCGCCTCCGAGAGCGCGAGGCCGGGCGGGCAACCGTCGACGACGCCCCCGTAGGCAGGACCATGCGATTCACCGAACGAGGTGACGCAGAAAAGGGTGCCGAAGCTGTTGCCCGACATGGGCGAACTTTAACATAAGGCCATGAGATAATTGGGTTTTTCACATACCTGCGGATCAGGAGGAAAAGAACGGCCGCGTCTCGAACACGCTGTTCGCGAACGCGCGCGTGCCCGCGCGCAGGCTGCGCTTGAGCACGAAATCGTACAGGAGCGGGTTGTAGCGGCGGATCGCCTTCAACACGCCCGCCGTCGTCGGCTCGAGCACGCCGAGCGAGACGAGGTAATCGGCCGAGTAGATCGGCATCACGCCGGGAAGCGGATAGTCGGAGCCGTTCAGCAGCCGCGCATGCCAGTCGGTGCGCTCCAGCACGCGTGCGAGCGCAGGCCCTGCGCGGTTCACCTGCGTCATCGCCGAGATGTCGCCGTAGAGCCGTCCCTCGTAGCGCGCCTCGTCCATCAGGCGCGAGAAGAGCTCGAAGCTCTCGACCCAAGGTCCGTTCGGTCCGCGGTCGAGATCGCGGTCGGTGCCGAGCGAGGCGCAGTGCGCGACGACCACCCGCACGCCGGCGTCGAGCGCGCGGCGCAGGCGCAGTGGATTGCCGTATTCCTGCGCGTCGGCCCCCCTCACCGCGCCCTCGGCGCCGGCATGCGAGACGAGCGGCAGGCCGAGCCGTGCCGCGGCGGCGTAAAAGCGATCGCAGCGCGCCGACGCCGGATCGATACCCATCGCCGAAGGCAGCCACTTCACCGCACGCGCGCCTTCGGCTTTCGCGCGTTCGAGCGCCTCCACGCAGTCGGGGCGGTAGGGATGGATGGACGCTACCCACTCGAAGCGCTCCGGATGCGCCCGCGCGACCTCCCGCGCGTACGCGTCCGGCACCCACAGACCCGTGTGCCCCATGTCCGGCTGGCCGTCCTCCCGGTGCGCACGCTCGAAAGCGAAGAGGAGCATCTTCACGCCCCGCGGCATCGCCTCCAGCAAGTTTCGCATGCGCGCGAGGTAAGCGCGGTCCACGCTTCCGGGTGCATCGTGCGCGCAGCCGGCGTTGAGGAAGAAGAGCCGCCGCGCGTATTCGCCTGGATGGAAGAAGCTCTCCATCTTCGGGTGGACGAAGATCCCGCTAGCCGAATCGCCGGTGCCGACGAGGTGCGCGTGCGCGTCCCATACCTTCGCCGGGTCGAGCCCCTGCCAGGCCGCTTTCACCCGTTCGTGATGCGCGAGGTCGGGCGGCAGCCGCGCCAGGCACGGGTTCCAGAGCCCCTCGCCAGGCCACAGGTACCACGCCGCGAGCGACGCCGCGCCCGCGAGCGCTGCCCCGCCGAAAACGAAATCGCGCCGCCTCAGGATACGGGACCCGGCCCGCGGTTCAGGCGGGCCAGTTCTTGATGTAGCCTTTCAGCATCTTGTTCTCGAAGTCCTGCTCTTCGAGCACCGCCTTGGCGACGTCGCGGAAGGAGATCACGCCGAGCAGCCTTCCCTCCTCCACGACCGGAAGATAGCGCGCGCCGGTCTCGAGCATCGTGCGCCGCAGGTCGTTCACCTCCATGTCGGGGGTGGCGGTCACCGGGTTCGCGACCATGATCTCGCTCACCCGGAGGTCGCCGAGCGCGCCGCCGCGGCGCGCGAGCGCGCCGAGCAGCTCGTGGAAGGTGAGCATTCCCACCATCCTTCCCTGCTCCAGCACGACGAGCGAGCCGAGATTCTGCTCCGCCATCGTGCGCACCGCGTCCACCGCGCGCCCGCCCGGCTCGATGCTGACGAGGCGGCTTCCCTTCACCCTCAGGATTTCCTTCACTTGCATGGATGGCCCCCGATCTCCGGACTGCGCCACGACATACTAGTCCAGGCGCCCTGCGCCGCAAAGCCACCCGCGCGCCGCGTCAAAGTCCCAGCGCGTCGGCGACCAGCCGGCGCAGCTCGCGCACGAGGCGCGCCTTCACCGGCTGCGCCGCGCGGACCGCGTTCAGGTTGCGGAGCTCGAAGGGGTCGCGCTCGAGATCGTAGAGCTCGTCGAGCTCGCCGGCCCGTCCCCGGTTCACCCAGTGGATGAGCTTCCAGCGCCCGGTGCGCACCGCCTTGTACGTCATGCCGACGAGCCAGGGGAACGCCTGCTCGGCCCAGTACTCGACGAGGAGGGATCTGCGCCAGGGCACGCGGCCGCGCCCGAAGAGAGGAAGGAGCGAGCGGCCCTGGATCTGCGGCCCGGGCCTGCCGCCCGCGAGCTCGATCGCAGTCGGCGCAATGTCCTGGCAGATGACGAGCCGGCGCTCGCGCGCGCCGGCGCGCACGCGGCGCGGATAGCGCAGAAGGAACGGTGAGCGGATGCCCTCTTCGTAGGCGAAGCGCCGCTCGGGCCCGAGCCCGTGCTCGCCGAAGAAGTAGCCGTTGTCGCCGAGGAAGAAGATCGCGGTGTCGTCCGCCTGCCCGGTGCGCTCGAGCGCCTCGAAGATCATCCCGACGCCTTCGTCCACCGCCGCCATCATGCGCGCCCTCTGGCGGATTTCTTCCTGCGTGCCGGCCTGGATCGCCTTGAGCAGCGCCTGCGAAGACGGCGCGGCGCGCAGCGCGAAAATTTCTTTCCACGCCGGCTTGCGCTTCGCCACCTCCGCTGGCGCGAGCATGTTCGGCTTCTTCGGGAACACCGCCCCCTCGTACAGATGGCGGTGGCGCTCGGCGGGGATGTAGCCTTCGACGCGGAACGTGCCATCGGCCGCCTGCTCGGCGTCGGGATGCACCGCCTTGTGCGCGAGGAAAAGCGACCAGGGGCGGTCGTGCCGGTGCTCGATCCACTCGACCGCCATCGCGTTCAGCAGGTCGGTGATGTGGCCCCGGTGCTCGACGTACCGGCCGTCGTGGTTGAGCCGCGGGTTCAGGATGCGGCCGTGGCCGTCGAAGCTCACCCAGCGGTCGTAGCCCGGCCGCGGCATGCCGTCGTTGCCCATGTGCCACTTGCCGATGTGCGCGGTGCGGTAGCCGAGGCGCTGCAGCGCCAGGTGGTAATTCGGCAGCTGGTGGCTCATCGCGTCGCGCGCGACGTTGTCAATCACCCCGTGGCGGCTCGCGTATTGCCCGGTCAGGATCGAAGCGCGGTTCGGCGAGCAGATCGGCGTGGTGTGGAACGCGCGCTCGAAGAGCGCGCCCTCGCGCGCGATGCGGTCCACGTGCGGGGTTTCCAGGTAAGGATGTCCGCCCGCGCCGAACTCGTCGTGGCGCAGGTCGTCCACCAGGATGACGACGAGGTTGGGTCGCTTCGGCATGGCGGCGCCGATTATCGCCCGGACGGGGGGCGAGGCGGGCGCGGTTACCGCAGGCAGGCGCGCGGCGCGCGCGAGCCTCAGGCCGGCTGCGAGGCGTGCGCGGCGGGCGCGCCCGGTGCGGGCGGCGGTGCGAGCAGCGTGCCGCGCGCGAGCGCCGCGAGCGTACGCACGAGCGCGAGCGCGACGGCGAGCGCGGCGAGCGCGAGCGCGATGCCGGCGAGCGCCTTCCGGTGCGGCTGCGGATCCGCCGCGGCGTACCGCAGCGCCGCGTCCGCGAGCGCATCGAGCGGGAACGCGATCGCCCACCACGGCGCACCGAAAGGCCAGCCGTGCATGCGGCGCGAATGGAAGAGGAGCGACGCCGCGAGCACCAGCGCGAGGAAGAAGAGGACTTCGAGTGCCGCAAGCTCCGGGTAGAACGCGCTGCCATAGGCGTAGCCGAGCGCCGGCGGCACGAGCAGGATGTACCAGGTCGGCGCGAGCGCCTGCGGCAGCGCAGGACCGAAGGCCGCGCGATAGAGCACGAGCGCCGTCGCGAGTGGCGCCGCGGCGGCGCCCACACCGAACGCAAACCGCGACAGCGCCTCCTCGCCGAGCGCGATCCCCGCGCCCGGCAGCACGATCCCGCCGGCGAACAGCATCAGCCAGCCGGCGTTCACCTGCGCGAGCGCGATGCCGCCCTCGAGAAGGCGCGCGAACCCGCGCACCTGCAGCGCGAGGAGCAGCGCGAGCCCCGCCCACCAGAGCGCGCCGGCCAGCGGCTTGGCGTAGGGCGCGATGCCGGCGGCGGCGAGCGCAAGCGCGAGCGGCAGCGTCGCGCAGAAGCCCATCTGCGCCGGGTCGGCGAACTCCGCGCGAACCGCCTGCGGGTAGCGCAGGAGCTTGGCGACATAGGCTGCGCCGAGCGCCACGAGCGCCAATACCGCGAGCGCAATCCAGGGTTCGGTGAAGTACGCCGGCGCGGGCACGAGGCCCGCGAAGAGCGGCGCAGCCGCGCGGCCCGCCAGGCCGAGCCCGGCGAGCGCCATCACCGCGCCGAACATGCCGATCGGCAGATGTCGCACCGACTGCGCCACGATCGCCCTTCGCCCTCGCGCGAAGGCAAGTGTACGCGGAACGGTGTCGCCGACGCGACCCAGGGACCTGCGTCCCCGTCCCCCGATAGAATGCGGCGCGTCGATGAGCGAACGCCCGTCTCCCGCGGCCTTCTCCGCCTGCAGCGCATGCGGCGTGTGGCCGCACTGACGTTGCTTCTCGCGATGCCTGTGGTCGCGGCGGGAGTACCGCCGACGCTCGAGCCGGGCGTTCCGCACGCGCTCGCGAAGTGGCGAGCAAAGCACTACCGCGAGGTTCGCTACGATCTCCGGTTCAGGCTCCAACCCGGCGCCGGGCGCGCCTCGGGCTGGCTCGCGCTTTCGGTCGTCCTTCCGTCGCCGCCGGTGGACCTGGTACTCGACTGGCGCGGCGGAGAGCTGCGCGAGCTGGAAGTGAACGGCACGCCGACGCAGGCGGAGGTACGCAGCGAACACCTCGTGATCCCGCGCCGCCGGCTGCGGAGCGGGCGCAACAGCGTGCGGCTCGCATTCGACGCTCCGGTAGGCGTCTCCGGCACGCCGCTCCTCAGCTACCGCGACGGCGAGGACGGCGCCGAGTACCTCTACACCGCTCTCGTGCCAGCGGATGCGTCTGCCCTCTTTCCCTGCTTCGACCAGCCCGACCTCCGAGCGCGCTTTCGCCTCGCGCTCGAACTGCCCGAGGGCTGGCGCGCGGTGTCGAACGCGCCGGCCGAGCGCGAGACATCGGGCAGCGTGCGCTTCGCCGAAACCGAGCCGATCCCGACCTACCTCTTCGCCTTCGCCGCTGGACCGTTCGAGGTGCTGACCGCACCGGGCGAGGCGGCGCGGCTCTTCGTGCGCCGCTCGCGCCTGGAGGCCGCGCGCGCGCACGCGCCCGAGGTGCTGCGCCTCAACCGCGCCGCGCTCGACTGGTTCGCAGACTACTTCGCGCGGCCCTTCCCGTTCGCGAAGTACGACCTCGTGCTGATCCCCGAATTCCCCTACGGCGGCATGGAGCACGCGGGGGCGACGTTCCTCGACGAGGAGCGCATCGTCTTTTCGGCACCGCCTTCGCCCGCCGACCTCCTGCGCCGCGCCCAGTTCCTGCTGCACGAAGCCGCGCACCAGTGGTTCGGCAACCTCGTCACGCTGCGCTGGTTCGACGACCTGTGGCTGAAGGAAGGTTTTGCGAACTTCATGGCGGCGAAGGCGCTCGAGGCGCTCGCGCCAAAGTTCGACGCCTGGACCGCGTTTCACGCGCAGAAGACAAGTGCGCTTCGCAGCGATGCGACGCACGGCGCGAGCCCCATCCGGCCGCCGCTCGCGAACCTCGCGCATGCGAAAACCGCCTACGGGCCGATCGTCTACGGCAAGGCGCCGGCGCTGCTGCGCCAGGCCGAGTTCCTGCTCGGCGCGGGCGTCTTTCGCCGCGCGGTGCGCGACTTCGTTCGCCGGCACGCCCGCGGCGCCGCCGACTGGAGGGATCTCGTGCGCGCCTTCGAGCGCGCCTCCGGCCGAAGCTTCGAGCGCTGGGCGCGCGCCTGGGTCGAACGGCGCGGCGCACCGACGGTGCGCGCGCGCTGGCGGCTCGACCGCGCCGGGCGGCTGCGCGAACTGCGCCTCGAGCAGCACGATGCGCTCGATGCCCGCGGCCCCTGGCCGATGCGGCTGCGGGTCGCCGCGATCGGCTGGAGCGAGATCGCCTCGGCAGACCTCACGCTCGCCCGCGCTTCCGCACGCGTGCGCGCGCTCGAAGGCATTCCGGCGCCGCGGCTGGTGTTCCCCAACGCCGGCGACTACGCCTACGGGCGCTTTCTGCTCGATCCGGCGAGCGCCGCGACCGCGCTCGACCCTTCGTTCGAGCCCGCCGATCCGCTCCTCGCCGCGCAGCTCGCCGAGGCGCTCTGGGAGGCGGTGCGCGAAGGCGAGCTTGCGCCCGCGCGCTTCATCCGCCATGCCCTCGGCGCGATCGCGCGCGCAGCCGACGAAATCGTGCTCGCAGGCCTGCTTGCGCGCCTCGAATTCGCCTTCCGGCGCCTGCTGTCGGATGCCGGGCGCGATGCGCTCGCGCCCGAAGTCGAGCGCGCGCTCTTCGCCGAGGGCGCGCTCGCGGCGCCGACGCCCTCGCGCCGGCTCGTGCTGCTGCGCGCCTTTGCCGATCTCGCGTGGTCGACGGCGGCGCTCGCCGACCTCGAGCGAGTCCTCGACGGCGCGCTCGAGGTGCCCGGCCTCGCGCTCGGCATCCGCGACCGGCTGCGCATCGTGCGCCGGCTCCTGGTGCGCGGCGCGCCGCACGCGCGCGAGCGGCTCGCCGCCGAGGCCGCGCGCGCGGCGACGGACGAGGCGCGGCGCGAGCTCTTCGCCGCAGGCGCCGCGCTGGCCGACGCCGAGAACAAGCGTGCGCTGTTTCGTGCCTTCCTCGAAGATCCTTCGCTACCGGAGGCGTGGATGGAGGCGGCGCTGCCGGCGCTCAACGCCCCGGAGCACGCCGCCCTCACCGCGCCGCTTCTGCCCGAGGCGCTCGCGCGGCTTCCGGAGCTCAAGCGCGCGCGCAAGATCTTTTTCGTGAACGCGTGGCTTGCCGCCTTCGTCGGCGGCCAGAACGGTGCCGAGGCTCTCGGCGCGGTCCACGAAGCGCTCGGGAGCGGGCGCTTGGAACCCGACCTCCGCGCAAAACTGCAAGAAGCGGCCGACGAACTCGAGCGCACGGTGCGCATCCGCGCGCGCTTCGCCGCCGAAGGGCGCTAGCGCGCGAGGACTCCGGTCAGTCGGCCTTCACCCCCGTGGCGCGGATCACCTCGCGCCACTTCTTCGCCTCGTCGCGGATGAACGCGGCGAATTCGTGCGGTGCGCTGGTGAACGGCTCGGCGCCAGCGGCGATCATGCGCTCCCGCAGATCGGGCGCAGCGAGCGCGGAGACGATCTCGGCGTGGAGCCTGCGAATCACCGCCTCCGGAGTGCCGGCGGGTGCGATCGCGCCGAACCAGCCGATCGCCTCGTACCCGGGGATGCCGGCCTCGGCCATCGTCGGCACCTCCGGCGCGGCCTGGATGCGCCGCGCGGTGGTGACCGCGAGCGCGCGCAGCTTGCCGGCGCGCACGTTCGCGATCGCCGACGGGACGTCCACCACGCCGAGCGGGATCTGTCCGCCGAGCACGTCGGCGGCCACCGGGCCGCTGCCCTTGTACGGCACCGCGACGATCTGCACGCCGGCCATCATCTTGAGCAGCTCTCCCGAAAGGTGCATCGCCGAGCCGTTGCCGCCGTGGCCGTAGGAAAGCGCCCCCGGCCTCGCCTTCGCCGCCGCGATCACGTCCCTCAGTGTCGGCGGCTGCGACGGATGCGCGACGAGCAAGAACGGGATCATCGCGAGCGTGCTGATCGGCGCGAGGTCCTTCTCGGGATCGAACGGCATTTGCGCGTAGAGGCTCGCGTTGACGGCGAGCGCGCCCGCGGCGCCGAGCCCGATGGTGTGGCCGTCGGGAGGCGCCTTCGCCACCGCCTCGACGCCGAGGTTGCCGCCGGCGCCGGGGCGGTTCTCGACCACGACCGGCTGGCCGAGGCGCTCTCCCATGCGCGGGGCGATCGCGCGCGCCACCAGATCGGCGCTGCCGCCGGGCGGAAAACTGACGATGAAGCGGATCGGTTTCGCGGGCCAGGGCTGCGCACACGCGAGCCCCGCCGAGAGCGCGAGCGCCGCGGCGAAAAGCCTCCTCATGGCGGCCGCAAATGTAGCACGACCGCGCGCGAGCCGGCATACAATGCCGGTGTGAGCGCCGTCACCCTCCGCCTCGCCGAGCCGCGGGACGCGCATGCGATCGCGGCGCTCTCGCGCGAGCAGATCGAGGCGGGACTGCCGTGGAAGTACGACGCCGCGCGCATCGCGCGCATGATCCGCCGGCGCGAGACCGCGGTGGTGGTCGCCGCCGAAGGGCACGCGCTGCGCGGCTTCGCCGCGATGGAATTCGGCGACGAGCGGGCACATCTCGTGCTGATCGCGGTGAGCCCGGGCTGGCGCCGGCGCGGCATCGGACGAAGGCTGCTCGAATGGCTGCTCGAGTCAGCGCGCACCGCCGGGATCGCGAGCGTGCACCTGGAGCTGCGCTCGGGCAATGCGGCGGCGCGCCGCTTCTATCGCGCGATGGGCTTCTCCGAGACGATCCTGGTGCCGGGCTACTACGGCGGGCGCGAGGCGGCGCTGCGCATGATCCGCATCCTGCGCGCCCCGGGCGCGAACGCCACCGCCTGGCAGCCGCCCTGGCTCGCACAGAAGTAGACCCGCGCGCTCAGCCGCCCTGCGCTGCCCCGCGCTTTGCCCGGATCGCGGCGAGCAGCACCGCGCGCTCTTCGGTCCCAGGCGCCACCGCGTCCTTCACGCCGAGGTCCGCGAGCCACTGCTGGCGCGCCGCCGCCGCGCGGGCCATGATCGGCTCGATGCCGATGCCGGCGAGCGTGGCGGCGACCTCGCGCATCTCGGCCGCGCGCCGTGCCCCGTGACGCACGACGCGCTCGATCAGGTAGCCCGAGAGCCGCTCCCAGTCGAGCGCAGGAAAGGTTTCCACGAGCGAGGCGAGCACGCGCTCTTCCACGCCGTATTCGCTCGCTGCGAGCATCGATTCCAACATCAGCGCTTCCAGCCCCTTGACGAGGATCGAGCGGAACATCTTGACGGCGCAGGCCTGGCCGACTTCGGACGAGACGTACTCCACCTGCATGCCGAGCGAGCGCGCGCGGGGGAGAAACGCCTGCGCCCCCGGACCGCCGGCAAGGCACGGCACCCTGTGCCCGTAGGGCGCAACCGGCGCCATCACCGCGAGGTCCACGTACGCCGCGCCGGTGGGCGCGACGAGCGCCGCGGTCTCGATCTTGCGCTGCGGCGAGACCGAGTTGATGTCGAGAAAGAGCTGACCCGCGCGAAGGCCCGGCAGGCAGGCGCGCGCCGCCTCCAGGCTCGAGCTCGCGGTGACCGCGAGAAACACCAGTTCGGCACCGCAGACCGCCGCGGCGTGATCGCGCGCCACTTCCACGCCGATCGCGCGCGCCGCCGCGGCGAGCCTGCCGCCGTCGGCCGCATCGTCGAAGAGGATGTCGTACGCGGCGAGCGCGGCGCCCTGCGCAGCGAGTCCCCGGCCGATCGTCTGTCCCGCTTCGCCGAAGCCGATGAACGCGATGCGCGTGCTCACCGTCC
>Ga0308420_1000100_pt1 | contig 34032 bp, 28 predicted proteins | sample HotsprSampleMS55_FD_203802 | JGI IMG/M metagenome (GOLD analysis project Ga0308420, IMG submission 203802) | Hot spring phototrophic mat microbial communities from Mushroom Spring, Yellowstone National Park, Wyoming, United States - 20090730_MS55 ... | reverse complement strand
GGATGGCCGCCCGAGGGCCCGTCGCCATCCATGCCGACGATGGCGTCGGCAACGGTCAGGGCGGGCGCGATCTGTCGGGCGAGGTGGGCCAAAAAACGCCCCATGGCCCGGGGAGTGGAGAAGTGACGGTGGAGAAGGGCTTTCTGGAAGCCCGGAATGACGCCGTACAGATTTTTGACGCCGGCGGTCAGGACGGTCAGAACGTGGGTTTTGACTTTGGGGACGTTCAGGACCAGATCGGCCTCCAGAACGGGCCGGGCGATCGCGTAGGGAATCCCTTCGAATTCGAATGGCACGGCCCCGGCCTCTTCGAGATTCAGCAGAGGCACATGCTCCGATTCGCACACGTCGCGGATTCCCGTCGTCTTCCAGACGCGTTCCGTTCGGAGCGCGCCGGCCGGGGAGTCGGCCACAACCGGAATGGCCTTTTCCTGCTTAAGAAAGCGGAGCAGGGCGCGGACGACGATGGGGTGCGTGGTGACGGCCCGGTCGGGAGGAGAATCGAAAAGGAGATTCGGTTTGACGAGAATATGGCGGCCGGGAGCGATCCGGGAGCCGTCTGGATCCGCTAGCGTCATGAGACGCGCGATGGCGGCCTCCACCTCGGGTTGATCATAGGTTGTGCAACGGACAAGAACCACACGGCTCATGGCCGTGCCCCTCCGCGTTGGCGAACGCTCGCAGGCCAGTGGCCGAGCGTTGGATCGCCGGGAGTGTTCATCACCGGTGAAAGGCGTTGGTACCGAATGGAGGGGCGGGGGATCACACGTGATAAAACGAGCGGTACCATTCGACAAAACGGGAGAGTCCGACCTCCAACGGGGTCGAAGGTGAAAAACCGGTATCGCGGCTGAAATCGGAAATATCCGCCCAGGTGGCGCGAACGTCTCCCGGTTGCATGGGGAGGAGCGTCCGGCGGGCCGTTTTGCCTGTCAATCGCTCCAGACAAGCGATGAAATCCGTCAAGGCGACGGGGGTGTGGTTGCCGATGTTATAGATTCGGTACGGGGCCGTCGAAGTGGCGGGGTCTGGCCGTGTGGCGTTCCATTCCGGATGAGGGGCAGGGATCCGGTTCAACAGACGGGCCATGCCTTCCACCACATCGTCCACATAGGTGAAATCGCGGGCCATGTCACCGTAGTTGAAGATCTCGATGGGGCGATCCTGGAAAAGGGCGTTCAGGAAGAGGAAGGGAGCCATATCGGGACGTCCCCAAGGACCATACACCGTGAAAAAGCGGAGACCGGTCGCGGGTATCCCGAAGAGGTGAGCGTAGGTATGCGCCATCAGTTCGCCGGCCTTCTTGGTCGCCGCGTAGATCGAGACGGGGTGATCGGCGGGATCATGTTCGGAAAAGGGGAGGGCACGGCTGAGCCCGTAGACCGAACTGCTCGAGGCGAAAAGCAGGTGGGGGGTCTTCTGCCGCCGGCAGCCTTCGAGAAGGTTCAGGAAACCGGCGACATTGCTGGCCACGTAGAGGGAAGGGTTTTGAAGGGAATAGCGGACGCCGGCCTGGGCGGCCAGATGAATGATCCGATCGAATGGCGCCGTTTCGAAAAGAGCCTTGACCGCCGATGCGTCGGCCAGATCCAGGCGATGGAAGGTGAAGGCGGGATGTGGAAGAAGGAGAGCCAGCCGTGCCTCCTTGAGGGCCGGATCGTAAGTGGGGTTGAGATTGTCCACGCCGACCACCGTGTGACCTTCCGCCAGGAGACGTTGGGTCATGTGGAAGCCGATAAAACCGGCGCATCCGGTGACGAGGATTCGCATCACAGGGCAAAGTCAACCACAAAAGAGAAACGGCTGACAAGCCGAAAGACGCGGCCCCCTCACGTGCGACCGTGCGTCCGGTAGTAGTGAAATCCCTCAATCAGGGTCTTCAGATTATCCCAGGGAACACCCGGGGTGATGGAGCTGGAGCAGCCGAGCAGGAAACCGACCGGCGGCGCATGGCAGACCAGCCATTCCATTTCGCGTTTGACATCGGCGGGTGTTCCCTTGGGCAGCGTCGTTGTCACGGAAACGCCACCGATGATCAGCAGCGGCTGCCCGTCACGGCTTTTCATGCGACAGATGGCTTCGTAATCCATGTGGTACTCGTATTGGAACCCCTGGAAACCGGAAACCCCGGCTTCAAGGAGGCGGGGAATCATCTGGGAGAGGTTGCCATCGCAATGCCAGACGCAGGTGATTCCGGCTGAGACCAACGGTTCGATGGCCTCGGCGAAGCGAGGGAACCAGATCTCGTCGAGGGATTCGAGGGACACGAGGGTGCCGCGGCCGTCCGCCATGTCGTGATCGAGCCGGACGTAGGGCGGCAGTCGGTTGTCCTGGATGACGCGGGCCGAGACCTCGTTTTGACGGCGATGGAGTTCGGCCTGAAGTTGAAAGTCGCGCGCCATGACCTCAGGATAAAGGGCATAGGCCATGAAATAGTTTTCGTATCCGTAGGCGCTGTAACGAAAACCGGGAAAACGGCCGAAGGGCCATCCGTAGGGGGCTTTCAAAATCAAAGGGCCGACCTCTCCTTGAATTTTCTTCTCTTCGGCCAACACGGACGCGCCCCACGCGACGGGGTCGAAAGACGCGATCTGCCGTTCCAGGTCGGGGAAGACCACGCCCTCGAGATGCTGGACAACGGCTTCCGGGGAGTCTATGAGGGTGCCATCGAGTACGATCGTCTTGAGACCGGTGGTCGGCGTTTTGTGGGCTCTGTTTTCGTAACCATGGATGCCCATGGAAAGGGGATTGGTGGGGATCCACTGATCGAGCATGCAACAGCCCGCCTCTTCCAGCATTCGGCGGTAGGTAGGAATGGGATCCTTCGCATAGGTGCCTTCCGGAACGCCGGCGATACGGTCAATCATGCGCCATTCCATCGGGTTGATCTGCCAGATGGCGATTCCCCGGACCGGCTGGCGCATAAGGGTATCGAACGCCAGTTGCTGGGTGGGTGTGCGGTCGGGCATGGCCTTCTCCGTGGGAGCGTAACGGAACGTCTGATACGCCCCTCGTTCTTATCGTAGGGGTTGGCCGCCAGGGATGGCAAGCGTTTTGGTCTCGAGTCCTGACGGCGAGGGCCAGGTCGCCCTTTTACCGAATCAGGATCACGGTGCCGGACGGCACGCCAGGCACACCCAGGATGGTCTGATCGCGGCCGGCGAGGTAGTAGATGCCGAACCGACTCCGCACCGATGGCGAGAGTCCTGCGATGTCTGCCGTGAGCCGCGGTGGCACGGCGCTGGTCAGGCTCTGCAGGAGCGCCACCGCATTCCCCCTCAGCCGCACGCCGAAGTAGTCCTCCGAGGGCGAAAGGGGATCCCTGGAGAAAACGACGGAGATGCGGCCGTAATATTGGGGGAACACCGAGGGCGGAGCGACGGTAAGATTGGTGGTCAGAAGATCGAGTCCGGAGGAGCGGCCGTCCACGCGCACCGCCACCCGTCCGGTTTCACGGATGGTCACGCTGTTCGTTACGGTGGCCACCGTATTGCTCAGGTGGAGGAAGGATTCCCGATTGTAGCTTAGGGTCGAATGGGCGTTGCTGCCGACCGTCAGATTGGCGCAACGCATAGAAGCGGAGTAAAGATAACAGGTAGAGGCGTTGTTGAAGTGGGCTCCGATGGTGACATTGCTTTGGACATCCAACGCGATCACATCCACCCCGCGCAGATCAAGGGTGGCTGTTATGGCGTGATTGGCATATAAGGGACCGACATGCCCGATAAGAAGCTCATTCAACCATCCTTCGAAGGATGCGATGCCCGGTCCCAGCAGCGAAGTGCTTCCAAGATAAATGCAGTTCCCAACCCGGAGCGACGCGCGCCGATCTGGCGTCCCGACCTTGAAGACAACGCCTCCTGGGAGATTGGTGCGTGGATGGCCGTCCGCGGTTGTGAATTCGAACTGTCCGCGGCCAATGACAAAGCTGTCCCGGACGGTGAAGGCACGCAACTGAGTGTTGCTGCCCAGGTGGAGCACACTTGAAGGCGGGGCGTAAAGTTCCGGAACATTTCCCAGCTCAAAGATATCGAATGCGAGGTTCGTCACCGTGCTTGGCAGGCGCAACACACCTGTTCCGTAGCGGGAACCACCCCCCAGGCGCAGGATGGGCGTTGCCACTCGCTCGGCCGTGAAATCGCCGGCCAGTTCGCCGACCGAGGCCAGATCGAGTTCGGCATAAGCGCTCAGGCTATTTTGACATTGTCCTATGTTGACCCGGCTGAAATAGCCCTCGAAGCGGCGGAATCCCCCCCAGCGCATAATCAGGGCTGTGTCATACATCACGCCAAAATCAAACGCCGCCGGAGTGCCTGGCGTTCCGATCTTCAGTTCCACATTGGGTGGAAGGTTCGTGAAGGTGTTGCCGCTCCCGTCTCGATAGACAATGTACCCGCGCCCGATCAACGCTTCGTTGGAGATCACAACGGTTTCCAGTTGGGGTTGATCGCCAAGATCGAAGTCGGAGATGCCCCGCATGTAAAGCGAATTGACGGTGATATTCGTTATTGAGGGCGGCAGCCTCAAGAGAGCGCTATTATTATTTCCCCTCATGCCCGGTGCAAGCCACAGCTGAGGCACTTTCAGAATATTGGGCACCCCCTTGTGATGAAAGGTGGCACCTTGTCCATCGAGACTCCCATAGGTATATCCAACGGTCCAGTTGTTGTAGCCGACGTAGATCCCATTAGTGAGGTTTTCGGTATCAAAGATGGTGTTGGTCACTACCAGATAAACCTCATTGGTCGCTCGGGGGCCAGCGGTTGTTTGTTGACCCACGATGAGGGAGGTGCGAGGCTTGAATGTGCCGCCCTGGATGATGACTGTATTGGTGCGTGACCCATTATGCCCTTGGAGATAATAGGGGGAAAATGTTCTGCCTGTGGCGATCGTGAAAGTGTTGGTGACGTAGGTGTTGCTCGGCATGAGATAACGGATCGTGATATCCGCGTTCACATCCACGGCAACATTGACATTGGTGGAGAAGAGGGCGTCATCGGATGTGCTGGAAGGATAGCCAGTGTTCGGATTCCAGTTGTTGGCCGATGTCCATTGACTGTCACCGGCCGATCCTGTCCACTGATAAATGGCTGCCTGTGTCGGCTCGTTCCATGCCGACCACACGGCGGCCAGGACCAGGAAAACGACCCCCAAACCGGTTCTTGATTTCATCGTTTTTCCTCCTACGGTGAAGCGGCTCGACAGGCTGCAGGCCATTCGTTATTATATTATCATTTGATCGGGGGACCGCGGTCAATTCTTTTTTTTTCGTCAAGGGTTATCTCCCACGAGGGAGAAAATGGGGTGGAGAAGGACTTGAGGAGGGGGCGGGCTCATGATAGGATGCCATCAATGGATGACCGGCTGATCAGAGGCTTGTTGTGGCGCGCCCGTTTCGGGGGATGCCTTCTTGTTGGGGCGATGCTCCTGATGGGAGGCGGCTGTCGTCGGGATGTGGCGACGTTGGAGCAGGCGGAACGCCAACATCCGGATCTGGCGGCGGCGCGGGAGGCGTTGAGTCGGGGCGACAGGGAAGAAGCAGAACGGCGGCTGACTGCTCTTTTGCGGCGAGCGCCGGAGATGCCGTTGGCCCATCTGCAGTATGCTCGGTTGCTGGACGAGGCGGGGGAACGTCCCCTGATGGCCATTTACCACTATCTCCGATATCAGGAGCTTCGTCCCGAGGCCGAAAAGAACGAAGTGATTGCCCGGCGGGTTCGCCAGCTGGCCGGGGAGGTCGGTGGGGCGAGAAACCTACGGACGCGGTTAGAGGAGGCCGAGGCTCGGATCGCCGCGTTGGAGGCGGAAAAGGCCCAACTCATGGAAACCCTGGCGAAGATTCAGGGGCGGAGCCTCGAAACCCTGGCGGGCCCCTCCCCTTCGGCCGGGCCGGTGTTGCCCCGGGGATCCCCCCCGCTTGTGCGATACTACCGGGTTCAACCGGGTGACACCTTGCTTCGGATCGCCGAGCGGCTGTATGGGGATTCCGGCCAGGCCAGTCGGATCTTCGAAGCGAACCGGTCACAGCTGAAGAACATGGATGCAATTCGAGCGGGTCAGGTGCTGGTGATTCCGCCCTGAGTGGGGTGGAAAAACCACCGGTGCGGCGGAGAAAGGAGAGGCAGCAATGGCGAAAGATTTTTTTGATGAAGATCTGGTCGAAGCCCGGTCCGCACGGACTTCGTCGGGGGCGCCTTCCGAGGCCGGGGGGGCGGGCGACCTGCCGACGCGACCGCTTTCCGATCTGAACATGAGCCGGATGGCCCGGTATCGGGAACAACGGGTTGCCCAGCTGGCCGAGTCGGCACGGGAGGCGGAGAACATCCGGCGCCGATTGGAAGAGCTTGAACGGGAGCGACGCCAGCGTGAGGAGGAGGTTCGCGAGGCGGATCGGTTCGAAAAAGGCCGGCAGGAGATGCTGGACCGACTGGCCCAGGCGCTGGCCCGGCTGGATCAGCAGGAGATGCAGGCCGTACGGCTCGCGGAGCTTCTGGCCTCCACCCGCCAGCGTTTCCGGGAGATGCAGAGCCAGATCCGGGCGATTCAGGAAAAGGAGTGGGACGAGTCGCGATTGCGGGAGGAGATCGCGCATGCCCTTTCGATGATCGAGGATGCCCGCAAGGAGTATGGGAAGGCGATGGCCCGCCTTGAAGCCGCCTCGCTGGGGGGAGGCGAAGGGGAGCCTGCGGCGACTGCGTTGGCCGGGGGAATCGGCCCGTTGAGGGAGGGCCAGGCGAGCTTTGGGTCCTGGTTCCGAACGGGGCTGGCCTTCTTTCTTCCGTTCATGATCTTTCTGGCGGTGCTGGCGCTCGCCATTCTGATCGGGTTCTGGTTTAGTCCTTACGCGGCGGGCCGATGAGACTCCGGAACACGGAATCCCCTTTGAGCGAAAAAAGCCGGGAACGGCTCCAGGCGCTCGACCGCGAAATGGCGCAGCTTAGGGTCCGTCTGCGGGAGCTCACCGAGTCCTACCCGCTCGATTCGGACGACCGGATGCGTCGGGCCGCTGCTCCGACGGCACCGGCCCGGGGGGAGGCTCCGCTTCGTGATCGTCCGGCGGTGGCGGGTGGCGAACGGGACCGCGAACGGTTCGTGCACTATTTCGCCAGCGCCGATCTTGCCCGGGCGGCGCCGCAGCTGCGTTGGGAGCGGATCGCCCAGCGAAACCGGGCCATCGTTACGGCGATTTTGGCTTTGTTCCTGTTGGGGGCCGTGATACTCTTATGGCTCCGTCATCAGGGGTAGGGTCAGGGTGGTTCAGCCACCCGTGGGGCGCCATGAGCCAACACACGACGATGGAACAACCCCAAATTAGTGTCGAGGATGTCGCGCGGCTCGCGCGGCTGGAGCTGGAGCCGGACGAACGCGTTCGGTTTCAGGAGCAGCTCGATCAGATTCTTGCCTATTTTGATCGGATCCGGCAGGTGCCGGTAGACGGCGTCGAACCGACCGCCCACACCCAACCGGTCTACAATGTCTTTCGCGAGGACGAACCGGGCCCGGGCCTTTCCTCCGAGGAGGCTCTTGGCAACGCGCCTCAGGCCGCCGATGGCCTGTTTATCGTACCGAGGATTGTCGAGACGTCGTGAGTGCGTGCCTCACCAAGTTGACGCTGCGGGAGGCCGTTCATCATCTCGAGGCGGGCGAATGCGGATCGCTCGAGCTGGTGGATGCGCTTCTGGCCTCCATTGCCGAGCGGGATCCGCTGATTCGTGGCTACCTCCACCTCGATCCCGAACAGGCGCGGGAAGAGGCCCGAGCCGCGGATCAGGCGCGTGCGGCCGGACGGCGTGGCCGTTTGCTGGGCGTTCCGATCGCGGTCAAAGATGTGCTCAATGTGCGGGGTCAGCCCTGTACGTGTGGCTCGCGGATTTTGCGGGGATACCGCGCCCCGTACGATGCGACGGTCATTGCCCGTCTTCGGGCCGAGGGGGCGATTTTTCTCGGGCGGACCAACATGGATGAGTTCGCGATGGGTTCAACGACGGAAAACTCTGCCGTCGGACCTACGCGGAATCCGTGGAATTTGGAACGGGTGCCCGGTGGCTCGAGCGGCGGTTCGGCGGCGGTCGTGGCGGCCGACGAAGCGTTGGCGGCCCTTGGCTCGGATACGGGGGGGTCGGTTCGGCAGCCGGCGGCCTTCTGCGGATGCACGGGGCTTAAGCCAACGTACGGCCTTCTTTCTCGGTACGGTCTGGTGGCCTATGCCTCCTCGCTCGACCAGGTGGGGACGCTGACCAAGGACGTCGCCGATGCCGCGCTGCTCTTGACGATTATGGCCGGCCGCGATCCCAGGGATTCCACCTCGTTGGACGTGCCTCCGCCCGATTATACGGAGGCGTTGATTCCCGATCTCCGGGGCATTCGGTTAGGGTTGCCGAAGGAGTATTTCGAAGAGGCGATCGAGGCGGGTGTGAAACGGGCCATCGAGTCGGCGCTGGAGGTTTTTTGCGCGCTGGGCGCGGAGGTGCGGGAGGTCACCCTTCCTCACACGCCGCTGGCGATTCCCACCTATTATCTCATCTCCTGTGCGGAAGCCTCCACCAACCTGGCCCGGTATGACGGCGTGCGGTATGGCTACCGGACTCCGGACGCGGCGGATGTCGATACTCTGCACGAGCGGACCCGGGCAGAAGGATTTGGCCGCGAGGTCAAGCGGCGCATCATTCTGGGGACCTATGCGCTCAGCCGTGGCTATTATGAGGCCTATTACGGACGGGCCCAACGCGTGCGAACGTTGATTCGGCGTGATTTCGAGGCGGCGTTCCATTCCTGCGACGCCTTGGTGGCGCCGACGACCCCGACGGCCGCGTACCGCCTGGGGGAGAGGCTGGACGATCCCCTTCAAATGTATCTGGGCGATATCTTCACCGTGACGGCCAATCTGGCGGGGATCGGCGGGTTGACCATCCCCTGCGGATTCACGCCGGAGGGGTTGCCTGTCGGACTGCAGATTCTCGCTCCTGCTTTGGGCGAAAGGGTTTTGATTCGCGTGGGCCATGCCTATCAGAGTGCAACCGAGTGGCATCGCCGAAGGCCGCCTCTGGCGGCGGGGGGGGGACGCCCATGACGTGGCAAGCGGTGATCGGGCTGGAGGTCCACGTCCAGTTGGCGACCCGGACCAAGCTCTTTTGCGGCTGCCGGACGACCGAGAGTACCGCGCCCCCGAATACCTCGGTTTGCCCGGTTTGCCTGGGATATCCCGGCGCCCTGCCTGTTCTCAACCGCGAGGCGGTTCGTCTGACGGTTCGAACGGGGCTTATGTTGGGATGTCGGATCCGGGAGAGGAGCTGGTTCGACCGGAAAAGCTACTTCTATCCCGATATGCCCAAAAACTATCAGATTTCCCAGTATGAGGCGCCCTTGTGCGAAGGCGGGGGGGTCGAGATCGAGAGCGACGAGGGACGGACTCGGTGGATTCGTCTTCGACGGATCCATTTGGAGGAAGATGTCGCCAAGAGTGTGCATGTTGGCCGGCGCAGCGGGATTGATTTCAACCGGGCCGGGGTGCCCCTGATGGAAATCGTTACGGAGCCGGATCTAACCTCACCGGAGGAGGCCTTCGCCTTTCTGGTCGCACTCAAACAAATCCTGCTCTGTCTGAAGGTCAGTCCCTGCAATCTGGAGGAGGGGAATCTCCGATGCGACATCAACTGCAGTCTTCGCCCGGCGGGGCAATCGGGTTTTGGAACCAAGGTCGAGATCAAGAACCTAAATACGTTCAAGGGGGTCCGCGAGGCGCTTCGGTTCGAACTGGAGCGGCAGTGCGTCGCGCTGGAGGCCGGCGAGCGGTTGGTGCAGGAGACCCGGCGATGGGATGCCGAGGCGGGAGCGACCTTTTCGATGAGGACCAAGGAGCAGGCGCACGATTACCGGTATTTTCCCGAACCGGATCTCATGCCCCTTCGGCTGAGCGCCGAGGAACTGGAACAATGGCGCGCGGCGCTACCGGAGCATCCGGCGCAGCGGCGTGAGCGGTTCATGCGGGTGTTTGGGCTTCCGGCCTACGATGCGCGGGTCTTGACGGCGGACGGGGCCGTCGCCGATTATTTCGAGGAGGCGGTTCGCGACGCCTCGAACCCCAAATGGGTGGCCAATTGGATGATGACGGAGATGCTGCGCCGGATGGGTGACGCCCCGCCGGAAGCGTGGGCGCGACTGCCGCTTCGTCCAGCGGCGCTTTGCGCCCTGGCGGAGATGGCGGGCCGAGGGCGGATCAATTCCACGACCGCCAAGGCGGTTCTCGAGATTCTGTTCGAGAACGGAGGCGACCCCGAGACGATCGTCCGCGAACGGGGATGGGAACAGATCAGCGATGCGGCCGAGGTGGAAACGCTGGCCGAACGGGTGATTCGGGAGCATGAACGGGTGGCGAACGACTACCGCCACGGCAAGGCCGCCGCGCTCCAGTTCCTGATCGGGCAGGGAATGCGCCTGAGCCGGGGCCAAATCAATCCCGCCCTGTTGCGGGAGGCGCTGATCCAGAGGTTGGGACCGAGACCAGGGAGTGCCGAATGACATCCAACGACGAGTTCGTTCTGGAGATACTGGAAGAGGAGGGGCTGGTCACGCGCTCCCAGATCGAGGAGGCCCGTGGGCAGGCTCGGGAAGGACAAAGCCCCGTAGATGTTTTGATCGAGCATAAAGTGCTCTCCCAGAGCGATGCCATGGCCGCGGTGGCGGCCCGCTTCGGAATGGAGATGATCTCCCTGACCGGCATGGCCATCCCGGCCGAGGTGATTCAAAAACTGACGCCCGAAACGGCCCGGCAGTTCAAGGTCATCCCCGTTCACCACCATGAGAACACCCTGACCGTCGCCATCGGCGATCCTCTGGATGTGGACACGCTCGACAAGCTGCGTTACATGCTCAAGATGAACATCGAGGGGGTTGTGGCGCTCCCGGAGGAGATCCGGGTGGCCCTCGAGCGCTATTACACGACCGAATCCTCCCTGGCCGAGCTGAGCGCCATGCTGGACCGCTCGACGGAGGTGGACGTCCGAAGCACCACGCAGGAAGGGGTCATCGCCGATTCCGCGGACGTGACGGATTCCGACGTCCCGATCATCAAACTCGTCAGTCTGATCATCTACGAGGCCTATCGCAACCGGGCGTCCGACATTCATCTAGAGCCCATGGAAAAGCGCTTTCGCGTCCGGTATCGCATTGACGGTGTGCTGCACGAGGTGGACAGTCCACCCAAGCGTCTGCAGTCCGCGATCCTGAGCCGGGTCAAAATTATGGCCAACATGAAGATCGCGGAAAAGCGGATCCCGCAGGATGGCCGTATTGCGTTCAACGTCGGTGGCCGAGAGTTGGATTTGCGGGTCAGTACGGTTCCCTCGGTTCACGGCGAGAGCATTGTCATGCGAATTCTGGACAAGCAGAGCCTGGCCTTGGGTCTGCCCAAACTGGGTTTTCTGGCGGACGATCAGGAAACGTTCGAGAAGCTGATTCAGCTTCCGGACGGAATTCTGCTGGTGACGGGCCCGACGGGCTCAGGCAAAACGACCACGCTCTATGCCTGCCTTCACTACATCAACCGCCCGGATCGGAAGATCATCACGGTCGAGGATCCGATCGAGTATCACATGCCTGGAATCAATCAGGTCATGGTCCGGGAGGATATCGGCTTGACCTTCGCGGCGGCGCTTCGGTCCATCCTGCGTCAGGCGCCGAATGTCGTCATGATTGGCGAAATCCGGGATCTTGAGACCGCCCGCATCGCCATCGAAGCATCACTGACAGGCCATCTGGTTTTCAGCACGCTGCACACCAACGACGCTCCGAGTGCCGTGACTCGACTCCTCGACATCGGCATCAAGCCGTTCCTATTGGCTTCCTCGCTGCGGGCCGTGATGGCCCAGCGGCTGGTTCGAACGATCTGCCCGAGTTGCAAGGAGGCCTATCGGCCGCTTCAGAGTGAGCTTCGCCTTCTGGGGGCGCTGGGGACCGACGCCCAAAATCTCGAATTTTACAAGGGGAGGGGGTGCAGCCGTTGCGCGCTGACGGGCTATCTGGGGCGGACCGGAATTTTCGAAATCTTCCGGGTGACCGACGAGATTCAGCGGATGATCTTCGAGAAAAAACCGGCCAATGAGCTTCGGAACCGGGCGCGCGAACGGGGGATGCGGACCCTCCGGGAAGATGGAATGCGAAAAGTCGTCGCCGGCGTTACCTCTCTGGAGGAGGTCCTGCGGGTGACGATGGGGGATGAGGAGTAAGGCCATGCCTGTGGTGGAAATGAGCGAACTGTTGCAGGCCGCGGTCGAGATGAAGGCCTCGGATGTCCATCTCACCGTCGGATCCCCGCCGGTGTTTCGTCTTCACGGGTCTCTGCATCCTCTGGAACTTCCGGCCCTGACGCCCGAGGACACGATGCGGCTGATGCAGAGCATCACCTCACCTGAGGATCAGCAGAAGCTCCGGGAACAGGGAGGCGCGGATTTTGGATTCAGCTTTGGCGAAGTCGCCCGCTTCCGCGTCAGCATTTTCCGCCAGAAGGGCTGCGTGGGGGTGGTCCTCCGTCTCATTCCCAGCGAGCTGATGACGCTGGAGCAGATCGGTCTGCCCACCCAGATCAAGGAGTTGCTGTTCCGGCCCCGCGGATTGATTCTGGTGACGGGGCCGACAGGCTCCGGGAAGACGACGACGCTGGCGAGCATGTTGAACGTGATCAACACGGAACGGGATTGTCACATCATCACGATCGAGGACCCGATCGAATACTACCACAAGCACAAGAAGTCGCTGGTCACGCAGCGCGAGGTAGGCGTGGATGTGCCCTCCTTCTACGAGGCGCTTCGCCGGGCGCTGCGTCAGGACCCGGACGTGATTCTGGTGGGCGAAATGCGGGATTTGGAGACCATGCAGGCGGCCATTACCGCGGCCGAAACCGGTCACCTCGTCTTTGCCACCCTGCATACGACCGGTGCGGCCCGGACGGTGGACCGGATTGTGGACGCCTTCCCGATGGATCAGCAGGCCCAGGTCCGAACCCAACTCGCCTCGGGGCTCGTCGCGGTCATCTCCCAGCTTCTCCTCGTCCGGGCCGATCGTCCGGGCCGCGTGGCCGCCTTCGAGATTATGATCACGACACCGGCCATACAGGCTCTGATCCGCGACAACAAGACGTACCGGATCACGTCGGAGATTCAGACGGGGGCGAAGTGGGGTATGATGACGCTGGATGCGCACCTGATGAGCCTCTACGAAAGCGGACTGATCACCTACGAAGACCTCATCACCAAGGCGCAGGATCCGGAGGGCATCGTGATGAAACTGCGGGAACAGAGCGGGAAAAGGAGATAAGGGCCATGCCGGAACAGGAACACGATCCCCTTCTCGCCCTTCTCCTCGAGCGCGGCGTCCTCACCGCCGAGCAGGCCAACGATGTGCGGGAGGCCCGGAAGGCAACGGGAAAACCCACCCGGAATGTGGTGCTCAACCTCGAACTCATGACCGAGGATCGCCTGCTCGAAATCCTGGCGGAGCACATGGGCACGCGGGTGATCAATCTGCCGGCCACCGACATCCCCCCCGATGTGGTTCATGCGATTCCCGCCAGTGTCGCCCGCATGTACATGGTCGTTCCCATCGAGAAAGATGCCCAGTCGGTCACCCTGGCCACCTACGACCTGGTGACGCCGGCACTGAACGATGAGCTGGCCTTCGTGCTGTCCCGCGATGTCTCGTTCGTTCTCGCGCGCGAGGACGACCTTCGGGCCTGCGTGAACCAGTTCTACGGCGATGACAGCGCCTCGGTCGCCGATCTGCTCAGTGCCCTGGAAAAGAACATCGAAGAGGAAGGGCCCCAGCTGAACATTCAGGAGGAGACGGATATCCGGGGTCTGGAGGCGGCGGCGGGCAGTACGCCGGTGATCCGCTTTGTGAACCTCGTCCTCTACAACGCCGTCCAGAGTCGCGCGTCGGATATTCACTTCGAACCCTTCGAAACCGAATTCCGGATCCGGTATCGGGTGGACGGCACTCTGTATGAGATGGCGCCGCCGCCCAAGCGTCTGGCCCTGCCCGTCATCTCCCGCATCAAGGTCATGTCCAATCTGAACATTGCCGAACGGCGTTTGCCGCAGGACGGACGCCTCCAGTTGACCATCGCAGGCCGACAGGTGGATTTCCGGGTCTCCTGTCTGCCGACCGCCTTCGGGGAAAGCGTCGTGCTCCGGGTGCTGGACCGGGGGATGGTCTCGCTGGATATCGAGAATCTTGGCATGCCGGATGACGTGCTCCAGGCACTTCTGGTGGATATCGAAAAGCCCAATGGCATCATTATTGTGACGGGACCGACGGGATCCGGCAAAACGACCACCCTGTACGCCTGTCTCCGCCGCATCAACAAGATTGACACCAAGATTCTGACGGCGGAAGATCCCGTCGAATATGAAATTGACGGCATCGTCCAGGTGCCGATCAACGAGGCTACCGGCAACACCTTCCAAGTGGTCCTTCGGGCCTTTCTCCGGCAGGATCCCGACGTGCTGATGATCGGTGAAATCCGCGACCTCGAGACGGCGCACATCGGGATTCGAGCGTCGTTGACCGGCCATCTGGTGTTCAGTACCCTCCATACGAACGATTCGGCGGGGGCCGTCACCCGACTCATTGACATGGACGTCGAGCCCTATTTGATCTCCTCGACGCTCGAAGCCGTGCTCAGCCAGCGGCTGCTCCGCCGCATCTGTCCGAATTGCAAAACCCCCTACACGCCGGATGCGGAAACCCTTCAGCGATTGGGACTCACGGAACAAGAGGTAGCCGGCCGTCCCTTCTATCATGGGAAAGGCTGCGAACAATGCCACAACATCGGCTACCGCGGCCGTCAGGGGCTTTTCGAGTATATGCCCATCACGGATCCGCTCCGAGATTTGATCAATCTCCGGAAACCCACACTGGTGCTGCGGAACAAGGCGATCGAGCTGGGCATGCGAACCCTGCGCGAGGATGGCATCCGCAACCTCTTCGACGGCTATACCACCGCCGAAGAGGTTCTGAAATATACCTGAGGCGTCCGGTCCTGAGGCGCGATCGCTTCTTCAGCCCGCCGTTCCCGCGAAGGATTCCACCTCGGCGCGTTTCGGGATCGAGTCGGCAGCTCCCGGCCTTGTCACGCACAGCGCGGCCGCCCGCGTGGCCAACGTCAAAGCGGCCTCCGGCTCGGAACCGGCGGTCATGGCGGCCACATAGTAGCCGATGAAGGTGTCGCCGGCCGCCGTGGTATCCACGACCGGCACCTTACAGGCGGGGATGTGCATCCGCGTGGTCCCCCAGGCGTAGCGAACGCCGTGCTCTCCGAGCGTAAGGACGATCTCGGCGCGCGGGAACCGGCGGCACAACGCATTCACAATGGCCTCCTCGGAGACCTCGCCGGTCAGATCCGCGCCCTCGATTTCATTGACGATCAGGGTGTGCACGTGGTCGAGCGGGTACGTGAGCACCTCCGGCGTCATCGGAGCGGGGTTGAAGAAAATTCGCATGCCCATGGCCGAGGCACGCTCGAGGATGTCGGGCACGCAGGAGATCTCGTTCTGGGCCAGTAGGCTGTCGCCCGACCGGAAATGACCCATCACGTGCGCGACATCCTGGGGCGTTATCTGCCGGTTCGCTCCTCCGTGGAGCACGATAGCATTTTCGCCCGTCGGATCCACCTGAATCACCGCATGGCCGGTGGGACCGTCCTCCACCTTGATCAGTGAGGTGTCGACGCCGTAGCGGCTCAGGTTGTCCTTGAGCCACTCGCCATCCCGGCCGACTTTGCCGGCATGAAAGACCCGCCCGCCGGCGCAGGCGAGCGCGATGGACTGATTGGCGCCCTTGCCGCCCGCCAACGCCCGGTATTGGCGGCTGGTCAGGGTTTCGCCCGGCCGTACAAAGTGATCCACCTGATACACATGATCCACGTTCAGCGATCCGAAATTGAGAATGGCCATCGTTCTTCTCCCGGTTCGGCTGTGCGCCTCACGCCGTCATGGTAGTGAGTGGTCCTCCCTTCAGCAACAGAAAAGGAGGACTTGATCCGGTGTGGGACTCATGGGGGGGTCCCCGCCGGCGACGCCGCCTCCGAAGGTTCAGGACGACAAAGAACTTTTTGGGTTGTGCTTTTTTAAAGGGGAGGGTGTAGAATACGACTTGTGCGGATGGGTTTCATGTGGACCCATTCTTTCACGGTGGCAGCGGCGGCTCGTGGCGAACGGTCACATGAGCCCTGACCCTGAGGAAACAGGATGGAAGCGATGATTATCGTGGGATCTGGACCCGCCGGGGCTACGGCGGCGCTCTATGCGGCCCGAGCCGGCGTCAGTCCGCTGGTGCTCGAAGGACAGGCCCCAGGCGGTCAATTGACGACCACCACCGAGGTGGAAAATTATCCCGGATTTCCCGAGGGAATCCAGGGCCCAGCGCTGATGGAGGCCATGAAGGCTCAGGCGGTTCGCTTCGGGGCCCGCTTCGATCCCGGCCGGGTCCTCGGATCCGACTTCTCCAACCGTCCTCTCCGTCTCCATTTGGATGACGGGCGGACGTTGGAGGCGCAGACGATCATTTTGGCGTGTGGCGCGGAGGCGCGGTGGTTGGGCCTTCCCTCGGAGCAGGCGCTGCGGGGGAAAGGGGTATCGGCCTGTGCCACGTGTGACGGATTCTTTTTTCGCGGCGTTCCGGTGGCCGTCGTCGGGGGAGGGGATACCGCGATGGAGGAGGCCCTCTTTTTGACTCGCTTTGCCTCCCGGGTCTATGTCGTTCATCGGCGGAACGCCTTTCGCGCCTCTCGGGTGATGGCGGAGCGTGTCCTCCATCATCCCAAAATCGAAGTCCTTTGGAATGCGACGGTGGACGAGGTGCGGGATCCCGCCCAGCAACGGGTGACCGCCCTCGTCCTCCGGGATGTCGAAAGTGGACAACGCCGGGAACTGGCGGTCGAAGGGCTGTTTGTGGCGATCGGGCATTCGCCGGCGACGGAACCGTTCCGGGGGCAGGTGGCGATGGATGAACGGGGCTATATCCAAGTGTCGGGCGTATCCACCAGCGTTGAGGGAGTCTACGCGGCCGGTGATGTGATGGATCCTGAATTTCGGCAGGCCGTCGTGGCCGCCGGCACCGGGTGTATGGCGGCGATGCGAGCCTGCCGTTACCTGGAGTCCCGTACTCCATGAGCCGCCGCCGGAGCAGAGGGGGCGGGCACGACTGGGCGGTCTACCGTCGCCTGTTGCAGTTCAGCCGCCCTTATTTTCCCCGGCTGGGGGCCGGACTGCTCTTCGGAGCGCTCTATGCGGCGGCTAATGGCGCGTTTGTCTGGGCTATTCACAAGGGGCTTCCGATCTTTTTCGGGGAGGGCGCCCAACGCCTTTCCGAGACGGATTCCATCCGCCTCATTCTGGCGCTTCTGGCTTTTCCGGCGATTGCGGCCGTTCGTGGTATTGGGGATTTTGGGAGCAAATACCTGATCAAATGGGTGGGGAACCGGGTGGTGATGGATCTCCGAAATGCGCTGCACGGCCGTCTTCTGGACCTGCCCATCCAGTTCTTTTCCGAACGGCGGACCGGCGAACTGATTTCGCGGGTGACCAACGACCCCGCCCAAGTGGAAAGTGCGGTCTCGTCGGTGCTCGGCGACATCGTCAAGGAGCCCCTGACGCTCATCGCGATGGTCGGCTCGATCGTTTGGCTGGACCCGCGGCTGGCTCTGGCGAGTCTGATCCTCTTCCCCCTTTGTCTGGTCCCGATTGTGGCCTTCGGCCGGAAAATCCGGCGCAATGCCCGCTTGGCGCAGGAGCGCATCGCCGATCTTTCGGCGATTCTTCAGGAGACGATCGTGGGGGCGCGGATCGTTCGGGCGTATGGAATGGAAGAGCGGGAACGGCAACGGTTCGAAGAGCAGAATCGCACCTTTTTCGGCAAAGTCATGCGGATGGCCCGCGCCCGTTCATCCGTCGAACCGCTGGTCGTCTTCATCTCAGGCGTGGGCGTTTCTCTGGTGCTGGCCTACGCGGCCTGGCGCGGAATGACGATTGGCCAGGTGATGGCCTTTGCTGCGGCCCTGGTATTGCTGTACGAGCCCGTCAAGAAGCTGAGCGGCCTTCATCTCCAGATTCAGCAAAGTGTGGCGGCCGCGGAACGCATCTTCGCCCTGCTCGACACGCCCTTGACCGTCGCGGACCGGCCGGGGGCGATTCCGTTCGAGGGGCCGCTTCGGGAGATCGCCTTCGATCGGGTCTCTTTTTCTTACGATGGGTGCACGCCGGTTCTGCGGGAGATCTCCCTGACGGTGGCAGCGGGCATGCGGGTGGCCATCGTGGGGCGGTCGGGATCCGGAAAGACCACGCTGGTGAATCTCCTACCACGGTTTGCCGATCCGGATGAGGGGTCCGTGCGGTTCAACGGACGGGACATACGCGAGTACACCTTCCGATCTCTGCGGCGGGCCATCGGCGTTGTGACCCAGGAGACGATTCTGTTCAACGACACGGTGGCGAACAACATTCGATACGGCCAGCCGGAGGCCTCGATGGACGCGGTTATCGAGGCGGCCCGCCGCGCCCATGCCCATGAGTTCATCCTCTCGCTTCCGGCTGGCTACGAAACACCGATCGGGGAGCGGGGTCTTCGTCTCTCCGGCGGTCAGAAGCAGAGGCTGGCCATCGCGCGGGCGATTCTCCGAAATCCACCCCTTATGATCCTAGATGAGGCAACCAGTTCGCTCGATACGGCGTCCGAACGCCTGGTTCAGGAGGCCCTTGACCAGCTCATGGAGGGACGGACGGTGTTTGTGGTCGCACACCGCCTCTCGACCGTTCAGCACTGCGATCGGATTCTCGTGCTCGAACAGGGGAGGCTGGTGGAGGAGGGGCGCCACGAGACCCTCTTGGCCGCCGGCGGGCTTTACAGTCAACTATACCGGATGCAGTTCAGGGACCTTTCTGGGAATGGCTGAGCACGTGTTCGATATACGCCCGCGTGCCGGGGAAGGTGATGGCTGCGACGAAGCTCGTGGCGGAAGGGTCGCTGGCCGCGGCGGCCCATCGGAGGGCGTTCGATCGCCCAGCATTGTATTCGGCCAGCGCGAACGGATTGGGATCGTCGCGGTCGGCCCACCGGCGCCGAGCCCGCGCCAGATACCAGGTGCCCGCGAGCAGGTTGGTCATCGGATCCTCGAGATGGTCCGGATGAAAATCGGCGATCCCTTCCGCTCGCGCCCATTCCCGGCCGGCGCCGGCGCGGACCTGCATCAGGCCGACCTCTCCGGCAGCCCCCCGAGCATTGGCTCGGAAGCCGCTTTCTACCCGGACCACGGCGCGGACAAGGGCCGGGTCCGCTGCATATCGTTCGGCGGCCCGGAGAATGAGCCCGTCGTATCGGTGTTCCCGCCACAACTGAAGCCCCAGCCGTGCCGCCACGAGGAGGACGGCCAAAAGAAAAAGAGGGATCAACCGCCGCGCCATACCTGTCATCGTAGGGGCTTGGGCGGTGTTGTCAAGAGGGAGTTCGGCTCATGAAACATTACCGCAAAGAGCTCTGGATGGCTGTGCCGACCCGCTGCGCCTTCGTCAACATCACCCCGCAGGTCGAGGCCTGTCTGGTCGAAAGCGGCATCTGCGAGGGGCTTTTGCTCTGTAACGCCATGCACATTACGGCCAGCGTCTTCATCAACGACGACGAACCGGGGCTTCATCGCGATTTCGAACGGTGGCTCGAACGGCTGGCCCCCGAGAAACCCTATACCCAGTACGACCACAATGGCGCGGAAGATAACGCCGATGCCCATCTCAAGCGGGCCATCATGGGGCGGGAGGTGGTTGTGGCGGTGACGAACGGCCGATTGGATCTAGGGCCGTGGGAGCAGATTTTTTATGGCGAATTCGACGGACGGCGTCGCAAACGGGTTCTGATCAAGATCATCGGCGAATGAATCGCACCGACGATTACACCTACGACCTTCCGGAACGGCTCATCGCGCAGGAGCCCCTACCGGACCGGGATGCCTCCCGGATGCTGGTTCTGGATCGCTCAACAAACCGGCTGGAGCATCGAACCATTCGCGATCTGCCGCTGTTCATTCAGCCGGGCGATGCCCTGGTGGTGAACGACAGCCGGGTATTGGCCGCGCGGCTTCTGGGGCGAAAACGGGGAAGCGGTGGCCGGGCCGATCTCCTTTTTCTGGAAGAGGAGGAAGAGGGACTATGGGCGGCGTTGGTCCGGGCCTCCGGACGAATCAGGCCCGGCGTGGTTTTTGAGGATCCCGAGGGCGATTGGGAAGCGGAGGTGGTGGCCCTCCGGCCGGGGGACGGTGTTCGCCTGCGGGTGGAGAGCCGGCGGCCTCTGCCAGCGATCTTCGAGGAGAAAGGCTTGCCCCCGCTGCCTCCCTACATACGCCGTCCTTGGTCGGCCGGTCGTTGCGACCCTGAACAGGTCCGGCGTGATCGCGAACGCTACCAGACGGTGTATGCCCGGGTTCCCGGTTCCGTTGCCGCCCCGACCGCCGGCCTTCACCTCACGCCGGCTCTTCTCGACGAGATTCGCGGCCGAGGAGTCGAGATCGTGACGGTGACGCTGCATGTCGGAATCGGCACGTTTCGTCCGATAGCAGCCGAATCGCTGTCTAACCATCGCATGCACGACGAGCGTTTTGAGGTTACGGCGGAGGCGGCGGACACGCTGAATCGCGTTCGATCGGCCGGAGGCCGGATCCTAGCCGTTGGAACAACCTCCGTTCGGGTGCTGGAAACCGTGGCCGATGAAACCGGACGGATCCAGGCCGGCACGGGTCGTACCGGCCTGTTCATCCACCCCCCCTACCGGTTCAAGGCCGTGGACCGACTTCTGACCAACTTTCATCTTCCCCGCTCAACCCTCCTGGTTCTGGTCTGCGCATTGGCCGGTCGGGAACGCGTCCTAGAGGCCTACCAGGAAGCCGTTCGCCGGGAATATCGGTTTTTCAGTTACGGAGACGCGATGTTGATTTTATGAGAAAAGTAAAAAAAGAGGTTGACTTTTCTTAACGTTCGCTTTATGGTTCACTTCGTTTTCGCCAACAAAGGTCAAGAAAGGAAGGGTGTCTCATGAAGCGTATCGGATGGTTTCGCAAAGTCGGTTTTACGTTGATCGAGCTTCTCGTTGTGATTGCGATTATCGGTATTCTGGCCGGGTTGCTGTTGCCCACGCTGGCGACGGTTCGTGAACGCGCGCGCCGGACGCAATGCGTCAACAACCTCAAGGAAATTTACAAGGGGCTCAATCTCTTTGCCGACGACCGGATCAGCGACTTTTCACCCCTTCCGGGTAATCTCAAACAGTTGGCTCCCTATGTGGGGACCAAGTCGGGCAAGTTGTTTATTTGCCCGTCCGACCTTAACGTGAACCGGGCGGCGGGTGTCCTTGAAGGGCCGGTAGAGAATCCGGCAAACATGACCGAAGTCAACATTTCTTACTTCTACTACCGGACCGGCACTCGGCCGGATGTCAGCGATCTGACGCTTTCGCTGACCAACGCGTCGGTGCAGCTGGTCATGAAGGATAAGCGGGCCTCGGCCCATGGCGACTTTGTCAACGTGCTCTTCCTCGATGGGCATACGGAAGGCGTGACGATTACCGGCGGTGTGGACAATGTCGCGACCGCCTACAACCCTTACAACGCCACGCCAGCGACGCACTAATAGTCTGAGTTCGTCGAGTTTGAATCTTTCAGGGCCTTCCCGTTCTGCGGCGAAGGCCCTTTTTTTCGGTCATGACTGATCCTGTCGCCCGAGTCCTCGTGGACATCACGCTGAACCGAGAATTCGACTACTGGATTCCGGAGGCGCTTCGCGCTCAGGTGGAGATCGGCTCGGCGGTTCGGGTCTCCTTCGGGGAACGCGAGACGACCGGATTTGTCGTCGGGTTTGCCGCGAGCAGTGAACGGGCGTCGTTGAAGCCCATCCTGGGGGTCCTGCATGATCGCCCGCTTCTTTCGCCGGCCCTCATCGCACTGGCGCGATGGATCAGCGACTACTATTGCGCGCCGATCGAAGGGGTGATTCGATCCATGCTTCCGGCTGCGGTGCGGCGGACTGGCTCCGCATTTCGGAGCCGACGCGTGGCTTTTGCAACCCGTCGAGAGCTATCGGCGGCCGAATGGGCCGCCCTAAGAAAGCGGTCGCCGCACCAAGCGCAGGCGTTGGAGGTGATTGCAGCGGGCGGTGGCGTCGAAGTCACGTTTTTGACCCGGGGGTATGGAATTCCTTCCCGGGCGATCGTGGCCCTTGAGAAGGCCGGTCTGATTACCCTGAAAACGGAGCCGGTGGCCCGGTTGCCCCTGAAAAACCGGACTTTCATTCCGACGGTACCGGCGGCGTTGATGCCTCAGCAGGCCGAAGCGCTGGCTCTGATTCGAAAGGCCATGACCGACTTGGACCCACCGGTGGTTCTGCTTCACGGCGTGACCGGCAGTGGGAAGACGGAGGTTTATCTCCAAGCCATTGCCCACGCCCTTTCCGAAGGGAAAGGGGCCATTGTCCTCGTGCCGGAAATATCGCTGACCCCTCAAACGGTGGAGCGTTTTGTCGGGCGTTTTGGCGAGACCGTCGCCGTTCTTCATAGTGGCTTGTCCGATGGGGAGCGTCACGACGAGTGGCATCGGATCCGGGACGGACAGGCCCGCATTGTGGTTGGGGCGCGAAGCGCGGTTTTTGCCCCGGTTCACCCGCTAGGGCTGATCGTGGTGGACGAAGAACACGAACCCACCTACAAGCAGGAGGAGTCTCCCCGCTACCATGCCAGGGATGTGGCGGTCATGCGGGGGCGCTTGGAACGGTGTGCCGTCGTGCTTGGAACGGCCACCCCCTCCTTTGAAAGTTTTCGAAATGCCTTGCAGGGAAAATATACGCGGGTGTGGATGCCGGCCCGGGTGGATCACCGTCGGATGCCCCTCATGCGGGTGGTGGATATGGCCCATGAACGCACGCCGGACGGCAAGCCAGCTATTCTTTCCCGGGAACTGCTGGACCTGATGAGGGGGCGTCTAGCGCGGGGGGAACAGACGATCCTCTTTCTCAACCGCCGAGGCTATGCCGCGTCGCTGGTTTGCCTGGCCTGCGGCCATGTCGAATCGTGTCCCGAATGCAGTGTCGCCTTCACCTACCACCGCGTGGGAAATCGGCTGCGTTGCCATATCTGTGGGTCCAACCGTTCGGTTCCGCCCGCTTGTCCGTCCTGCGGCGATCCGTCCTTCCATTATGCGGGGCTGGGCACCCAGCGGCTCGAACGCCTGGTCGCCCACCACTTTCCGGATGCCCGTATCCGGCGGATGGATGCCGACACCACCAGCGGCCGGGAGGCCCACTGGGAGATCTTGAGCGCCTTCAAGACCGGCAAGACGGATATTCTCATCGGCACTCAGATGATTGCGAAGGGGCTGGATTTTCCCAACGTCACCTTGATCGGGATCATCTTTGCCGACCAGGGTCTGCATGCGCCGGACTTTCGGGCAGGCGAGCGGACCTTCCAATTGCTAACGCAGGTGGCGGGCCGGGCGGGCCGGGGGGAACTCCCTGGCGATGTGGTCGTGCAGACTTTCAAACCGTTTCATCCGGTCATTCAGTCGGCCCTCCGTCTCGACTACGAGGCCTTTTATCGGCGGGAGGAGGAGAGCCGCCGGGAATTGCGATATCCCCCCTTCGGCCGTATGGTCTGCGTGACGTTCCGCGGTCCTTCGGAGGAAAGGACCTGGGAGGCGGCCGAGCGGGTCGCCCGGCGATGGAGGGAACGATCGCCGGCCGGCGCGATCGCGACCGGGCCTATGCCGGCCGCGCTGGCGCGCGCCAAAGGCCTTTTTCGTTTTCAACTGCTCCTTCGGGGGCCGACCTCCAAAGGACTGACGGGGCCCTTGCGCGAGGTTCTGGCCGAGGAACGGATACCGGCCCACGTGGCCGTCGTGGTGGATGTGGATCCGGTTTCGCTTCTTTGAGAGTCGAGAAAGGCTGGCCACCTTCGACAGCGCATGGTATGCTGAATCCTCTTCAGGAGTGACACGATCATGACGGCTGAGCGTTTTTATGTGACGACGCCGATCTACTACGTCAATGACAAACCGCACATCGGCCATGCCTATACGACCATCCTGGCGGACGTGCTGGCCCGCTATCACCGCTTGCTGGGCGTGCCCACCTTTTTTCTGACCGGCACCGACGAACACGGGCAGAAGGTGCAACGAGCGGCTGAAAAGGCGGGTATGACCCCTCAGCAACAGGCGGATGCCACCGTCGTCCGGTTTCAGGAGTTGTGGCGGCGAATCGCGATTACCCACGACGATTTTATTCGGACCACGGAACCGCGCCACATTCAGGTGGTTCAGGCCATTCTTCAGGATCTGTACGAACGAGGCGAAATCTATCGGGCCGAGTACGACGGGTGGTATTGCGTGCCCTGCGAACGGTTCTTCATGGAAAAGGATCTGATCGAGGGAAACTGCCCCGACTGTCGGCGGCCCGTCGAGAAGGTCCGCGAGGCCAACTACTTCTTCCGGATGAGCCGTTATCAGGAGTGGCTCATCACCTATATTGAACAGCACCCCCGCTTTATTCTCCCCGAATACCGCCGGAACGAGACGCTAGGCTTTTTGCGCAAACCGCTTCAGGACCTTTGCATATCCCGACCCAAAGCGCGGCTTTCGTGGGGGATCGAACTGCCGTTCGATCGGGAGTTCGTCTGCTACGTCTGGTTCGATGCGCTCGTCAACTACATCAGCGCCGTTGGTTATCGTCGAGACCCGGCCCTGTTCGCCCGCTGGTGGCCCGCCTCGCTGCATCTGATCGGAAAGGATATTCTCACGACGCATACCGTCTATTGGCCTACCATGCTCAAGGCGCTCGATCTGCCGATGCCGGAGACCATCTTCGCTCATGGGTGGTGGGTGGTCGGGCAGACCAAAATGAGCAAATCGTTGGGCAATGTCATCAATCCGATGGAGATGGTGGACCGATATGGGCCGGACGCCTTCCGCTATTTTCTCATGGCGGAGATGGTGCTGGGGCAGGATGCCAGTTTTACCGAGGAGGCCTTTGCCCGGCGATACAACACGGAATTGGCGAATGATCTGGGCAATTTGCTCAGCCGGTGGGCCAAAATGGTGGCCACCTACCGCGAGGGGCTGATCCCCCGGCCGGCGGGGACGGAAGGGGATGAGGAGCAGGCGTTACGGGAAAAGACGCTGGTGGCGGCCCGTGCCATGCGGGAGGCGGTCGCGGCGTTGCGGCTGGATCAGGGGATCGGGGCGATCCTGGCGGTGCTTCGCGAGGGGAATCGCTACATTGAAATCCGAAAGCCTTGGGAACTGGCTGCGCGCGCCGAGCGCCAGACGCTGGATGGTGTTCTCTACACGGTGGGAGAGATGCTGCGGATTGTCTCGGGACTTCTCCATCCCATCATGCCGGCTAAGATGGCCGAACTCCGGAAGGTCCTTGGAGAAGAGGACGCCCCTTCCCATTTCAACACCTTGATGACGTGGGGCGGGTTAAAATCGGGGCAGAGGATTCAAGGGGGCCGGGTGCTCTTTCCCCGCATTGTGGCGGAACCGAAAGACCGAACCGAAGAGAATGGAGTGGAACCCCCTCCCGCCGAGAAGCCGCCGGCCGGGGGCAGTCAGGCTCCGGCGGGAGTGAGGTTGATCGAGTATGCCGACTTTGAAAAGGTCCAGCTTCGTACGGCCAGGATTCTCGAGGCGTCGCCGATTGAGAAGGCGGATAAGTTGCTCAAACTGAGAATCCGGCTTGGATCGGAAGAGCGAACAATCGTGGCTGGGATTGCCCGGTTCTATCGTCCCGAGGAGCTGGTCGGAAAGATGATCGTGGTTGTGGCCAATCTCAAGCCCGTGGTGCTGCGTGGGGTGGAATCCCAGGGAATGTTATTGGCGGCCTCTGCCGGAGGCACGCTTCGCTTGGTGACCATAGATGGCGATGTGCCGGACGGCGCTCCCATAAAATAGGGCACGGAAACTCTTTTTCCCTTGTACCTCTTTCCTGACGGCGGGATTTTTCTGCCTCCGTATGGAAAAAAGATAAAAATGTTTGACGGTGGGGCAAAAGTCAGCGATATTACGGTCGAAATCAATCGAAGTGGTGAAAAGTGTCAGAAGGGGTCAACAGTGCTCCGCTGGAAGGCCGCGATGGAACCCTTCAGGCGGCGCCCATTTTTTCGGGGGTCATGCTCCATACGCTGGACCCGAAAAAACGGCTCACCATTCCCGCCGCCTGGAGGGAGGAAATCGGGAAGCCCGAACGGGTCTTCGTTATGCCCGGCTTCGACGGCGAGCCCTGCCTCTACGTCTTTCCGATGCGAATTATCGCAGTTCGATTGGATGCGGTCAGCCGAGCCTCGCTTTCCGACCCCGTCTATCGTGCCTTCACCCGCTTGATTGGAGAAAACAGCGCGGACCTGCCGTGGGATTCCCAGGGGCGAATTCGGATTCCTGACCATCTGCTGGAGAAGGCCGGATTGATCCAGGAGATTTACATGAACGGGGCCAAGGATCGGTTCGAACTCTGGCGGCCCGATTTGCGGGAGTCTTACCGAAAGAGCGCGGAGAGCGCCATGACCCTAAGCCAGGCGGCCAAACTGCTCGGATTCTAGAATGGACCGAACGCGTCATCTTCCTGTAATGGCTTCCGAAGCCCTCGACGCCCTGGCTGTCCGCACGGGAGGGATCTATGTGGACGCCACGCTGGGTGGCGGTGGCCATGCGGCGCGGATCGCCGACGCGGTCGGGCCGCTGGGCTGGCTCATCGGACTGGACCGCGATCCGGAGGCCATCCGACGGGCTGCCTGGCTGGAAGAAAGAGGGCCGGGCCGCGTCACGCTTCGTCAGGCCGATTTTCGAACCCTCCGAAAAGTTCTGGACGATCTGGGTGTGCCGGCGGTGGACGGTGTGCTTTTTGATCTGGGGGTCTCTTCCGACCAACTGGACCGACCAGAACGCGGATTCAGTTTTCAGCATGACGGTCCGCTCGATATGCGGATGGATCCGACGCAGGGGGAGACCGCAGCCGATCTGCTCAACCGCCTTGATGCCGACGAGTTGGCGGCGATCCTTAGGAATTACGGGGAAGAACGCCAGGCCAGGCGGGTAGCGGCGGCGCTGGTGGCGATCCGCCGCGATCGACCCTGGAGCCGAACGCGTCAGCTGGCCGAATGGGCTGCCCGTTGTTTGCCGAAACGCGGAGGGATCCATCCGGCGACGCGCCTCTTTCAGGCGCTTCGGATCGCAGTCAATGACGAGCTCGGCGCACTGGAGGAGGGCCTGGAAGCGGCCATTGCCCGGGTCCGAACAGGGGGACGGATCGTCGTGATCGCCTTCCACAGTCTGGAGGATCGGATCGTCAAGCAGGTGTTTCACCGACATTGTGCCCGTTGGGAGAACCTTCAGGCCGGCGGACGCCGTCGGACGGGGGAACCGCCGTTCGTAACGCCGATCTTTCGCAAACCTCGTCTCCCAAGCCGGGAAGAGATCGAACAAAATCCCCGTGCGCGCTCGGCACGATTGCGGGCCGTCGAACGGGTGGGAGAGGATGTGTTATGCGCCGCGTAAACCGCAAACGAAATGATCCCACGCAACGCCTTCCGATGACGGTATTGATCGGAGTGTCGCTCGTCATGCTCACGGGCATCCTGTATGTGGGGATCAAGACACATACCGAGATGCTGGGCGCCGAAATCCGGCGTCTGGAGAGCGAGCTGGAGCTCAACCGGCGACGCCTCCAGGCCGAAGAGTTCCGCTGGGCCGAACTCATGACCCCTCGCCGCATCGAGGAGGCGATGGCCAAACATGGACTTGATCTGACCTGGCCTCATCGGCAACAGGTGGTGCGCCTTTACGACTCTCGGGCACCCGACCTCACGTGGGTGGACCTTCGTGAGGCGGCCCATTACGCGCGGCTGGAACAGATCGCTCGGAATGAATGAGAGCCCTATCGCCAGACGGCTTCGGGCGGTGGAGGGAATTCTGGGAGCATGCTTTCTTCTCCTGGCCCTTCGGTTGCTATTCCTCCATACCCGGCCGGATCCGGACCGGGTCAAACAGGCGGAGGCGTCCAGCCGCTTTGTCCGCCTTCAACCGGCCCCTCGGGGACGCATCTACGACGGGAGTCGAACACCGGTTCTCCTGGCCGCCAGCGTGCCCCGCCGGGACCTCTGCGCCGATCCTCTGATTCTTCACCTGCGCACGAATCAGGCCGCTGTGGTGGCGCTTGCCGCTTCCTTCCTTGGGCTCTCGCCCCACCGACTGGACGAGCGCCTCAGCGATCCTTCCAACCGGTTTGTTTACATCCAGCGACATCTTCCCGAAGAGGTCGCAGAGCCGTTATGGACCGCCATCACCAATGCCGGCCTGCATCGGGGAGGGGGACTCTATTTCCGACCTTCGACCTTTCGGCAGTATCCGCACAAAGACCATCTCTGCCATGTCATTGGCTTTGCCAGTCGCGATGTCGAGGAGCGGGGCTTGATGGGGTTGGAACTGGCCTTTGATCGCTGGCTGCGGGGGCGTCCTGGCCTGATCCGAGGACGGCGGGGAGCCTTTTGGAAGGAGTTGTACACCCGGCGTGAGGATGAGCATCCGCCTGTCCCGGGGGCGGATGTGTACCTGACCATTGATCGGACCATTCAACATTTTGCCGAGGAGGCGCTTGACGAAGCCATGGCCACCCATCGGGCGAAAGGCGCCTGGGCCATTGTGCAGCGCTGTCAGACGGGCGAAATTCTGGCGATGGCCAGCCGGCCGGCCTTCGACCTGAATCGGTTTCCGGAATCCACGGCCGACCAGCGGACGAACCGTGCCGTTTCCATCGTATACGAGCCGGGGTCCATTTTCAAACCGGTCGTACTGGCACTGGCATTCGAACGCAAGCTGGTGGAACCTTCGCAGGTGTTCGACACCGAAAACGGATCCTGGCTGCATGAAGGGCGGATTCTGAGGGACTATCATCCGTATCCCCGCCTCAGCGTGGCCGATATTCTCAAAAAGTCCAGCAACATCGGAACCGCGAAAATTTCCCTTCTTCTCGGAAACGACTATTTTTATGAAGGGGCACGTCGTTTCGGCTATGGACGGCGCCTGGGCATCGAGCTCCCCAACGAGGAGGCGGGGCTTCTGTGGTCCCCCCGCTCGCCGAACTGGTCCCGGTTGACCTGCTCCCGAATGGCCATTGGGCAAGGGGTTGCGGTGACGGCACTTCAAATGGCCGGCATGATGAGTGCGATCGCCAACGGCGGCTACCTCCTGCGGCCCTGGCTTGTCCGGAAGGTCGTGGCGCCGGATGGGACGGTTTTAAAGCAGGGCGAGCCAGAGGTTCTGGCGAGGCCCATCTCCTCGGAAACCGCGGCCCTGATGCGGTACCTTCTGGCGCGCGTGACGGAGGAAGGGGGGACCGGTACCCGCGCCCGACTCGAGGGCTACCGGGTGGCGGGAAAGACGGGAACGGCGCAAAAGGTGGTCGGCGGACGTTACTCCGAGACGGATTATGTCGCCTCCTTTGCGGGGTTCTTCCCTGCTGATCAGCCGGAACTCACGATTGTGGTTGGCGTGGACGAGCCTCAACCGTATCATACCGGTGGGGTTGTGGCGGCACCGATCTTTGCCCGGATTGCCCAGCAGACGGCCCGATATCTGGCCTTGCCACCCTCACCGTCCTCGCTGGAGCCTGAGACGGAGCGGCGTCCATGACGGTCGGATCGAAGGCTTTCAAACTGAATGTCTGGCTCGAGGAGCACCCGGAAGCGGAATGCCGGGGACCACGACACCTCGAGATCCTGGGGATCACGCACGATTCCCGGCAGGTACGCCCGGGATGGTTGTTTGCTGCGCTTCCGGGAACCCGCAGCCATGGGCTGGATTATGTGTCCGACGCCATCCAACGAGGCGCGGTGGCCATTCTCTGCGAACAGTTTCCGGCCCGTCTCGACAAACCGGCGACTCTGATCCGGGTTCCTTCCGTTCGACCGGTGCTGGCGGATCTGGCGGAAGCGTTTTACGGTCATCCGGCTTCCCGCCTCCGCCTCGCCGGCATTACGGGAACGAACGGCAAAACCACCATCACCTTTCTGGTACGCGCGATCCTCGAGGAGCCGAACGCGCCCTGGGGCTTGATCGGCACGATCGAGTATCGAATTGGCGAGCGGGTGATTCCCGCCAGTCGGACAACTCCGGAAGCGCCGTACATCCAACAGTATCTCGCCCAGATGATTCAGGCCGGCTGCACGGGAGCTGTCATGGAGGTCTCCTCCCATGCCTTGGATCAGTCCCGGGTGCGGGGCCGTCTGTTCAATGTGGGTGTCTTTACCAATCTGACCCAGGACCATCTCGATTACCATCAGACGATGGAAAACTATTTTCTGGCCAAACGGAAGCTGTTCACCGATCTGGGGCGGGGCGAAAAATCGGCGGTGGCGGTGATCAACGGTGACGATCCGTACGGACGTCGGCTTCTGACTGATCCTGAAATCGCGGTTCCCATGTTCTCCTACGGTCTGAGCCAGGAGTGCCGGATCCGTGCTTTTGACGTGACGGCGGACCTTCAGGGGAGCCGCTTCCGAGTGGCCACGCCCTGGGGCGAAGGGGAGGCGGCGGTCCATCTCCCAGGAATGTACAACGTCTCGAACGCGTTGGCCGCCATTGGATTGGCCGGTGCGCTGGGGGTTCCGCTTGAAGCCATTCTGAAGCGGATCGAGACCGTTCGGCAGGTTCCCGGTCGTTTGGAACCTGTTCCCAATCGGCGGGGCGTTCAGGTTTTTGTGGACTACGCACACACGGAAGATGCCCTTCGGAATGTGTTGCAGACCCTTCGCCCCATTACCCAAGGACGTTTAATCGTGGTCTTCGGCTGCGGGGGCGACCGAGATCCGGGGAAACGACCCCGCATGGGGGCCGCGGCCGCCCGTTATGCCGATCACACGATCTTGACGTCTGATAACCCCAGGCGGGAGAATCCGGAGATGATCATCGCGCAAATTCGATCCGGAATGCCGCCCGAGGCACCCTGCGCCATTGAACCCGACCGCGCCGAGGCGATTCGGAAAGCCCTGGCGACCGCCCGGCCGGGCGATGTGGTGCTGATCGCCGGCAAAGGGCACGAGACCTTTCAGGAGTTCGAAAACCGGATGGTTCCTTTTGACGATCGTGAGGTAGCCCGGCGATGTCTCGAGTAACCCCCACGCTGAATCCCGTTGTACTCGCCAAGGCCGCCGAGGGGCGTTGGACGCGCCTGCCGGATCGTCCCATCACGGGCGTCATCAACGATAGTCGGACGCTGAAGGAGGGAGACCTCTTTGTCGCGCTTGCCGGCGCGCGCGATGGGCACAATTTCGTGGCGGCGGCCTTCGCTCGGGGCGCCTCGGCGGCCCTGGTGCGCGACACGTGGTCGCCTGCGCCGAGCTTCGACTGGCCCCTCCTGAAGGTCCGCGATCCGAAGGCCGCGCTTCAGGCCATCGCCGCAGACCACCGCCGTCGGTTTCGCTTTCCGCTGGTTGGTGTGACCGGCAGCGTCGGGAAAACAACGGTCAAGGAGATGCTGGCGGCGATTCTTGAGGCCGAAGGGCCGACCGTTCGAACCATTGTCAACTGGAATAACGATATCGGACTTCCCCTCAGCCTCTTGCAGGGAAACCCGGCGGGTCATCGCTTCGGGGTCTTTGAGATTGGGACCAACCACCCCGGCGAAATCCGCCCGTTGGCCGAACTGATGAAACCCGATCTGGCCGTGGTTACAGTGATTGGGCCGGTTCATTTGGAACATTTCGGGACACTGGAGGCGATCGCCCGCGAAAAGGGAGCGCTTCTCGAGGTCTTGTCAGAAAAAGGGATTGCCGTGCTGAATCGGGATACGCCCTGTTTCGACCTTTTGAGGAGCCGGGTGCCGGGACGGCTGATCACGGTCGCTCTCGAGTCGAAGGAGGCGAATTATCGAGTGACGGCGATCGCACGGCCGTCCCCCTCCGAACTGCGCATTCGTCTCGCGACGCCGGCGGGAGAGCGGGAGGCCTGGGTGCCCCGCCCCGGTCGGCATCAGGCCCTCAATGCAGCCCTCGCGTTGGCCGCGGCGGCGGAGCTTGGCGTCCCCTGGGATCGAGCGGTGGAAGGGCTTCGCCATGGCCTTCCCGAACTTCCGATGCGCTGGCAGCAGACGGTCGTCCAGGGAGTCGGGATCATCAACGATGCCTACAATGCCAACACCATCAGTCTGAGCGGGGCCCTGGAAACCTTTGCGGCGCATCCCTGTGCCGGGCGGAAATGGCTGGTGCTGGGTGAGATGAAGGAGCTGGGAGATTGGGCGCTGACGTTTCATTTGGAGATGGGAGAGCGCCTGGCCTCCGGTCCATGGGCGGGAATCATTCTCGTCCGCTCAACGGCAACGGAGGCGATGGCCGAGGGAGCGAGAGAGAAGGGGTATCCCCCTGACCGGCTTTGGCTCGTCTCCGATGTCGAGGAGGCGGCTCGGACAGTTCAGCGGCTGCTTCAACCGGGCGATTGGGTGCTTCTCAAGGCCTCCCGCAGCGTGGCCCTGGAACGGGTGGCTCAGCGGTTGGGATGGGCGGATATTTCGGAGGCCTAATTCTATGTCGGAATGGCACGGACGCCGCATCGTGATTCTAGGGCTCGGAGCGAGCGGCCGGGCTGCGCTGACGCTCCTGCGCCAGGAAGGGGCGGTGCTGTCCGTGGCGGATGCCCGGGAGCCGGAGCCGGCCCTTCGCCGTGAGTGGGAGTCCTCCGGGATTCGTTGGCTGGCTCCGACGGTCCCGCTGAACTGGGAGGGCGATGCCGCCATTGTGAGTCCCGGTATTCCTGAAACGCACCCGTGGATTCAGGCTCTGCGTCGGCAGGGTGTTCCGCTCCTTTCCGAGCTGGAACTTGGATGGCGGTTCCGCGGGTCGAGCCGCATCCTGGCCATTACGGGATCGAATGGGAAAAGTACCCTGGTTCGACTGTGTGCGGGCGCTTTTCGGAGGGCGGGGCGAACGGCCCGGGAAGCGGGCAACTGCGGTCCGCCCCTATCGGCGGTCGTGCGTGAGCCTCCCGTGGAATGGCTCGTTCTTGAAGTCAGCTCTTTTCAATTGGAGACGGTGAGTCAGTTCTGCCCCGACATCGGTCTCTGGCTCAACTTGTATCCAAACCATCTCGATCGCCATGGCACGATCGGGGCCTATGCGGCCCTGAAGGCGCGGATGTTCCAAAGGCAGGGACCCTCGGAGACGGCCATACTTCATGAGTCGGTGAAACCTTGGATGCGCGGCGTCGAGCGGCAGGGGATGCGGTGTTGTTTTTTCGGGCTCGGGCGGGGTAATACATACCGCTACGAGGAGGGACACATCGTGATGGGCGAGGGGGGAGCCCACCGACTGGAGATTCGCGGCACGCGATTCGACAATCTGGTTTTGGGTCCGGCGGTCGCGGCGGCGACGGCGGTCATGGACGCGGCTGGGCTTCCGGTCTCGGCGTTGGCGGAGGAGATCCGAGAGTTTCAACCTTTACCGCATCGGATGGAAATGGTGGACGAGATCCATGGCGTCCGGTTCATCAACGACTCCAAGGGAACGAATCTGGCCGCGCTCGAAGCGGCCCTGAGCATGATGGATCGGCCGGTGCGGCTTGTGGCGGGCGGACGATTAAAAGAGGGCGATGTGGGACGTGTTAAAGAGTTGTTGCAATCGAAATGCATCAAGGTATATGTTATCGGGGAATCCGCTGAACGACTCCGTTCCGCGTGGAACGGGGCAGTGGATGTGGAGATTTGTCACGATTTAGAAACAGCGGTTCGGCGAGCGTGGGAAGAGTCGCACGCCGGAGAGGCGGTTCTTCTTTCGCCGGCGGCCGCCAGTTTTGATCAGTACCCAAGTTTTGAGCAACGAGGAGAACACTTTCGATGCATCGTCAGGAGATTGAGAAGCGGAATGGAATGTCAGGGTCGGGAGGCGAGAAAAAAATGAAGACGCCGGTGGTTGTTGGAATCGTTGTCACGCTGCATGGTCTGGTGATCGGAACCCTTCTGGTCACGGCGGGATGTG